>APMI01003285.1_pt1 | contig 14366 bp, 20 predicted proteins | sample 667938 | NCBI WGS metagenome assembly APMI01 (sample SAMN01084076, study PRJNA167559) | wastewater metagenome | biome: Wastewater | place: Denmark: Ejby Moelle, Odense | collected 2011-11-28 | reverse complement strand
GAGTTTATTTGTTTTGGGAAAATTATATCCTGTTTCAGAATTACATTTTTTAATTCTACTACGTTTTTAGCATTAAATGGTGGCCTAAATAAAATTGAAGTTACTTTCCGTAAAGCATCCAGTAATAACATACTCCTAAGGAGTAAATATCAGCTTTATTGCTATATTCTTGATTTTGAAGCACTTCGGGAGCCATGTTCAACGGAGAACCCAACATCGTAGCTGCTAACTCTTCTTCGCCTAGGATCTTAGAGAAGCCGAAGTCTGCAATTTTTACAATTCCATCGTGCAGTAAGATGTTTGCAAGCTTTAAATCTCGATGCAAAATTTTGTGTTTGTACAGATGATGGAATCCGTGGATAAGTCCGCACATAATCTCAATAGCCTCATCTTCAGTCAAATACTTTCTCTTCTTGACATACGCGTCCAGATCACCTCCGTTACAGAATTCCATGATCAGATAGAAATTGTTAGAAGTCTTCTTCATGTCATACAAACGAATGATATTTGAGTTTTCGCAGCTTTTTAATACTTTTATTTCACTTTCAAGCAGCTATCTGAATTTACCTAAACTCATACAAATTGGTACCTTTGACTTTGTCTCTTTGAATAGACTTGACTGCTATTTCGTTATTGGTGGCACGATCATAGCCTCTGAATACTTCACCGTACTGTCCGGCTCCAATTTTACGGTTGAGCACATAATTGTCGATCAGCTTGGGCATCTCTTCGAAACTATAATATAAAAATATCCATGAAATATATACATTTGAGACACCAGTAGTGTAAAAAATCAATCCATTTTAATGTATATTTGATTCATGAGCCTCCATTGAAGAAACAGTAAGGCCACTTGTAATTTATTCCATTGTGAGTGCTTTTCTGGCAGGACTCTAGGTATTCATTATAGTGCTTCAAATCTGATTTATAGACTTATAAATATGGGTTATACCGATTCCACGAGTCTCCCTCACCGCTCATTTCTCGTTATTTTGATTGTCTGCCTTTGGAGGAAACACTGCTACCTGGCTCTTATTGTGATTTTTATTTTTTGTGTGCCTCCTATGAAATTGATCCAGATTTCAAATCAGCTAAGTTCAAACTCGCAATTTTCATCTTCTTTCCCTGCTGATGGTTTTGCTACTATTATGCCAAATGCTAATGCTGTGGGGATTTTTTTGGCGAGTAATTTCTACGAGGCTCAATTTTGCTTGCTTTTTACTCATGCACTCGCTTGCCTTTTTGCATCATTTGTGTTACAGATAATATAACAAATTGAAAAATTACTATTGATCAAGGAATAAATGATACTAATTTAAAATCATTCGAGGACTTTGTATTTAAGAACTGGAGTGGGCAATTTAAAATTCTATCTTACCTACACATTTTGATCACTATTTTTAAATTGCTCTGTTGTTGTGATTGGTTCAATAAAAAGTTTAGCCTTCTCACACACTGTCGTTATTACTTTTGTGATGTACGGATTTACCTCTAAATTTTGCATCATCACCAGATCTCGCTCAAGAACATTACTGAAATTTAACTGCAGAGTTCGCTCATCTGCTGATCCATTTAATGCTTATTCTCTGTTTATTTTTTAAAGTAATCTTTTCTCGTATGCAATCCAAAAGCTCTCGTCTGACAACAACTCATGGCATAACAATGCATTGAGTAGAGTAACTTTGAGATTGCCTTTCGCCATGTATAATCCCTTCGCAAAACTGGCTACTTCTGTAAGCAGGTTGATATGATGATTGCGGTGAATAAAGGTCATTATTGGATTAAGAGTTCTGACAAGTTCATGGTAAATTGGTTTGGAGATTTCACCTGGCTGATACTTTGATTTAAGCTAAGCTATTTTTATCTCCTCACTCAACATGCTTTCACTCACTTTCTTCTTACCAATGATACTGTCTATATAATTTTTGTTCGATATTTTTCCTAGATGAATGATACCACTTTCCTTTGTCTCGTAAAATGGTTAACCAAAATCGAGACCTTGATCTTGAATCAACAATTTACTCTCCTGCTTCTCCAATTTAAGACTGTACCTTTTATAGTTGTACTCCAAATTTTTAATATAGTCAATTTCAAATAAGATAAGCTTGGTGATGGCATCGCGATACTCATTGAGTCTATTGGTTTCGTTTTTGAGAAAATCCTCACAAACCTATGAGTATTTTATCATGTACTCATTAAGACTCGAGTTGTAGGAGTCAATCGTATCGCTCAACTGATCTTCTTTCTTACGGTACGCTTACATAGCTTTTTATTTTTCTGCGAGAGACATTGCTTTGGGTAAGGCATTGACTTCGGCTACAGCTTTCTTAAAAGTTGCTTCATTTGTAAATAGAAGTCTGATTTTTCTTTGAATCTGCAATTTTATTATAAAATTACGCCTGCTCTGATGTTTCGCACATCGACCTGCCTTTCCTTAAATGGCTGCTGTGCTTTTGTATTAACTGATCTCTCAATATGAGGAATTAAATCATCTTTTATTTGTTTGGCAAGCTTTTCTGACTACTCGGATTTACTAGAGATGATGCGTTCCAAAATAACAAGTGAGTCTTTGAGAGGATCTTTACCCTTAAAAAGTTGACATATCGAGTTTGCGAACTTGTCAAGCGAACTACTATAAAATAACTCCAAATTGCAAATATCTTTTAGTATTTTAACTAAGTCAGCAGTAACTTGGTTCTTATCGTTCATGTGCGTGACAAGATGATCAAATTTAGTTTCAATATCAGGGTAGAACTCAACTCTTTGCATTGGTTATTTATTCAATATTATTATACTCAAGAATCAAGCTATGATAATGCGCAGTTTAAGTGCTTAGATCATAATTATTGTAGTGCATAATATGTCATTATTGGTCAATCATCAATAAGGTCTTTCGAAGACAGTCTCGGTGGGCGTCACTCTGTGAAACAATCTCCATTTATAATAAGGCACTTCATGTTCTTCTTGCTGTTCGAATAATCTAAATTTTTATTTGGAAGTACTTAATAGAAAGGGCTAAGGCTGACAGTGCGAAGAATGTCATGTTAACAAAGCCAACCTGTTTGCCGATTCGCTTGGATTTGCTGAGCACTTTTCTTGTAGTTTACATTATTTTGTTTTTGTCCATTTGTTGGGCTTATTATATTATTATTCATATAGAGTGCATAAACAAAGTTAGTTGACTTTCATCATTTTTATTCAAACTTCAATTACAACCAAGTTTTCAGAGTCAGATCCCTCGAAGACTTATTTCAAACTTCTCGTCAAGTTCTCGCCTAAGTTTAGTTTGTCATAAGGTCGAATAATATTAAAGTTTCTTTCAGCATCTCTCTCGAAACCGATATCTTTATCCATTCCTTGGACATAGTCAAATAAATATTTGGCTTTCTAACTCGGGTCTACAACTACTATAACAGCCTCTCCGCTTGGTAGCCTTAATCTTATGTTCATACCCTCTGTGTAATTTTTCAGCTTGTCTCGAATCTGTTTTCTTTCAGCTGTCAGATCTCTCTTAGGGGCTGGCTTTGTCTATACTTTCGGAGCTTCTCTATAAGGGTTATTTTGTGCTGGCTTGCTTGAAGGTTGGACGACAGGGGTTTCTTGATATCCCATTTCATTCTAATTTTTAGCTGAATTTTTTCTTGTCTTTTCTTCTTCCACTTTCATGCTAGCATAGAATTCTTCTTCCTGCTTTTTTCTGATTTGTCTATCTTGTGCAATTTTTCTTCTTTATGCAATACTAACTGGCTTTTGATAATCAAAGTTACCCATCAGTTACTCTTGAAGTCTCTTCTCAAGATGACTATCGTCAAGATCTTTACTAATGCAAAGATTTTTGGTAAGCTTCAATTTTTAAAGTACTTATTTAGTAACTGCATTATTTAATGGAATAGTTTTCATTACTTATATTTCCTAAACTGCGTTGACTCTTAGAATGACCAAACAATTGTTATTTTTCTTACGATCTACAAACTTTTCAATACTTTTCTCGATTTAATATTGAGGATCGATACCAAAGTTCTTAAATTGAACATTAACCATGTCTACAAACTGGTTGTTGCGTAAAATTTATTCAGTTTTGGCTTTCATTGCGGGTGAAAAATCTAAAATGTATACTATAACCGGGAACTTGTCCGATTAAGCTAATGTGGATGAAAGTGAGCCTGCAGCAAATTGAACTAAACATGATTTTCCTATGTAATTCTCAACCGATTTCTTAAAGTTTGACTCTGGGCTTCCTTTTAAGAATTTGGGTATCAAACTACCAAAGAAACCAGCATCTTTTCTAATTTAATACCTTTTCTCAAAACTGTTACCAGTTTGCCGGTACGCTCTGTATTTTTGATAGAGGCTATCGAATTCATCAAGTTAGCCGTTATTTTAGTAATGTTTAGGTTCTTCTTTATACTCTTCAAAGTCATTGCTTGGCTGCACTTGAGGAGCCTCGTTAAAATGCATTTGCATAGCTTTCTACGATAGAATTTGCAATTACTTCGAAGGAATTACCAGCATTTGTGTAGAGCTCATATGCTTCAGCCATATCAATTCCGCAGAGCTCCATTAATTTGAAAATGTTATCGCGATGTTTTTCTTCAATGAATTCTATGTCCATCCAGAACTAAACTAAATAAATAACAAAATAATAACACGAATACCTTTATGTATAATACTGAGCGGAAATCAACAGAAAAGTTTAAATAAAACTATTTTATTAAATGAGAAATTGATATCAAGGCCAATGTGCAAAATAGATAAAATAAACGTCTATCATTCTAGTGTATTTAAATATCTTAAGAATGACTCAAGACTAGCAACATTTTTTTCGCCTCTTGGTTTCTTGTTCGTTGCTGATGAAACTATTTTTTGAGAGTTTGGCTGAGATCTTTGACCCCGATTCTTATTTAGTTGACAAGGTGCTCTTCTCAATCTGTGCAATAGTCTTTTCGGCAATTTATTGAAACAATCCATCAACTCCCTCTTTGCTTCTCGCGCTTATCTCATAATAAGTCGCATTGATGCTTTTGGCGAATTCTTAACCTTCTTCTCTCCTTGTAATTTGTTCATCGCTCAAAGTACTATCTAAACTGTGTAGTAGATCTATTTTATTGGCCACAACTCCGAAAACTAAGAATATGTTAACAGTTACTGACATTTTTTGGAGCATATTTTGTAAGCTATTCCGTCCACAGTTTCAAATCGCGAAAACTTTGCTTGTTCGTTACGTCAAAGATCATTAAGGCTATCTGGCAATCCTTGTAATACAATTTGGCTATGGCTTTGTATTTTTATTGGCCAGCCGTGTCCCAAATCTTGAATTTGATAGATTTTCCCTACGCGGGGTGATGAATTTTGTCCATGTATGCGGCTCCCAACGTCGACTACATTTTTTCATCAAATTTATCCAGAACATATCGGACAGTAATACTGCTCTTCCCCACGCCGACATTGCCAACCATTACAACCTTTGCTTCCATGAATTTTTTGTTCTTCATTCCAGATGTAGATTTACAAGCGGTGGAAGGCTGGAAAAATATGTAATAATAGTCATCATTCAGTTTAACTAAACCTATGATGACAAAAATTTACAAAAGTCAAAAAATAATAAACATACAGCAATTTTCTTATCATTTGTTGATCCTGGGCTCTAGCCATTAATTGACTGCTTCGATGACTTGTGGCAGTTCATCCTCTCCAAATACTGCATGCCACATATCTTTAAAGTAGATCACCGTCTTATCGGTAGACTTACACTGTTTTTCGAAATCAATTGCCTGGAAAGGGTCCACAAACTTGTCAACTCCTGACTGAATCAGTATGAACGGTGTGGTAAATTTGTGCCATTCTCCTTCAACTTCTTCCATGAAATTTAAGATTGCCTTCACTGTACCCGGAATTACTTTGTCTGTGTACATAAATTCGTCCTCCATTATTCTGCTTGTCTGGTCGTACTTAGTGGCAGAATTAAAAGTCTGACTTACAGTCTTAGTCGTTGGCAAAATAGTTCCTAAGAACTTTGCGATTTTTTTCATAAAAGGCTGAACTTCTTTATTTTATTTCAAAGATGGAGATAAGAAAATGACTCCTGAAAACCATTATGGATGACGAAGTGCTAACTTAAAGCAAACACCACCTCCTAAGCTCAAGCCCGAAATATAAACCTTAACTTTCTATTTCTGTTGACTTACAATATGTTAAACAAAATCTTCGGCCTGTTTGACAGCTTAATCAACAGAGGCCATGTAACCCCGTTGGTCGCCAGTGGATCTTCCAAAATTTTTATAATCGAGTCCATACACATCAAGATTGCATTTTTCAGCCAACCCAATTGTGAAATAAGCTGAGCCACCAGCATGTGCATTCATGCCAGGGAAATAGAATAAGATAGCTTTTGCTGGTTGAACTTTACTAAGGTAGTAGTAATAATGAAGCTAATGTCCACTATGTTTCCATTTGCCATGGTGAGGGTACTACTTTTTGAAAACAGGGTAGTCGCCTTTTTTCTGTTATATTTCTAGCATATTTCTAATCCATTGCGATCGTTCTTCCTCTTTGATATTCTCAAATAGAGACTTATGATGCTTATAATGCAAATCCTCCTTCATTAGTAATTAATATTATGCAAAACTTTCATGAAATCACATATTATGACGGCATTGTTGATGAAAATTAATCAATTTATAATATTTTAATTGTCCAAATTGTACAGCTTAATTTAAGCTTGATAAATATAATCATAAAGTTAGTTCAATCTTTGTACAATGTCTCTATTCTATGAATTCTATTTTATAGTTCGCTTCGAATGTCATTACCATCGAGCAGCTGACTTATCTATTTAAGTTCGCTCATGAATAATGTGTCAGTTGTGTCTTTGGGTTTCTATAAAACATTTCTAAAATATTATTGTAATTACCTTGTGTTTTTCATTGCTGCCTTGTCCATAGTTACTGGCTCGGAATATCGCAAAGCATCAGAAATTAATCTATCGTAAGTGCGTAAGTTAATTGGCCTGTTCCTTGAGCTCAATAAATCTATCGTCTCTTATCTCGTCACCTGAGTTTATTTATGCTCGCCACTTTCCTATTCTTATTCGATTTGTTGTAATCGTGCTCTTACCACCTGCTCACTCATTATGAGCGTGTTCAATAATTTCAAAGATTTAGAGTTCTTAATTTCGCCCATAAATTCTAAATATGTGTTATCGATGAGATCATTAGTCCCAGGTGATGTTTTGGCACCATCATTCAAGAACAATTTCGCAGAAAGTTCTTCATGATAGCACTAATATTTAAGAACAAGTCCTATTAATTCAGATGAGAATAGTTGAGCAAATTATTCATCGAACATTCTGAGTTAGCCTTAAGTCATATCTTTCTCCTTTTAAAGCCTAAAGTTCATTAAATTCTTAACAGCTGACTTGATTTTTGATTTCAACCACCGTTATTAATTAAATTCAATTTTTAATAAATCTTTGACAGCTTCATAGGTTTTTTTACTTTCACATTCATAAAGAGTCTTTGGCAAAAACATAGTGTCTCCTGCCGCTTGCTGAAGCATCGCTTAGAATCTTCTGAAATAATGTTGATATCCTAACACCAGTTTCTTAAAACCTTATCTCCCATTCTGCTGACTGTTGAATAACTGTATCGTGCGATCTATTGAAAAAAATGCTGGTTCGTTATTTATGTTTGGTTTTTCATTATTTGAGACATAGTAATCATCCTCTATTGAACTTTTGTTATTTTGCTTCGCTTAAGTATAAAGTGCGTTCAAGTTGATCTAAGGATCATATCCTAACAAAGGTTGTCGACCATTTTACTGATCTCTAATCATCTTTCTATCACGTGCAATCAAAAGCATAAAGGACTCGAAGCTTAGAGTCGATCTGTTATTATTCTCTGCGTTAATTTTGAATTTATTTAAGAACTCAATCATTTTGGTCTGAGGGAAAATTATTTTATGCTTGCTTTATTAATGTAAGTCTAGCATCGCGTATAAGTAATTCATGAAGATTTCATTAACTTGGTTCCAGTTCGCTCCTGAAAAGTTCAAATTGAATTTATTTTGTAAGAAATTTGTGAGTTCATTTGCATTCTTTGGTCTAGATTTTTGAATTTCAACCAAGATTTGCTTTAAGTGTAAAATAACAAGATAGCTGAATGTGTACTCAACATCACTCTTCATAAGTTTGTTGAAGCCTTCTTTTAAGCTTTGAGATGACCATCTAGATAGGAATTTTGACTTGCTCAAAGACTGAAGACCAGTGCCTAATTCATTTTTAATTTCATACTTTTATGTATAGAAATTTAACACCTCCTCAAAAAGTGCAAGATGAATTTCTCTAAATGGTCTTGCAATGAGTTTTTAGTTGAAGAAAATATTATTAGTTGAGTTCTATTGCTAAGGTGATAAAATTCTTGGAATTTAATTCTCTTTTAACTACCCATAGCGTTCGTAAGCTTTATTCAACTACTAGATTCTTTCTTATATTTTAGGAGCTTTGTTTAAGGTCTATTCAGCAAATTATCTGAATGTGACAACTTTTTGAGGGGCATTTATAAGGACATTTTAAATATCAGAATCTTCCCATCCAAGCATAGCTGAAATTTATTCGGAAGTTTTTGCTGCTCTTTCCATTAAGTGACGGTATGTTCTAGCTCTCTGTTTTGGCAAAATAGTCTTACCATAGTTTAGTTGTAGAGCTGTGTCCTTTTTAAGCATATCATATTCCCAATTAATCAACTCTCTTTCAGGGATTGGTTTAGGCTTTTATGGATCGATAGTTGCAAGTTTGCTAACATCTCGGCCTTATTTATATGCTTCATGAAGTGTATTCAAATCATGATTAGCTTTTTCGACATCAGTATGCGCATCTCTAACATCACTGCCTTTTTCATCAAATCTAACAAGCCCAATATGGCGATCATTACTCAATCGGTCAACGTCTTCAATTTTTCTTCCCTTGAAAACTATATTTTCAGTAAGAGTATGAGCATATTTTCTTAAGACTTCCATCCTTGACTATTTACCTGCGATTTTGGAAGTTTTATCGAGTTCATCAAACTTAGAATTAAATTGTTCTTCAAAATATTACTTAATTGTTGCGGCAACTAATTTTGGTAATTCAGGCGATTTAAGTTGTGTTTATAAATATTTTTTACGTTGTTATTTTTGCTGTTTGTAGAAAACATCAGCTTGGAAAATGCCCCGAATTCTTTGTCTTTAAAGTTATACAAGTCTGTCCCAATCTAACTTTTTATACAGATATTCCCTAAATTTGGCAATATTGTAACTGCTATCCCTGTAATCAATTTTATACTGGTTTAAAAATCTAACAACCTAAACTTCTCCAAATTTAGAGTGATAGTCTTAGAAAAATGTACGATTTAAGTAATTACGAGCTGCATCTGGAATAATACGCCAGTAATCTGAGGTTGGAAATAGAGAATGATTTGGAGTATCATGGCTGAATGTTTATAGTTGGGTTTAGGCTGGACGGAAAAAGCTTTAAATTGTTTATTTTGGGATTTATTCGGGTTTTAATTTTGAGTGTGGGTTTTATAATACGATTAGTGATCTATCCTTTGATATTTATCGACATGTAGCTTTGCTTATTGTCAATATTCTACGAGCTATTTTGTATTCTTAATCAAGGCACTCAACCCAAGACATATTTTTCGCATTTTTGATCATTTTAAAAGCCAAATTAACAGCTAATGGATCTTTACTTCTGATCATCTCTTATGTCTTTTTCGCCCAATCACTTCCATCAGCCTGCAACTCCTAGAGCACACCCTTAATATCATCACGGTTGAATACTTTCAATAACTTAGGTACTGGCAACCGTGCAATCAAATGATTATCAGTATTACCTTACTCCACAATCTGCTTACTTTTCAAATAACTGAAAGGTCGGTCATGTCTCATAGCGAAGTAATTATTCACTATTGAGTTCTTATCTGATAAACTGTTGTAGGGGTTAATTGTGTTGTAGTATTATGTCATTGCGAGACGATGTTGGCTTAATGCTAGTTTTGTATTCACGCTTCCTCCTGCTCGGTAAATTTATTTCTGGGTTTCTGTCAGTAAGTCGTAGAAGTAATTTTTACGGAATAATATCATGTTCTATCTTCTCACTTATGACATTGTAAATGAGCTTGGTGTATACGGATTGCGCATGAATAAGTTCGCATCGCTCAAGTGTCGAACAATTCTTTTAGTCGTGAACTCATCTCTTACTTTACCTCTCAAAAACCCAAGTCTTGCCATTTAGTCTGCATCAAGACTGTCACCTGTTAAAGCAAGATATATTCCGATATTACACGGCAATCGACTCAATCTCCATGAGCCTCCGAAAATAGGCACGAAACCTTTAGCAGTCTCATCGATTCTTAGACTTGAATTAGGTGTCGCCATAGGAGTAGAAAGCATGGAGACAAGATACGCTCCGATACCTCTAACACTGCCATCTACTTTAGCAAAAATAGGTTTATTGAACTCACCAACTTTAATGGACAATCTCATAAGTTTATCAAGATAGTCAGGGTTATTGACAAGAGCTTCAAGATCAGCACCACCCGAAAACGACGATCCTCTATTTTCCATCCAAATATTTTCAACAGTATGATCGTGATGATACGAACTCAGAAACCGGAACAGCTCATCAGCCATCTCTTCAGTCACGTTCTGCAATAAATGTGAATGTTACGTTGTTATTATCGGGTTTGTTGAGTACCATTATGCCTGTTTTTGTTTATTTCATCCCGAAAATTGGGTACTAAGGTTAATTGTCAGTGTACGAGAGGTAGAGTGCTGTCTTTCTTGATTTCGATCCTATCGTGCACTATTTTGGGGTTCACTATGCGGTAAGCGAGTCTTCTTGCTGCTAATAGCATCTAAGCGGAATTAAAAATCAATAAAGTTATAAATATTTCAATTTTGCATGCTCAAATCAAATCAAAATATTAGTTTGCCCTAATACTTTAAAGCTTGTGAAATATACTTAAAAAGGACTGTCATTTCTTGAACTGATAAGAAGAAACTGTCTTTTGCTGTTAACTTAAAATTTTCATCGTATACATACGATTAGCATTAACTTGAAACAGTTTACACTAATTTCAAGTGATATTTCGATAGACAATTCTAGAAATTAACAATAATTATTTCACACGTATCAATTAGTATAAATATGAATCAGAAATCATTTAATAAACACATAAATATTGACCAAAAAATGTCTCTTAAAGTCTTGTTAACACTGACTCTCCTATCACTCCTCATCTTAGTATCTGTTTCATCCGACCCAAATGAATCAAGTGAGTCCAAACTGATCGGGAAAGTTGTATAAATTGAGCCTGTCGCATTGGATCTGTTACTGTCAGTACATGAGCATTCTGTTGTTTATTTCATGCAAGGGCATAATGAAGATAATATCAAACTGTTCTAGGAAGCTGTCAAAAATTACATTTTATTCGCTGAGGATTAAGAATTCAATAAAACTTTATTTGCGATATGTGATATTACTAAAGATGTATCTGGTAAACTTAAAAAGTATGGAAATAAGACCAACATTCAGATATTTACTCCGGTTTCAAACTATTAACTAAAGATAAGTTTATAGAACTCAAGATAAAACTTCTTTACTTCATTTAGACAATTCATGAATACTTACCTAGTTTCAAAGCCAACAGTCTTATCATATTCTTCAATTGAACAAGCTCCTTATAATCAAGGATTCACATTATTATTATGCCCGACTAACCAATAATAATTACAAAAATCAAAGAAAATCCATCGCAAAATATCGGATTATTTACATTTCTTCAAAATGAGTGCAGGTATTGCTAATGATTCCGGATTATAACGACCAGCTGTGCATGTATTTTATGGTGGGAAATTAGTCGCTGAATATGCACAGTCTGCGGTTGAAGCTTTGTTGAAATTTAATTATACTGATGGGCCAAGCAAAAGTTAAATCAATGATCTTGTCGATTTTATAAATATTGAGAGCATCAGTGATGTTACTGTGCTTTCCAGTGAGAATTTTGTTAGAGTTTATGGAAGCAGTATGATATAGTATCAGATGTTACTGATTTACAAATAAGCTGATAAAAATAATAGAGAAATTGTACAAATTAGAAGACACTTCTCATAAGCTGCCAATAGAAATCGTAAATAAGGTCTCAAATATTAGAGAATTATTTTCGCTGAAGCAACAGTATAAGTACTAAGAGAATATTTTGCTGATGAGCCCCTGTAAAATAAAAACGATTTATACTCAATTATCATCACAAAAACAGATTATTCAAGTTTCCAACTTAGAAAGTTTGTTTACTAAGACAAAGACGTGACAACTTAGAAGCTAATACAATTTATTGATGATGTTAAGATGAAGAGAATAGATGCCACCTACAAAAGCTAATAAATTGAAGACAACTAAGGCAAGAAAATTAGAAAAATTGTGGGCAAAAATTTCATACATTAAGTTTTTGAACAACCTGATAAATCAGTTATGGTTCTTTTTATCGACTCTAAATAATAAGAATCATACAAAAGTCTGAAATAGATAGTAGAAAAGTTCGTTGACAAATACTACTAAGCATATAAAGATCGCTTGAATGTTGGTATTTTTGACCTTGCTAAAAATTAACATAAATCTCTTACAATTTCATCAGCTCCAGAACTGGTTTTGTTTGAGAGATCAAACAAGAAAAAACCCAAATTTATTAAAGGTGCAAATTCTATTTAACAAATAAAGAACTGGATAAATTATTAAGTGAAAGATCTGACAATTCCTTAAAATTACGGTGAACCTCCAATTGCTCTTGGAAGCCCTTCAAGCACTTAACTGTGATTATTGATAATTTTGTATATTTATTTATCATTAAGTAACAAAAATAATGAGTTCTTACAATCAAAGCCAGTTAATGGACTGAGGTTCGTTTCTCTTAGCAATAATTTCGTTGCCAGGGCATCCGCAACCTCCTCCGTTGACTTGCTGATCAATCATGGAGAATAAATTGTATTTATACTTTTTCTTGGTCTTGCTAAGATCTTCAACTAAAGGAGTTCGATAGCTGGTCTTCATTTCTTATTGAATTATTTTTGTTTGATGAATTGGTGGCGGTTTCACATACACTTTTTGAGGTTACAAGTTAGGGGGAGGTGCTGAACCACCAACTGGAGCGATTGGCTGTTGTATCTGCTGCTGTTGAGCACCGAAGTCCCATACAATACGCTATTATTTCAGACCCTGCTTTCGGATTCTTTCCATTTCTTCAGGAGTAATAGGTTGACCGACGACTCTTTCTTGTGCATCGACGACCATAAATTTATTGCCTCTAACTTTTTCAAGATCATAAGTTGGAACAAGAGGCTGATCAACTGGAATTAAAGTATGGTCTCTCTATAATAAAAGTATTCAATACCATTTCTCTAGCTTCAGCTTCAGTCAAATAAGTAAAATCACGGGTGACCAAAGACTGTGATGCAGCTGGGTTAAGGTAATCACGATGAGCTGTGAGCTCTTGAGGTCTCAGCAACACTTTACGAAGGGGCTCATAGAGTACATCGGTGTTGGGGAACCTGTTATGGTCTTCGACTCGACTGTAACGAAGCCTGTTGAGGTTGATGATTTAGTTGGGGTTCAGCATTTTGAATTAATTATAAGCAATAATTTTTATCGCAAACTCAAATCCTTTATTTTAATAAATCAAAAAATAATATTTGTGATTAGTGAGGTTTGTACACAAAACAAATTATCATTTATTTTAGTTTAACATGTCGTACATTTCTTGGTAGATTATCTTACCTGACTTCTTTTCTTCACTTTGGCTCACCGACTATGCCTTCATTGCTTTGGGATAGATTTCTTCAGCTTGAGCGGGAGTCTAAAAATTAATTAAACAATTACCAAATTGAGGCTAAGTCCTTGTATCAAATTTCGCAAGTATTCCTCAGCTCGACTTTTCTCCTTCTCGCTAGTGAAATAGTTGTGGACAGTCTCGTTGATGTGTTGACTCTTTTTCTTCGAATTATCATCTCTGGCGTACTCGATCGATTAGATGTATTCAAGAAACTATTTAGCGTATCGGTCTGATGTCTCCTTCGAGTTCTGGTTTTGACCTTTCTCCTCCTCATCAGGTTTTATTTCAGTGATCAAGATCTGCTCGGCAAGGATGTACATTAGCGGGTACTTCTCTATTTTCTATGTTGACACAAAATGTTACCCTTGACATCTGGATTTTAGTTTTACTCAAATTATTATAAACAAATTTAAGAGGCAATGGCTTAGTATTTAATCAACGATCTATTATATAATAGTATAGGAAAATGGGAAAATTCAACAAAAGCAAATGCTCAGACAGCCG
>APMI01010329.1_pt1 | contig 14370 bp, 9 predicted proteins | sample 667938 | NCBI WGS metagenome assembly APMI01 (sample SAMN01084076, study PRJNA167559) | wastewater metagenome | biome: Wastewater | place: Denmark: Ejby Moelle, Odense | collected 2011-11-28 | reverse complement strand
TTTGCGCGTCGCGCCGTGCGGCTCACGCGCTGCCGACGCTTGCGCCTCCCAGCAGTCGCAGGTTGAGGCCTTCGCGTTCGGTCAGCATCTCGTCCAGCACGGCATCGAGGTCGGCGGCATCGACCCGCCCCGGATGGCCCGCGCGGATGGATTGCTGGGCGAGACGTCGCGCGATTTCCTTGATGAAGGCCGCGCTCACGCCGTCGGTGCGCGCGACGAGATCGGCGGCGGCCTTCGGATCGATGTCGAGACCCCTGCCGTAGAGCCGCAGCAGGCGTTGCCTGCAATCGCTGTCGGGTACCGGCACTTCGATGGCATGGTCGATCCGGCCCGGGCGCTGGATCAGCGCGGTTTCCAGTGCCTGCGGACGGTTGGTGGTCATGATCACGAACAGATCGGCGTCGGATTTCAGGCCGTCCATTTCATTGAGCAGGCGGTTGAGCATGACTTCATCGCCGGCCGACGACATGTCGTCGCGCTGGCGCGCGATGAGGTCGGCGTCCTCGATCACCAGGATCGACGGCGCGAACAGCCGCGCCAGCCGGAAGTAGGTGCCGATCATGCCGACCTGCTCCGCCGTGACCAGGAACGTGGTGTGGTCGCGCAGGCGTTCGGCGAGATAGCGGATCGTGTGGGTCTTGCCGGTGCCGGGCGGACCGTACAGCAGGACGCCCTTGCGGCCGGACTGTCCGAACGACTTCAGCGCCTCGCGCTCCGCGGCGAAGCCGATGACGTGCCGCTCCAGCGCCTGTTTCACGGCATCGGGCAACACCAGTTCGTCCTCGCCCACCGGTGTGCGGAAATGCACGGTGAGCGCGTTCGCCGCCATGCCGCGATAACTTTCGCTGGCTTCGAGCGATAGCACTTTTCCGCGATAGCTGCGTCCCTGCGCGATGGCGGCCTCGATCGCGTCGAGCATCATCGTGCTGCGAGCGGCGGCCGCTTCGCCGGGCGGCGACAGGATCTCCACGTTCAGCTGCGGCACCTGGGTGAACTCGGATCCGGTGTTCACCCACACGGCGAGCGGCACGTCGCCGTCCTCGACCAGCGAGAGCGCATTCGTCGCCAGGCGCACGGGGCGGCCTTCGCCGATGTCGATGTCCTCGTACTGGATCGCGCCGACCAGCTTGGCGTGATCGCGCTCGGACACGAGCGTCGCCATGTCCGAAGCGTCGTACCGGTTGCGGCCATGGACACCCACGCGACGTGCACCAGCCGTGAGCGCATCCAGCGCGAGCTGCACGTCCACGCGCAAGTACGCCGGGAACTCGCGTCGCACGATCACCAGGCTGTCCGCAGGCCAGCCACGGAACACCTCGTCGATGACCTGATGAGCCTTGCGCGTGGGGCGCGCCGCGTCCGGCGGCACGTCGTCCTCGGCATCGTCCTCGAGTGACACCCGCAGCGCCTCGCATCCGTATTCCGGCGCCAGACGCGTCATTTCGCCATGGATCGTCTCGGCGATGGTCCGCGTCCATGGCCCGATCTTCGTCCTGCCGTTGCGATCGATGTGTCGCGCCCAGCTTTCGGCGTTTTCTTTCCCGAATCCGACGCAGCGCCGGAGCAGCGCGGCCAGTCCTTCGAACGGCGTGTCGTCGTCGTCGTGGACGACGAGGAACACATCCTTCACCCAACCCGGCGTTTCTTTCATGTCGGAGCGGTCCATTCGGCCAACGTTGCGGGAGTATAGGCGTAGTGGCCGCACGATCCGCCATCGATCGCCGGGCGCGACTGTCGCGATGCCGACCCGAACCAACGCGTTCCTCGCTGCCGTGCGTCCCTGACCGCATGCGTCCCGAAATCACGTCATGATCCGCGAGGCGCCTGCATGCACGGCGCGCCGACAGGGGAACAGGCGGTCGCGTCAGGGAGGGCCGCCGGTGCGCGCCTCACTCCAGATCCGATCGCCACTTTTGCTGCACGCGCAACGCGCGCCGCGGCACGCTTCCCGTCTGCGCTCCGCAGGCATCGCGCATGGCACACGCGGGCGCCGATTCTCTTTCCTCAGCGCAGACGCAGGAGCAGCGCATGGCGAAGTACCGGATGGCCGCGAACGGCAACGATGGCAGTTTCTGGGCGGTGAACGATGCGCAGCAGTCGCTGCGTTTCCTCGGCAACGGCGCGATCCAGCCGGAAACGTCGCAGACCATCACCTGCGTCGCGGTCGCCAACGTCGAGACGATCTACGGCCTCGGGCCGGCGGGCGATCTCTACCTTCTCGTCGACACGCCGCTGCAACCGACGCCGTGGTCGCCGATCTGGCACGCCGCGGTCGCGCCCGACGGCGGCGTGTGGGGCGTGAACGAACAGGCCGGCCTCTTCCAGTGGCAGGACGGCGCCTGGCAGCCGCGGCCGAATGGTGGCGCGAACGCGTTGTTCATCGCGGTCGGCAACGGCGGTGATGCGTGGACCATCGACAACACCAGCGGCTGGTGGGGCGGCCCCGGCGCACCGTATCGCTGGAACGGCACGACGTTCGCGCGCGTCGACGGTGCGCCCGATGCGCAGTGGATCTCGATCGCGCCCGACGGCACGGTGTGGCTGCAATCCAGCGACCAGCGCACGCTGCGGCTGGAAGGCACCACGTGGCGCGTGGTCGCCACCAATACGCCGCAGTTGTACGGCATCACCGCGGGCAACGATGGCCTGGTCTACGGCTGGGACGTCGGCCTGCTCTACGTGCTGGGCGGTGGCGTGTGGCAGATGCTCGACACGCCCGGCATCTGCAACTGCGTCGGCGTCGCCGCGGACGGCACGCTGCTGGTCGACGGCCAGCCGCCGGTGCGGCTCGCCGGCTCGGTGCGGCTCGCCGGCTTCTCCGTGTACGAACGCCTGCCGAACTTCCCGCAGGCGCTCGACGTCTTCGCGATCGATGCCCACAAGATGTACCTGCTCGACGTGCAGGCGAATCGCTACCTCGAATGGGGTGGCAGCACGTGGCAGCGCATCGCCGGCGGCAACCTCGTTTCGATCTCCGTCGGCATCGACGGCACGCTGTGGGGCGTCGACGTGAACCACGCGATCTTCAGCTTCGACGGCAGCGCCTGGCAGTCCGTGCCCGGTGCGATGCAGAAGGTGTCGGTGGGCTCGGCGCAATACATCGTCGGCCTCGACCCCGACGGCAAGCTGTTCTTCCACGACGGCAACTGGCAGCCCATCGCCTCGCCCACCACCGGGCCGATGCTCGACGTCGCCATCGGCAGCGACGCCTCGCTGTTCGCGATCGACAGCGGGCACAAACTCTGGTCGCGCATCGCGCCTGGTGACTGGACCCAGATCGGCGCCGTCCCGCTGCAGCAGATCGATGCCGCCGACCGCTACCACGTCTGCGGCATCACCGTCGGCACCAGCGCCGACAACAACGTCTGGACCGGCGCCGGCGTGATGGTCGGCGCGGACCATCATTTGCGGCGGTATTTCAGGGTGGAGGGGGTGGGTAAGGCGTGATGGCGGGCTGTGGCTGTCAGATGTTGCAGGGTGTGTTTAGGCACGAGCAGGTGTTTATTGCTCAAATGGCGGCATTCGACCCGAAGCGGACACCCAATACCACGGTTCAGCGGCAGCGGAACGCCGTCCGCTGCAACCGGTTGTTACACACGACTGGTTGCAGCGGAGAGTTCGCTTCGCCATTACCCTTGCTTGCGCGCATACTCGCGAAGCCTCAAATACCGTGCATCTTGCACAAGGTTTGGCGCGGCCTGCACGATTAGATCCAAGCATTGCCCCAGCTCCTGAGGCCCCCACTGTTGGTCGGCAATCACGGCATTCAGCAGGCTCAGTGCATCCGCTGGATATTGGCTGCACAAACCTGATTCGTGCAGCAGATGTACGACATAGTGCGGGTGTTCAATCGGTTGCAGCCAGTCCTGCACTGCAGCCAAGGCGACTGGGAATTCACCTCGGGAGGCAATCACCATACGAGTCAATGACTCGGCGATTCGTCGGGTCGCCAAGTCGCGGGATTTTGGCCAGATCTGTTGCCAGAACGGTTGGACGCGGTTTCTCCAATAGTCCTCGCGCTGATCAGCAGCGCCTTCCAGTGCTTGGGAGAGAGCCTGTGCTGATTTCTCCAGCCCTTCTGGTGGAAGCGCGCTAATTGCAGATCGGAATTCCTCTACCGAGTATCCCTCGGTCGGGCCCAATGCTGCGTAGGTGAGGAAGGTCGCGAATTGCTGGCGGTGCTCACCAAGATCGGCATAGTGCTTTGCACTGTCTAGAAACTGTGACTTGAAGGCTGTCAGCAATGGTTGGTACAACCGCGGCGACCAGAGAAAGCCTTCCCATACGGCCTTGGCTTCAACAGGGTTGCTCCAGCCGAACAATGGCAGCAGGTACTGCTCGGTCCAAGGGCGATCCACGCGGAAAAATGCGATCAGTCGAGAACCCATCAGCACCCGAGCGTGGCGGAATCGATCTACCTGCACGTCGCACAATGTCGTGAAAACGGGATTCAATTCAGCAGGAAGCAGATCGTTGTCGTTCGGGTTCTGCTTGAACCACAAGTTAATCAGTGCCTCTGTGACGTGTCCGATGGGATGATTGATTGCCGAGCCGACAGGGTCGTAAGTTTCGATGCCATTGCGGATGATCTGAGAACCTGAGCCCGCTTCTAGCGGCAATGCCAGCACACGGTGGCACAAACTCAGCAGGATATCCTCGTGACGGTTGATAGTCTTGGAGGCCGCATCCATCCACCAAGTCACGGCGTGATCAATCTCTTGGAGTACGGCATCAGGCATAGTCTGCACAAGCGGCGCAGCGTATCGCCAAGAGCGCGATACAATGCCTTCGTCAGCCCAAGCCTGCAGGGCCTCGCGCCATCGGCCAGCGGGCCACACACCATCTTGTGCGAGATCACATAACGCGGACAGGCTGTGAAAGAAGCGCGTGCGGCAAGCGTCACGCCACGTGTCTTCGTAGAAAGGCCGCCGTTCTGGCATCGGCTTTGTGAGCCATCGCACCAGTTCCTGCCGCTTGCGGGGCGCAATGTCGACGTCCCGGCTGTCTTCGTAGTCTGGGTCACCGGTGCCGCTCATCCAGTGCGAGAACTCGTCACGCTCGTTGGTTGCCAACTGCCATTGTGGGTAGGCAGTGGAAATTTCCGCCAAGCGCGCCGCCGCAGATGCACCCAAGACAAGACCCGATGTGTTGAGCTTGGCCAGATGCAGCCAGACGGATCTGGCCACCAAATCTTGCCAACGTTCTGCCTCCAAGTCGTCCCGGTACATGTCGCGCGGCGGTCCCGCCAGAATGGCTGCTTCCAGGCGCTCCTGTGCAGCCCCTGCCAAATGTCGCCCCTGAAGAACCAACAGCCTGAATACCTCCCGCCCCGTTTCTGTAGACCACAGCCACCAGGTGCCTTCCGACAGCAACCAATCCACCCACCGCTCGGGCTGGATGCAATCGTCGTGGCTCGCGGCAAACAAGGCCAGACGTTTGAAGGTGGGGTATGGCAATTCAAACCAACCCTCGGCAATGCGCGTGGCGCGTGCGCTGTCGTTCATGCCAACTGCCAGCCATGCATCGCGTAGCAATTCAATCAGGCTCACCCAGTCGCGGAAGCCTCGGTTCTGCCAGTGTGGCCTGATGGAGGAAAGATCCCAATGCGAGCGGTCGCTACGGTCGTCGGCCTCGCCCAACTCACGCAACAGGTCCAATGCATCGCGTAATAGCTGCTGGAAATCTTCCAGCAGGTGCGGTAAAGCAGATTTCCATGGCTCGTCGGCAAGGTCGCGCAGGGTTGAATGCACGTGATCGGCTGACAGCACCAGTTCCCAGTCCACCAATTGCTTGATCCGCGTAGGCTCGTCAGCGCTGCTCGAATCATCGTCGCCCAAGCGAAACGGCTTCTTCAAGGCTACCTTCGGGGAAAGCAGCTCTCGCAATTCGAGACGCAATGTTGTGGTCAATCCCTCGCGCTTCAGACGACTTTGCCAGCGATACAGATCGGGGTCACGCCTTGGTGATTTCACCCGGCCACTGAGCAGTAGACGCCACAAGGCACGCATCAAGTGGCCGGGAATCGCCTTGGTGGCGTGCAAGAGAATTTCATCCCGCTCGGAGGTCTTGCCATCACGTTCCAGCGCAGCAAAGCGATCCAGTTCGTGCTCAATCAGCCACAGCCAACGGTCGTGTATTTGCCCACCACGCTCTGCAATCCAGATGATCAGCCTTGGATCATCCAGATGGCGAACCAGCCAGCGGGCCAGATGGGACATCACTTCATCCCACTGGCTACCGCTGACGCCTCCAGAAGCCAGCAGCATTGGCGGGGCGCGTTCATAGGGCGCAGGTCGACGAACCAGGCTGAATCGAAGTTTGGTGTCTACTTCTACGTGAGGAGGCACGTGGAAGCGCGGCAGATCGTTGTATTGAAAGCGTTCGTCCGAGAAAGCTTCCAGTAGCCAGTCCAGCGGCGGGACGGGATTGATGTCCGCAAAGCGTTTTGCCGGTAAACCTGATTTATCTGACAAGGCCCACAGCATCCGGCCAACGAAATCGTCCTGCTGCGTGCTGTCCTGCGGACGGGCCAAAGCATGTTTGACGACGATGGCTTCTTTGCCCTGCACACCGTCGCGATAAGTATCTGCCCAAGCGTGCAGAGTCTCGTGAAGCGGTGAATGGTCGTAAGTGCCAGCAGGTACGGTATAGAGAATGGGTTTGACGCCCTTGGCCTCCCACTCGATGGTTTTCCGGTGCTCCTGCCCCGGCTCACAATCACCCAGTGCCCAGGCCTGCGGCGTGACTTCACCCAGCATCCGATCGGCCGCCAACGCATCCATCATGTAGCGCAGTACCGGGTCGTTGATGCTGTAGCCCACGAAGCAGACCACGTAGTTGCGGAACAACTCGCTCACGAAGCGGGCCGCCCAGCGCTCGGTGAGGTAGGCCAAGCCAAAGTCGCCGCTCGTGACTACCAGCCGGTTCAGGGCGGTATCGTCCGACTTTTCGGGCAGCAGGCCGTGCAGGTAGACCAGTCCATTCCAGCGGCTGTTTTTGGGAATTGGCAGCATCGGGGCGGTGTAGCCTTGGAAGGCTTGGCCAATGCGCTTAGCTGCCACATGAAAGATGCGGTCAAAGTTGGTCGTGACCAACCGAACTGCACCCTCGCGACTGCGCGCCAGGCGCAACAACGCCGCCTGTGTGTCGATGGCGCCCTTGAGACGTAGCTTTGGTTTCAGGGCCTGTGCCAGTGCGCGGCGGACGGCCAGACGCTGCCCCGGCAATCGCCGTTCCAGCAAATCCAGTGTGGCGTCGAACTGCCCTCGCTCGAAGGCCTCGCGTTCAATGTCCGAAAGTGCCGTGCCATTCAGACGATAAATTTGCTCCACCAAACCCTTGAAGCCCGGCAGTCCAGCGGGATAGGAAATGCCCGCACCGCAGAAAAACACCACGCGGCCTTCCTCATGTGCTTGCAAGAGCGCATCGGGGATGTCGGGGCCATCGGTGATGAACTGCATTGAGGGTGATTCCTACTCAAAAAATGTTTGTGCGTGCGAGACCCACAGGTCCCATTGGGTCTAACGCTTTATGTCTTTCGACAAGTGTAGTTTGAAGTTCGAGAGCTCGGTGTGCGAGCGCGGCCGAATGGTGAGCTATACGCTGGCGCAAAGTCGAGGCCGCGAAGCGGGCTCGACTTGAGCGAATTGTCAGGTGCGCCTGCGTCCAAGGTAAAAGCTCCTCTCTGCACGACGAATATAACTCGCATAACGGCCGCTCCTGGCCGACGGCAGGCCGTCGTACCGCAGGCGTCATGGAGATTCCTCGGGGCGCGGCAGCTCCGCTTCCGATCGATGTCACGCGACCACACGTCCAATCTTCCCGCGGTTGCGCCTTCCGGGCCGTTACACTGCACGCACCGTTCCCCGGCCGTCGCCATGTCGCTTCCCGTTCGTCTCGCCCATCGCGTCAGTGAGTTGTTCGGTTGTTCGCGCGCCGAGGCCGAGCAGTACATCCGCAATGGCTGGGTGACGGTGGAGGGCGATGTGATCGAGGCGCCGCAGCACAAGGTGACGACGGAGCGCGTGGAACTCGATCCCGAGGCGCGCCTGGAGCCGGTGGAGCCGGCGACGATCCTGCTGCACAAGCCCGCCGGCTTCGATGCGATCGACGGGTGCAGCCCGGCCAGTGTGCTGGTGCGGTCCGACACGCGCTGGGCCGACGACGCCAGCGGCGTGCGCCCGCTGCGTCGCCATTTCCATCCGTTGACGCCGCTGGTGTCGATGGACGCAGAGGCCAGCGGCCTGATGGTGCTGACCCAGGATGGCCGGGTCTGGCGCCGCCTGACCGAGGACGCCGACACGATCGAGCACGAGTACGTCGTCGAAGTCGCCGGCGACATCGCTCCCTACGGCCTGCGGAAGCTCAACCACGGCTTGAGCCTGAACGGCCGCGAGCTGCCGCCGTGCAAGGTCAGCTGGCAGAGCGAGACGCGGCTGCGCTTCGCGATCAAGGGCGTGCGCGACGGGCAATTGCGTGCGATGTGCGCGCAGGTCCGGTTGAACGTGCTGTCGATCCGCCGTCTGCGCATCGGCAAGATCGGACTGGGCAAGGGCGCCAACGGCCCGATGCCGCCCGGCGCATGGCGTTACCTGCCGGTCGGCGAGAAGTTCTGAAGCAGGGTCGCTCTGGCGACCGGTCGCCTCAGTCTTCCTGTTCCGCCGCTTCGCGACCCTGCTGGCGGATCAGCGCTTCCTCGCGCGCATCGTTGATGGCGTGGCGCACGCTGTCCAGGTCGACGCTGCCTTCGTCCGCGACGAACTCGCCGGTCAGTTCGGTGTCCGGTCGCAATTCGCCGGCCTCGAACAGGGCCCACATTTCTTCGCCGTACCAGGTGTCCAGCAGCTCCGGCGCCCAGCGTCCGAGGTAGGCGGTCAGGTTGTTGACGTCCCGCAGCAGCATGGTGCGTGCGGCGTTGTTGCCGGCGGCGCTGACGACCTGCGGGAAATCGATCACCACCGGCCCGTTCGCGTCGACCAGCACGTTGTAGGGTGACAGATCCCCGTGGATCAGCCCGCAGCACAGCATGAGCACGACCTGGCGGATCAGGATGCGATGGAACTCGCGGGCCTGTTCCGCGTCCGGTTCGATCTCGCCCAGGCGCGGCGCGGAGAAGCCCTCGCCGTCGGTGACCAGTTCCATCACCAGCACGCCGTGGTAATAGCCGAAGGGCTCGGGCACGCGCACGCCGGCGTCGCGCAGCTGGTACAGCGCATCGACCTCGGTATTCTTCCAGGCGACTTCCTGTTGCTTGCGCCCGTACTTGGTGGCCTTGCCGATGGCACGCGCTTCGCGGCTGCCGCGCACCTTGCGGCCCTCCTGGTACTGCACGCGCTGCTGGAAGCTGCGTTGCGCCATGTCCTTGTAGACCTTGGCGCAGCGCACGTCATTGCCGCTGCGAACGACGTACACCGCCGCTTCCTTGCCGCTCTTCAGTGGCCGCAGCACTTCATCGATGACGCCGTCGTCGATCAGCGCCTGCAAGCCTTGGGGGGTCTTCACGGTCTCTCTGGAGGGGCGCGCCGGTACGGCGCTGCTTGCCACGAACTGCAAATGTTCGCATTTCACGACAGGTGTCGCCATCGTGCGCAGGCGTGGAGATGCCATCAGCGCTCGGTCTGCGGATGACAGACGCCGGTTCCTGCCCGGAAGTGCACGCTCGGTGCAACGGCGCTGCCGTCGCTCGTGCCATCCCGCGATCGGATACGAGCGCGTCGACGCACGACCGTCTTCATCCGGATTCTGCGGTCAGCCTTTCCCGGATAACGGCATGCACGACTTCAACGAATCATCCCGCCGCGAGTGCTGCGGGCCGGGTCATCGACGAAGCCCGCGTTCGAGCCGCGCAGGCTCAGCGGTGCGCTTTCTGTGACGCGTCGTAGCTCTTGATCGCGCTGTCGACGAAGCCGCCCTGCACATGTGCGTGCCGGGCCTGTCCCTGCCCGTAGCCCTCGAAGACGCCGTTGAAGAAATCGCCGACGTGCTGCTGTCCGGCGTACACGGCGACCAACACCAGCAGCAGCGACAGGACACGCGCCTGCGGCCTGCCGATCCGGATCACGATGTCCGACGATTCCTTCGCTGGTTCATGGGTCATGGCACTGCTCCTTGTGTGTGTGACGCCGTGGCGTTGCGGTGTATCACGATCAGCCTGCAAACGCCATCGCCGCAAGCCGGATTGCGCTGGATTTGCAGTGCATGTCGATGCAGGTAGGGATGGTTATCGACGTATTCGATGCATGGTCGCGAATCCGATCGCCTGCGCGCATCGATCCGTCGTCAACGCCGTCAGCAGGCGCTTCTGTCTGGCCGCGCAGGTTCCCGCGCATGCATTCACGCACCCAGCGTGCGCGCCTGGTCACGCAGTGCATCGACCAGCAGTTTGAAGGCGGGCGACAACTGGCGGCGGCTGGGGTAGTACAGGTGGTAGCCGGGGAACGGCGGGCACCAATCCTGCAGGACCCGCACGAGGCGGCCGTCTTCGATGTGGGGCGCGAACTCTTCTTCCGGCAGGTACGCGACGCCCAGTCCATCCAGCGCTGCGAGCACGATGTGGGGCGAGGTGTTGAAAACGGCCTGTCCGTCCACCCGCACATTCAACTGTCGTCCGCGACGTTCGAATTCCCACACATACAGCCCACCGGAGGGGAACCGGATGTTGATGCAGTTGTGCCGCGTGAGGTCGCCAGGGACTTTCGGAATCGGGTGCTTCTCGAAGTAGGCCGGGGAAGCCACCGCCGCCATTCGAAGCCTGGGGGAGATGGGCAGGGCGATCATGTCCTTGTCGATGCTCTCGCCCAGGCGCACGCCGGCGTCGAAACGATCCGCGACGATGTCCCGGAAGCCGTAGCTGACGTCGAACTCGATATGGATATCCGGATAGTGCTGCATCACTGGGAGCAGTTTCGGCAGCAGGATCGTCCGCAGCACATGGTCGCCGCTGGTGATGCGCACCGAACCGGCCGGCTTGTCTCGCAACGCGGTGAGCGCGTCCAGCTCTGCCTCGATCTCGTCGAAGCGATTGCCGATGGCGCGCAGCAGTCGCTCCCCGGCCGGGGTGGTCGACACGCTCCGGGTCGAGCGCGTGAGCAGACGGATATCGAGCCGCTCTTCCAGCGCCTTGATGGCCTGGCTCAGCGCCGACTGGGAAACGCCCAGCACCGCTCCGGCGCGCGTGAAGCTGCCCTCGCGAGCGACCGTCACGAAGGCCACCAGGTCATTGAGGTTGCGCCGCGCCATGCCTGGATTCTGGCATGGCCCATTCATTAGCGGAACTGATAGGGCCTAAAAGCATTGATCAGCTAATCAAGCGGATCCCGCGCGAGCAGAATGCGCACCAACCCTCTTCCAGGGGCAGGAGAAATCGCCATGAACCACAAGCAGTCCGGACGCCGCGCGTTCCTGCAGGTCGCGTGTCTGGCCGCGCTGGTCGGTCTGTCGCCGGTCTTCGCGCAAACCCGCCCTTCCGACACCGGAGACACCGCCATGCAGCTCAGCCAGGACTGGGACAAGGTCTTTCCCCGAAGCAGCAAGGTCGATCACCGGAAGGTGACCTTCAGGAACCGCTACGGCATCACGCTTGCGGCGGACCTGTACCAGCCGAAGAACGCCCGCGGCAAGCTGGCGGCGATCGCCATTGGTGGGCCCTTCGGCGCGGTCAAGGAACAGTCCTCCGGCCTGTACGCCCAGACCATGGCCGAGCGCGGCTTCGTGACCCTGGCGTTCGACCCGTCGTACACCGGTGAAAGCGGCGGCGAGCCGCGCAATGTCGCTTCGCCCGACATCAACACCGAAGACTTCAGCGCCGCGGTCGACTTCCTCGGGCTGCAGGCCAACGTCGACCGGGAACGGATCGGCATCATCGGCATCTGCGGCTGGGGCGGCATGGCATTGAACGCCACTGCGATCGACAAGCGCATCAAGGCGGTCGCGACGAGCACCATGTACGACATGACGCGCGTCATGTCCAAGGGCTACAACGACAGCGTCACGCTCGAGCAGCGCACGCAGACGCTGGAACAGTTGGGCCGGCAACGCTGGCTGGATGCCGAGAAGGGTGCGCCTTCCTACGGCCCGCCGATGAACGAGCTGAAGGGTGGCGAAGCGCAATTCCTGGTCGACTACCACGACTACTACAAGACCCCGCGCGGCTTCCATCCGCGCTCGGTCAACTCCAATGGCGCGTGGACCATCACCAACCCGCTGTCCTTCATGAACATGCCGATCCTGACCTACATCAGGGAGATCTCGCCGCGCCCGATCCTGTTCATCCACGGCGAGAAGGCGCACTCGCGCTACTTCAGCGAGACGGCCTATGCGGCCGCGGCGCAGCCGAAGGAACTCGTGATCATCCCGGGCGCAAACCACACGGACTTGTACGACCGCGTGGACGAGATCCCCTTCGACAAGCTGACGACGTTCTTCACGCAGCACTTGGCGGCGGAATAGGACCCGCGCATGCGCCTGGCGATCACCCGGACGACGGAAGTCGACACCCTCGATGCGCCGGCGCCGCGGGCGCATTGGGGCGGCGTGTTCGCGATGTCGCTGTGCGTGTTTGCGCTGATCGCCTCGGAATTCATGCCCGTCAGCCTGCTGACGCCCATGGCCGCAGGCCTGGGCGTCACCGAAGGCCAGGCCGGATACGGCATCGCCATCTCCGGCGCCTTCGCGGTCCTCACCAGTCTGTCGGTCCCCGCGCTGGCGGCCCGCAGCGATCGCAAGACGTTGCTGCTGACGCTGACGGCCCTGATGGCGCTGTCGGGTGCGGTCGTCGGCGTATGCCAGGCGAGCCGACCCGCTACGCAGGCATCGGTCGCCACCAACGCCGGATCGGAGGACGCCCGAATGTGGATGACCATTGGCGACCAGCGCTTCACGGTCACGCTGGCGGACACAGAGGCCGCCAGAGGCTTCCTCGCCCGTCTGCCGCTGTCGCTGGACATGGCCGATCTCGACGGCAACGAGAAGCACGCCGACCTGGGGCAGCCCCTGCCTTCGGCAGCGACCCGCCCGGGGACCATCCGCGCCGGCGACGTGATGCTCTACGGGACGCGAACCGTGGTCGTCTTTTACGAAACGTTTCGGTCCAGCTACGCGTACACCCGCCTCGGCCGCGTGGACGACGTTTCCCGACTGCGTGTCACGCTGGGAGGAAGCAGGGCCCGCGCGTCCTTCTCGGACCAGGACGTGACCACGACACCCACCCCAGGAGTCAACGCGATGGACATCCTTCGAAAAGGCAGTGCGCCGTCCGTGGCCGGTCCGGCCGAATACTTCACCGGCGACGTCCGCATCGACATGCAGTTCCAGCGCACGGGCGAATCTCGTGTGGCCGGCGCGATCGTCAGCTTCGAGCCCGGCGCACGCACTGCCTGGCATACGCACCCGCTCGGCCAGACCCTGTTCGTGGTTTCCGGCAAGGGCTGGACCCAGTGCGAAGGCGAGCCGATCGTGGAGATCAACGCCGGCGACATCATCTGGTGCCCTCCGAACCACAAGCACTGGCATGGCGCGACTCCGGACACGGCGATGACCCACATCGCCGTGCAGGAAGCCCTGGACGGCCGCGTCGTCGACTGGATGGAACACGTCGACGACGATACCTACCGCGCGGGCCCGCCCGTCCGCTGATCCCACCCACCGAAGGAGCCTTCCCATGCTGGCCACTGTCCTCCACGGCCCCGGCGACGTCCGCTTCGAGCAGGTCGCCGATCCGAAGATCGAAAAGCCCACCGACGCCATCATCCGCCTGTCGGCGACGTGCATCTGCGGCTCCGACCTGTGGCCGTACCGCGGCCTGCAACCGCAGGCCGGCCCGATGCACATGGGCCACGAATACTGCGGCGTCGTCGTCGAAGTCGGGTCCGAGGTCAGGGCGATCCGGCCGGGCCAGTTCGTGGTCGGTTCGTTCTGCATTTCCGACAACACCTGCCCGCACTGCGGCTTCGGCTTCCAGTCGTCGTGCGTGCAACGCGAATTCATGAGCGGTGCGCAGGCGCCGTACGCGCGGGTGCCGCTGGCGGACGGCACGCTGGTGGCCACGCAGGAGATGCCCGACGCGGAGATGGTGCCGCACATGCTGGCGGTGTCCGACGTCCTCGGCACCGGCTGGTACGCCGCCGATGCGGCCGACGTGCGCCCCGGCGGCACGGTCGTGGTGGTGGGTGATGGCGCCGTCGGCCTGATGGGCGTGCTGGCCGCCAGCCAGATGGGTGCGGAGCGGATCATCGCGATGAGCCGGCACCCGGCGCGGCAGGCGCTGGCGCGCGAATTCGGCGCCACCGACCTCGTCGTCGAGCGCGGCGACGACGGCATCGCACGGATCATGGACCTCACCGGCGGCATCGGTGCCGACTCGGTGCTGGAATG
>APMI01003352.1_pt1 | contig 14372 bp, 9 predicted proteins | sample 667938 | NCBI WGS metagenome assembly APMI01 (sample SAMN01084076, study PRJNA167559) | wastewater metagenome | biome: Wastewater | place: Denmark: Ejby Moelle, Odense | collected 2011-11-28 | reverse complement strand
TCTAATTAGGTCTTTTTAACAAGAAAAGATAAAAGCCACTAAAAAACTCATATACCTTGATCGTCTGATAGTTCTTAAAAACCGCCAAATTATATATATCCTGATTAAAATCGCTTCTGTGCTGAGAAATACGTGGCGTATATTTTTCGCGATCCGCCGACACCAAGATTATGTATTTTGGGATAGCATCAAATATGACATCAAGCCTTTTCTCAGGATGCCTTGCAATTTCCGCGTTGCACAAGCCGAACATATCAACAACAGACCAGTCAGAGACATAGGAAATCACCCCCACCGAACTAACCGCCACGACCCCTTTCTTCCCCTCATTTTTTAGATCTTCGCCGATAGCACCATAAGTTGATTTAAGTGCCTTAGCATACAAACCAAGAAAGCTAATTTGGTTAAAATCAATGGATGCAACGCTCGCCGCTAGAGTAGCAACAAACATTAGGGGCGTCGTTATTTTAAATGACCACCGTTGAAATAGACTGCGCGCCCCCAGCATACCAACAACAATCAATATCGGCAGACTCGGCATTAAAAATCGGTAACCTTCGCCCATTAGATGCTGTGGTTTTGTAAAAAAAAGTATATATGCAATAGCGGCGAACCAGAGACCGCGAAGCCTTCCTCCTGCAGCAATACCAAAAATAAAAGCTAGTGCAACAAGCGGCTCCCCAAGGAATTTAAGAACATCAGGAACTCCATAAAACCCTGGAGCAGTACTTTTAATATAAAAAGGCAGTGGCAATAAATTAGAAAAATACCACCACCTCCATAGAAAATAAGTCGCGCCAGCCAACACGTAAAACGCACCGCTCAAAGTGAGCCAACGTCTATCCTCGGGGCGATCACATCCCATTATCGCCACAAACAACATTGAGATAGAGAATATATTCAGGTCCGGCCGTGCCAACCCCAATGCAAGCAACGTTAAAGCAAAAACCACCGCCAAATTAAACTTAACGGAATGATGACTAAACCTAAGAACCTGGTATGCACAGAGTGCCACAAGGAAAGAGGAAAGAGCAGTCTCCATACCTGAAACAGAAAGAATAAAAACCGGAAAGAAGCAAAAATATGCACTCGCACCTAGAGCTGGGTACAGTACTCGCTTTCGAGTTCCTTCTTCCTCTCCGCCAACAGTATAGATACACAACCCAATTAAACCGGCCGTACCCACAACAAAAAACAAGCTAATTAATTTTGAAAAAAATTCAACTGGAAAACGAAGCAAAAACGATGGCACAACTGCCGCCAACCAAAGAAGACTCGTAAACCCTTCTACTGGCTCCACATCAGTTGGATTAAAGCGCAGACCATACCCATCAACGAGATTTCTAGCATATCTAAATGAAATATATGAGTCATCCATCGTGTAATCCCAAATAGAATTACACATAAAAGCAAAATACACAGCCGAGGCAATAACAATGGCGACGGATACATAAAAATACAAATCAATACGACCGCTATTTGACGGCATCTTTATCCACCAAAGCATTCGAACCGCAACACAATCTCATTTCGGGACAAAGCATATATTTTCACCATAAACAACCTTACAGCTATAACCATTCAAGGGAGCATCTTGAAGCGCAACCCATTTAATTCCTTTTGCAGCAAAAAAAGACTCAAAATGAAATTTCTCCATTTTCCAAGCAAGCACTCCATCTTTAGAGTCCTTAGCAAGCACGGCCAGCTCTTCCACTACTCTATTGCCAACACCGGCCGAGTAGGAATGCATTGGATAAAAAACAAGAAATGAATTTACAAACAAGACCATCGAGAACGAAAACGCCGCAACTTTACGATCGATCTCCATCAAAAAAGCAACCTGCAATACCGCAAAAACGTAAAGTTGCGGATTAAATCTAGCCCACCACGACTCAGGATTTATTACCGAAACAACAAAAACCGCAAAAAATATAAAAAGCCATTCAGCATTTATCTTACTATTCAACACCACCACCAAGAGAAGGAGCAAAACGCCACCAAAAAGCGGCCCCCATCCTGCGGATCGAACGTCAATTGCATTAAACGCTACCAACTCCCCAGGATAAATGGCAAAGGGAATCTTCATGGGCGGCAATATAGTAGCGGCCCAAGGCCCATGATCAGCCGACTGAGAAAAAACACTAATCAGAAGTTTTGATATTTGGTCTAGCTCATAGAATTCCCGACGAGTCTGCCCAGAAATAAGATTTTCTATCTTTTCAGCGCCGAGCACCGGGTGAAAAACATGCCGACCTTCTAGAATATTATTCAAATACGGATTCCATAGCAAAACAACACCAACGATCAACAATACCCCAAAAACAACGAGTACCCGTCTATCTAAATAGAGCGACCCTATCGACTGATCAACGAGAAAACCGGTTTTACGACAACGGAGGAAAATCCAAACCAAGAGAAATACAATTAAAACAAAAGAAAAAACAACCCCTGTAAACTTAAGTGACGAAGAGCCTATAGCACCAATCAAAATAAGTTGAATCCCATCAATCCGCCTCTCACCTCCCACTCGTAAAAACTGATAAAGCCCAAGTATCTCAATAGTCAAGAATCCACCAAGAACACCATCAACATAATTTGAATAAATTTGACTTATCGCGATTGGATTCAATGTCAAAACCAATGCGAGAAGCAGCCTTTTTAGCACCGTAACCTGCAGAACACTCAGCGAGAAGAAAAAGACCGCAACAATCAGCAAATAATTAATGGCCTTAGAAGCAGGAACTTTCCAGCCAGAATCTATTATGGCTGCACCAAAAAGCCATGACAGCTTTGGATAGTTACCAGTCAGATAAGAATATTTACCCTGAACCACATTCCTAAAAATGGAATAGTCACCATGTAACAAATTTAAAATTGCATCCTGATGATACGACAACCCATCGTAGTAAATATCAAGCGAATTAGACGCCAAATAAATTGACAACAATACAAAAAAAACAGAAAAAGGAAAAACCACAACTCTCAGTCCAACTCTTCCAAAAAAATATACAGCCACAGCGGAAACAATGACAGAAAATTGAGACAACTGAGACAACGAAGACTTGGCAATAGAATAAAAAGCAGCCGTAAAAAATACAAAAAGAACGATTAACAATGCCGTTTCGTGAAAAAATCGACTCTGATCGAACGACCTTAAATTTATTTTATTTTTCATCATTAAGATTTAAATCTCAAAAATAAACACGAACAAGCTTTTAAAGAATCAACACTTACACTCAATGGAAAGGCATTGCCCCCGGAACGACGACAGAGCATATCGACCCCCCTAACCTCAACCTCAGGCGCCTATTTACTCATTGGCTATAGCTGCATTAATTTAGGGAACTGAGGTCTTTCGAGGCGCCCAATATTTTGACACCCACATTTTTGACTTTTCACTCGCCCTTGCTTCGGATTTTGATGCCTGTGTAGTTGCCCCGCGGTTGGAGCGAATATCTCTGACAGCGAACTGGGATCTTGACCTAAACATAACCCCAAATTAACGCACCGTCCTGAAAGAAGGAACCACAGCCAGTTCAACCCGAGAGGCTCACCAGACAGTTGACTTGTCCTTAAGCCTCATACAATTCGTGGCTTGAATAAGACCTGCAACGTCAGAACGGCCCTAAGAACGACGTCAGCGTAGACCTCTTAAGCAAACCTTCCCTCTCACCAGAACCCGGTGGATCCGACGGACATTTAGGGGCTGTCAGACAGCCCTGTCTCTACAGGGCACCTTGAAAAACCTCACTTTCCGAAAACCCGATATTGCTAAATCAAAAACTTACAACAGTAATTTCGGTGAAATCAGGGGTTTTTCGAGGTGCCCCACAGACCACGATTGCGCTTCCGTGCTAGTTTGGTCTTCGGGCGCCAAGGTTTCCACGCAGCCTACCTGTCGCGACACGCCAGGGTTGAAAGGGAACGGATCAAAGGGTCATGCAAAACGCCATTCAAAATAGAACGTGGCTTTCTATCACCTATACATATACTGGGTGAATCTGCTCAAATCAGAGCAGCTGCATCAAAACGTGCCTCCCATGTATTCGCCAAACGAAATGCTGCGAGGCTCTCGCTAGAAGACCTCCAACTCATCGCTCTCACCAAAGCATCATTCAATGAGTCCGGCGTGCCATCATCTACCAGATAAACACCGGGCTCCTCTCGTCGCAAGGCCATCTCGCCGAATGCCGTCGAAACAATAGGGATTCCCATCGCCCTATATTCGTAATACTTGATGGGGTCTACTGACGCTGTCAGCGATGTACGTAAAAAAGGAATCAACCCAACCGAGAACAAACAGGCAGCACGCATTGCTGCTTGATGCTCTAAGGGCGGACAAAGCTCAATATTCGCAGGTAGTACCGAAGGCACAGGACCATGAACTGGGCCAATCAATTGCACGGTGAAACCGGGACGTAGCTCAGCAAGCGCAATCACGAAAGACCAATCGAACCACAGCCCGATCGTTCCCACGTACCCAATAATGGTTCGACCTTTCTTCCCCCTCTCCGGAAGCACATCAGGAAGTGTAGACGCATCGCACGCATTAAGGACAAACCGGATGTCCCCATGAGCTCCTGAAAAACGCCCCATCGACTGGGTCGATGAAACAAACAGGTGAGAAACGCGTGCAATAATTGATTTTTCCCGAGCATGCATCGATCGGCGCGAAAGTCCACTATAAAACTCCGGAAAATCGTCCATCGCGTCATATACCGACGGCACCTTCGGCACTCGATCCAAAACAGCCAAAGCCAAATCAGACGGCTTACCGACAACCACAAGACCGTCGTGACCGGAAAGAAACTCCTCAGACTTCGATACCACACTTTCAAATAATAGACGATTTGCCCGCGCGATAAACGGCATCGGCTCGATTGGTAGTGCTTTCGAACCAACGATCTCCAGCCACGGCGGAAGCAATTGACTACGCTGATCACCGACCCTATCGCTATTCCGGAATAAATCGGCCCATGTAGGAAGACGTGTCGGATACGGCTCAACCCATAACACCTGCCCACCGGTACGATGCTGGAACCATTCCACAAAACGGTGGGGTCGCTGCGCGAAACTAAACCAACTTACCGGAGAAAGATATACAAGCCGCATCACATCAAATGCTCTCGCAAAATGCCAACCATTCGCGCAGCGGCATTTCCGTCCCCATAAGGAGAGACCCCTCGCGCCATCGAAGCATAGGCAAGGGGATCGTCGAGCAAGCTCTGAGCCTCCGCCACGATACGATCAACATCGTGCCCAACAAGCCTCACTACTCCCGCCTCCACGGCCTCGGGCCTCTCGGTCTCATCACGCAACACCAGCACAGGCTTGCCTAAAGCAGGAGCCTCTTCCTGAATCCCACCTGAATCACTGATAACAAAATGCGCTCTCGTCATTGCCGCGACAAAAGGAGCGTAATCAAGAGGCTCACTCAACTCCACGTTAGCCAACCCACTCAGCATTTCATGAGCAATTTTTTTTACGTTAGGGTTTGGATGTACCGGGTAAAGAAAGTGAACTGTAGGATTATTTAGAGCGAGACGTCGAATCGCCAAACAAATCGCTTTGATAGGCTCACCGAAATTCTCACGACGATGACACGTAACCAGTACTAACCGCCCCTCCGCATTCTCACCTAAACTAGAAAAATGGCATCTGGATGAAACCATCAGGAGCGCATCAATCACAGGGTTACCGGTCACAAAAATGTGCCGCGCATCTATGCCTTCCCTTATAAGATTTTTCATAGCGGTTTCAGTTGGTGCGAAATGCCACCGGGCAAGCCGCGCCGCGATAACCCTGTTGGCTTCTTCAGGAAAGGGATTATCTATATTCCCCGTCCTCAGCCCAGCTTCAACATGAGCAAATGGAATCTGGTGATAAAAGCAAGCGAGCGCAACAGCCAAGACCGTCGACGTATCGCCTTGAGCAAGAACGACATCGGGCTTGTGCAACAACAACATTCCATCCAACCCGCACAGAAGTCTACCGACCAACGCTGTCAGCGATTGATCTGGACGCATTGCGTCCAGATCAATATCTGGCTTGATACCGAAGTAACTCAATACTTGGTCAAGCAAGAACCTATGCTGTGCCGTGGCAAGAACGCAAACATCCGCCCACGACTCTTTGCGCAACGCAAGTATCAGTGGTGCCATCTTGATTGCCTCTGGACGAGTTCCCACTACGCAAACGATCTTCTTCAAGATGAACGCCTCGGAAAAAACTCAGCAATCATTACAAAGCGTTAAAGTCATAATCGACCAGGAACTGCGGATAATCCTTCCATTTTTTCTTGAAATACTCCGCATTGCGCAGGAAAAGTGCCTTGTATTTATCGCTACCGCTATTCGCACCTGTCGTCTGATGTGGCTGGTGACGAATCCCGGAAAGATCGCGATACGAAACTTCCATACCAAGGACGCGGATCTGGAAGCACAGATCGGTGTCCTCGAAGCAAGTTGGATCGTAAAATGTATCAAAGCCGTCGATAGCGTCGAAGGTCGCACGCCGCATAAAGAATCCGCTCGTACCGAGAAACCCAATATCAGAGCGATACCCACGACGAATAGCAGACGGATTCATCGCGCGATTTGGACAATAATCGGCAATCATTCCACCTAGATCAGTTCGAGTAGCATCAAACCAACCTGCATTCCAACCTACCACCCCAACGTCGGCGTGACTTTCCAGGATAGAAAGCGCCTCTGCAAAACCTGACCCCCCGGTAAACCATTGGTCACTATCGAAGAATGCAATGTATTTTCCTGACGCGTGCTTTACCCCCAGGTTTCGTCCGGATGAGCAGCCGTTTTCAGGATTACGTATGAGTTTAACCTGAGGGAACTCCTTTTCTACCAATTCAGCCCCCCCATCTGAACTGGCGTTATCAACGACAATAACCTCCGAAACGAATTTTGCACAGTGAAGATGTAATGTATCCAGGCAGCGACCTATTATTTTCGCGTTATTATGAATCAATATCACAACACTCACATCGTTGCGCGGAGTACCCGGCACAAGAGACTCGATCCTACTAAGCCATGAATTGCGGGAGACAAAAAGATCGTTATTCACGATTCCCCCAATCCGACCAGACAGATCGTCCAACCTCGAAGCGTCCGGCGCATATAGAAAATTATGGATATAAGAACTTTCTATCGGCTGAGAAGAAATAACATACTTATTAAAAAACGCCCCCGCTAGAACGCCGAGTGATCCAGCATCCGTATCAAACGAATCCTTGCATATAGGCACCAACACAGCATCACAATGCGCTACAAAGGCGTTGAATTGCGCAAGAGAGCTACTAAGAAAAATTATATTCTTAGGAACTTCGCAACCCGGCAAAGACAATCCCAGTAAGTAGAAAGAACGATCCGAATTCAAATCAGCGGTCCGAATCAGGTAGTCCCAATCTATCGCTACTGACGCGCCGGGAGAAACCACTAGAAATTTTTGACGAGAATCGCCCCTAAACTCTGCGGGCACTGGGAACTGCCGATATACATCGAAATAGACATGACAGGCCGCCGCCGGCAGGTCCACCACATGGGCAGTCCGAATACCGGCCAAGCGATCACGACTCTTTTTACCAGACACACATACCGCGCTGGCAGCCTCTGCAAAATAAGGCAATAGCGAAACATCACTGACGTGCAAACCTAGATCAAGCTCCTGTAGATCCAGATAAGTGGTAAGTCCACGATTTTTGGCGTATTGAAAGTAGGGTCGAACTGCCGCATCCAGCAAAAAATTTACAATCACCGCGCTCTCTGACAGGCTTGAAAACAATTTTTGTACATCAAGCTCCGCAAGCTGTAACTGACGTAACCCGGCAATACCGTTTGAACCCTCTTCAATAGACGCGTTAGTGACATAAATAGCGCGACGCCCGGTTCCAAGGGCAGCCTTTGTCAATTGCGCCGCCCGATGAAATCCCTCCAAAGCGGAAAACGGCAATGCAGAAAAAACAACTAATTGCCCTGCCTGCAGTTTCGCTGCCTCATAAAATAGGTCACGAGCTGCAGATACTCCGGCAGACGTCGGAATCGGGGGAGGAGCGGCTACATTGTTGGTATGATCCACTGCAGCACGTATATATTGACGACGCTTCCAAGCAGATATTAGAGCTTGAGGGCCACCGTTTTGAAAAATGTAGAATGCCCGGCGTAATTTTGGAGCAAGCGTCTGAAGACGGTTCTGCATAACCACTCCCCAATTTCGATTTTTATTCTTCAGTTCTTGCATCAGCACAGCCACATGGATTTCTTTCTCTGCGATGTACGCACTCTTGTGCTCAACCTCCTTACGCAAGGCTTCGATCTCCTGGGCGAGTTGGGCAACATGCACTTCCTTTTCGTCGATATACGCTTTTTGAGCCGCCAGCCCCGACTCCAAATCGTGAGCCTGCAGAACAAGGCTCGAAAGACGCTCCTCAACATTCGAGACAATGGAATCCTTGGCTTTGCTGTCCGCCGTTAACATTTCAATATCCCCTACCATTTTCAAAATTTCTTTTTCTTTATCACGAAGCTGCATCACGTAATTTTCGCCCTCAGCCTTTAACAGGCGAACGTCCGAAGCGGCCTTAGCGATTTCTCCTTCTGATTCGATCACCTTCCTCTGCAAAACCTCATTCGTAGCCGTCAAAGTCTCAACAGTATTGGATAAGTTAGTTGATCTTCCGGTCTGATCATCCAAAGCTTGCTGAAGCCGGGCCATATCCTGCTGCAAGGCAGCGAAACGCTGTCCAACATCACGTAGTTGTAAATCCCTGTAGTCGAGAAGCGAGTGAGCTCTATCACTTGCAGATTGCGCCGAGCGCTGCTGCCAAATTAAATCTTCGATCCATGCGCCGACCCAGTCAAAATCCCGACCCGACCACACCTTTGGTCCCCTTACCGACACTTCGGACCTCTGAATAGCTGACGCCAAGATATCTCGATGATGAAGTGCCGACCCCTGGAGCTTATCCAATACAAACGGATTCATTCGCCAAGGACTCTCGTCAGCCACTAACTGGGCTATAAGCGAGTCATATGCATGCTCCGCGGAGTTAACATTCAAGCGAAGATTTTGAGGAACCTCCGCCATCTGATGCGCCTGCGCCATCTTTTCGTCATATTCCAGAAATGCGGATCGCAACCCCAGTGCCAACGCAATGATACTTCCATGTAAACGCATTGACAGCACAGCGTCACAACGGGAAATTGTATTAACTGTTTCATCCACAGAAACACAATCTACAATCTCGCTTTCGATCCGATCATCAAGCTCCGCTGCCAATTGCTTCAAAAAAAGAGCGTCGGACTCTGCGCGGGACTCGTCTATTGCATGTTGAAAAGCAAACCACACACACTTCCAATCTTGCGGCAACTGGCGATTAAGGGCCGATATAAGCTTATCTTCCCACCCAGGCACCTTCGACCAAGGACGAATTATCAGCGCCAGCCGTTTTGTAGAATTCGCCTCCTTATCGTAGAAAGACTCCTCGGACAATCGCGCAAAATCTCGAGTCGCAAACCAACCCGGATCCGCTGCAACCGGGATATCCCTGTCGACTCCGATGCTCTTGAGTAAATTAAGACTATGCTCATCTCTTAGAGAGACAAAATCCGCTAGCGAAAAAATGTCTTTCACCACCAACTTGGCACTACGACTTCTTAATGGACCTACACCATGCCCAAGAATTAAAGTAGGAATACCGAACTGCTTCGCAAGGTAAAAAGGACGCGCATATTGAGATATATCGAGAGCCAAAGGATCATAAAGAGCATGAATATTAAATGGATGATGATCTTGAAAAATCCCTCCACCTCCCAACAACATGAGATCACAATCAGCCATAACGCGCGCAATCTCACCAATGTTGTGGAAGTCAACCGAATCTGTACCGTAAGTCCGCTTTGTATATTCAGGGTTGAGACTAACAATAACCAAATCGGCGCCAAGCTCCTTGACCCATTTATGCATTACGCCCAACAAAAGCTCGTCACCAATATTACTGGCTCCATACCATCCGAGAGCAAGCACTTTCAACCTATCGACCATAACACACTCCTAGATAGCCTCCTGAGCTAGGCATACGGCGGGGCAAGGAGCTAACCAACCTGAACCACTTTTCTCTTGAGGGAGAACATCTATATGCCCCGCATATGGCAATCGAGCATGTCGTTTGTACTCTCCACTTTCAGTATCGCCCGCACCTATCGCGAAAACATATCGATTTCCAGCGAAATTTGCTACACACGTCCAGCTCAATTGATAAGAACCAATCGCCAGACGTCCGAGGGGAACCTCCATGTTCTGCGTAGTTCCACTCCAAAGCACAATATCATCAACACTTTTTATTTGCATCCCAAAACAGGGACTTTCAATAGCAGTACCAACTTTCAGTTTAACTCGGACCGTAAAAATATCACCATAGCAAAACGTGCTGCGGGGCAATCCTGAGGCGTCTAGAATCTGGACATCGACAATATTAATTCGCTGAACAGTCTCAGCACTTGCCAACTCAACAGCACCCTCAATGACACTTGGCTCTGCATTTTTTACGTCATCAACGATCGCAATACCACCCTCTTCTTCAACCAAATCGTTGGCATAATGTTTCACGACATCCCGACAGTGACCATCGTCGACGAGAGCACCACGTTTCAGATAAATAGCCCGATCGCAGTACTCAATAAGCGTGTTCGTTGAATGAGTAACCAGCAAAATGGTTGTGCCGTTTCGCTGCAGTTCGCGGATTCTAGTCAAACACTTCGTCTGAAACGCTGTATCTCCAACAGCCAAAGCTTCATCTACGACTAGAATATCCGGAGAGGTGTGAATTGCGGTGGAAAACGCGAGCCGAACAAACATACCTGAAGAATATGTCTTAACAGGCTGATCAATAAATTCTCCAATATCCGCAAATGCTTCAATATCTGAGAATTTTTCCCGCATTACCTCCTGCGAGATTCCAGCAATACTCCCCGAGAGAAACACATTATCCCTCCCAGAAAACTCCGGATTAAACCCCGCTCCCAATTCAAGCAGGGCTGCTATTCTGCCATTTATTGTAACCTGCCCTTTTGTAGGCTCCAGAGTGCCGCAAATCAATTGCAACAGGGTTGACTTTCCTGATCCATTGCGGCCGATAATCCCTACAGTTTCACCTCGACGCAGCCGAAACGATACATCTCTCAAAGCCCAAAACTCATGCATAAAACGACTTTGCCGCACACCAAATATTCTCTGCATGCGCGGAACAACAAACTGCATGAATCGATGGGATGGTTTATCGTAGATGCTAAAACACTTTGACAGCCCGACCGCATCAATAAGAACATCCTCAGAGGACATCGCCGAACCCCTTGCGCGTCTTATTAAAAAACCACAACCCACACACACCAGTCACAACGCCAATACAATAGATAATTGCAACAGCCCCCCAATCGGGAAAGGCTCCATACACAAGAACTGCTCGCGCCTGCTCGATGACCAAGGTAAGCGGATTGGCTAGCATATATTGTCGATAGCGTTCTGGAACTGATTCAACTGAATAAAAAACGGGGGAAAGGAACATCATGACCGAAATGACCATATTGATCATTTGGGACACGTCGCGAAAATAGACGCCCAACGCTGCAACAGTCCAAGAAAGCCCAGCGAGAAAGATAACAAACGGGAAAACGATTAGGGGTAAGAAAACAATCGTCCACTTAATCTCCCCGTTCAGGAAAATCTGTATACCAGACAGCACTATCAAACCAGTCATAAAATGGAAGAGTGCAGCACCGATAGTTGTCCACACCAATATTTCCAATGGGAATATAACTTTTTTTACGTAATTGCTATTGGAAACGATCAGCGTTGTTGCCTTACCAAGACATTCTGCAAAAAGCCCGTGAAAAAGCATCCCGGTAAAGAGCAGGACGGTATAATCCTCATTGGCCGCCCCGCCCCCCCAGCGGGCGCCAAAGACAGAGCCAAAGACGAAAGCATAGACAAGCAACATCGCTAGCGGATTTATAAAAGACCAGACAATACCAAGAAAAGATCCGCTATATCGAAGATCAATTTCCCGCCTGATAAGCTGTCTTATTAATTCACGATGTTTCCAGATGCTGGAGACACCGAACAAAAAGGTCTTAAACATAGAATACGAACCCCATCACCGAAGCCGAGACTCACTAAACACCAAGCAACCTTCGGTAAATACCGTCTTTTTCGCGAATTGTCTGCTGAAGATTATATTTTTCAAGAAGTAGATTTCGGCACGCCAGAGAAAGACGCACTCGCATTTCGCAGTCAGCCGCAATCTTTAGCAAAGCCTCCGCAAATCCAGCTGCGTCGTCACGCACAACGATATCGATACCGTCTGTTGCCCCCAGTCCTTCGCACCCCTTACTGGTGCTTAGAACCGGGATACCATTACTCATCGCCTCAAGAATTTTCACGCGAACTCCGCCCCCCGAAAGTAGCGGCACAAACAATAGATGAGCGCTAGTGAGCATATCGTCCAGTGAGTCCACGAAACCATGGACAAAAACATTAGCTCCATCGTGGACATGCATTAACTCATCTGGCGGTGCAGCCCCGAGAAAATGAAGTCGAATATTCTGTTCGACCAACTTATCCTTGACCAACGGCAGGATATCCTTGACAAACCAGAGCACCGCCTCGGCATTCGGATACCACCAGAACCCACCCATCCACAATAAATTAACTGGAGGCTCAGGCTTTTGCTTGTAATCGATATTTTTTACAGGCAAACATAGAGGAATGAATTTCTTGATACCCGCCGCAGTCACTCTAGCCATATCGTCCATTGAAATGAACGTCATCGCCTCAAATTTCCAACAATTCTCTATCTCTACACGATGAGCGTTCCTGCGGCTTATTTTCGCAACAGTCTCAACTGCTTTCTTTTTCCATCCGGACAAATTCTGGGGAATCCAGAATGGAAATATATCGGACTCAATGTTATGGCTAACAAGAACGGCTGGCAGATCGGGCAAAAACCGCTTAAAAAACGCCAGATGACTTGAATGAATTTCCATTGCGTCAATTCCGTACTTTCGCACAATCCTCTTCGCACTCCTCACCGCGGAACCGCTGAAATAACTGGCATCCATGAAAGGAAGTCCGTAGCGAATATGTTCAAGAGCGTGCACGACACGTCCAACCAGACCTTTCTGCGAAGGCATGGCTGCGCGAGGCTCGACGTGAACACTCCGAAAACAACGATCATATTCGGCCTGATGCTTTTTGATATGTTCGATCTCTGCCGGACCACCTATCGTATAGAGATGAAAATCATATACCTCAGAGAGAGGCAATAGTGTATTTGTTACGTAAATCGGCGCGCCGGAGTTTGCGGGTAACGGAGGCGAAAGAGTAAATACGAGAATTTTCTTCTTGGTTGAATTAGACATGTGACTCGTCAAAGACATCGGTATCAAAAAATGGGGAAAATTTTGTTTTGTAGCGTATATCTTTATTTCGCTGACCTATAAGCTTTGCTGGCACGCCGCCAACAACGGTATAAGGCGGCACTGACCTGGTCACCACCGCCCCAGCTGCAATTACGGCCCCCTCACCGACAGTCACACCTGGAAGAATGACTGCGCGAGCACCAATCCAGACATGATCTTCAATAACTACCTCGCCGCCGATAGATGCAAAGTATGGATCGTTATGATCGTGATGGAGACTAAGCAGGCAGACCTGAAATGAAATATTTACGTTTGAGCCTATGCGCACGCCGGTTCTGCCATCGAGATAGACCTCCCGATTGATGACGCAGTTATCACCGATTGTTAGCCGACAACGATTGTGATACCCGGTAAGGAAAAGCCTCATACTGAGATGTGTATCTCTTCCAATACACACACCTAAAATTCGGCGGTAGTAAAATGAGCGAAGCACCTCTATCGGCAGTTTGGCTACGATATTATTTGCTACATAATATTTTGCTGCGGCAAAGAAATAGTACGTACTTGACCGGAGCAAAAATTTCTTTAGTCTAGATATCATGAATAATTTCTAACCCATGGTTATACACACCCCATCGTCTCGGGGTTTGCGTAGCATCTGAATGGTAGTTGCAGGACGCCGAACCAAATCGTGGGGCACCTCTAAAAGCCTTTGATTTCCACCTCAAGCGCTTCTCAACATATTGATTTATGTATTCCTCTTGGAAAAAGATGTTTTCCGAGGTGCCCTCTGCTTTCGGACCACGATATCTCAGCCCCGAAAGCGCTGACCGACAAGCATTCTTCCAGGGGACGCCTAGTCGTCATGAGGGCGATGATCTTTAGCTTGCCGTGCGACCGTAGGTGTCTTCAAATCGCACGATGTCGTCCTCGCCCAGGTAGCTC
>APMI01019946.1_pt1 | contig 14375 bp, 13 predicted proteins | sample 667938 | NCBI WGS metagenome assembly APMI01 (sample SAMN01084076, study PRJNA167559) | wastewater metagenome | biome: Wastewater | place: Denmark: Ejby Moelle, Odense | collected 2011-11-28 | reverse complement strand
GATCGAACACCATTTCGAATCATTGGCTCCACTGCCACTTAGCTCACAATTTAGGGCCCTGCGTTTACTAAAACTATATACAAATAGCACACAGGTACTCAGCCGTGGGCTTAAGAAAAGCTGCACAAACTGACACAGCTGAGTCACCCCAATTTATTGTTACTTCACCGCGTACAGCGACTGTAATCCAGTCAATAACCAGAAAATAAGACATCACTTGGTCTTTATTATGAGCACTTCAGCTGTAGTTTAGAAAAGTATGCGAAGAGTGCTCACTATGAGGAAGATTAAATTGTTAATACCTTCCAGCCTATATTGTAAACTCTTGAGCATTTGGAGCATCACAAATTTCCTATTTCGTCAGTTAGTCTTAGAAACATCGTCATTACTGAAAACCAAGAGGTCAAATATATGGATGATTTAATTATAGATTCCACAGCTGACAAGACCACTACCCTGAGCAAAGTGTATGAAGATCTATCCATACTTCTCTTTAATCTGCTGTTCCGTGGAGTTCAAGTTAGATCATTCAAGTCTTGGAAAAACAATTTACAGCTCCTCCGTGACAGATTCTCAAAATAAACATATAACTTTTTTATAGCAATTTTCAATCGGTCCCAGCTCAGTACAAAGGAGCCTCCAAAGACTAAAAAAATAGTGAAGAAGCATAAACCACTTGAGGGCAAGTAAAACCAGCTGCTTCAATGAATTTAATTGAAGTATATGATTTTAGAGTTGCTTTATTTAAACAAAACAAAATTATCAAGACCAAACGAGCTTAGTTTGCTCAGTCCTTTTATCTATATTGGAAATTAAATCTCTACGGGCTTCGGGTGTTTTCTCAATTTCAACTTTTTCTGTGTTAATTTTTGACTTCCGAGCTGAACTATTCTGGTAGGAATACCGATTGAGTGACTTGCTTCGATCCTTTTTGATTTGATCACGTATTTATTTTGACTTTATTAGGTATTTATCAGTTTCCACTAAGTGTTATTTTATGCCTAGCGGGTCCCCTATCGAGGCTAGGTTGTGACAATAGTTGTTATATCGCCAAAAATATTCAGTTTATTTTTTGGATTTTCCTTCCCTTAATGATCTTTATCGAAAATCTTATTAATGTAAGATTCTCAATCTTTATTATGCTTACCAATCAATTTGACTTTGAGCTGTATCATGGACAAATCTTAACTATCTTTCTAATATAGATGTTTATATTTGAGCTCTTCTCTGCCTCTCAATAGATCGGAGACGTTACTATTCTACTTATGCCACTCTAATACGTTATGCCCGCTGAACCTTTTCCTATTCGAGCTGTCGGATACGCATACTTTGGAGCTGCATTTCATGCAATCGTTGTCCATTAGCTATTTATTTTTACCGACTTCTCTGTCTCTAAATCTCCAATTAAAGTTTCATTCTGCGTTGCATTTCCAAGATGCGAGCTTACTCCTATTGCTTTAATCTGAGTTTTCTCTCTTTTTATGCTACTGCTTATAGTTACAACTGTTACTTTCTTAAACGCTCTAATTCCAGCATTTGCATTTGCTTGTTTACAATGTGGACATGCTCCAGAGACTTTTCCATCTCTAATTGAGTCTACACTTTCATTTGCTCGTCTATTTTTATAAGCTCCTGATCCATAAACTCAGTTTATTTCTCAAGAGCCTCGAATTTAGTCTTCAGTTCATGTAAGTTTGTGACCTCATAGACTTGTTTACTTCTTTGCGGTTACTTTTCTTTTTACCTTTTATTTGTTCGAGATTTGTTATAAACCACATTTTATTATAAATTTTTAGCCAAGTTACTTGACTTCTACTTTAAATTACTTCTTCCTTCAAATAATTTGTGGGCAATCCTTTATTTATATTTTTGAGACTTTAGTAAATTCTAGTTTTAATTTTGTTATCTTGCTGATTTTTTCTTGCTAGTAAATGTGTGAGACTTCTAATTCATAATATTTGAAGTTCGACGTTTTTAGGCACTCTCCTGTCTCACATTTTTATAACAGGTGCATCGCGATCTTTTTAGTTTACTACTTGCTGATCTGTCACTATTTCTTACTATATTTCTATATACTCCGCCGCTTCTCTCAAGGCCCTCAATAAGGATTTATAATTATTTCATTTATATTTTTCCATTAAGGTCATGGTCGTATATGCCAAGCATTTCACAGACTTGGCTGGGGTTGACATCCACATCGAAATTTCTCAAGAATTTGTACACGTCGCCAGTTGTGATCCACCCTCGAGCCTCCACATCTAGGCAGTTCATTATTGCTTTTATTGTGTAGTCCTCTTGGTCCATCAGCATCCTCCGCCTTGGAATTACTCGAATTTATCTCTGCATAATTTCGAGCACCAACTCCTGAAGTAGTTATAACTGAGCCGGCAGAGTGGCTTGATCTTACATGGGGTCGTGCTATGCAACCATTCTGTCTGTGATGACCTACCTAAGTTCGGGATGTCTGCGCGGGTACAAGAACTAGAGGAATTAAGATCTGGTCACTTGTCCGACTTTCGACACATCGAACCAGCTGAAAGCATAATGCAATACCTTTTTGCCCTCATCTTTAACAAGTATTGCGAAATCGCTGGGCACAAGCAGTCCCTTTTAGTTTTGGTCCAGATATCTAAATAGGCCAATTCCGCTGAACTGAGGAGTCGATGCCAAAGCCACTCGGAAACTTTCGATGGAGTCAGTGATCAGAATTAAGTCAGCTAGGTAGTCTGCCAGTAACTGTCTGCTCTTAATTGAGAGTTGGTCTTTGCGGTAGTATGCCATAAAATACTGGCTTGATAAATTTTAATTACATTTTTATTGCACTGCTCTCATTTAGTAATTAACATATTACAGTCTCACTCTATGTGCTTATTATTAGAAATAGACCTTATATTATCAATTAGTTCATATTGTAGAATTACTTAAAAACAAGAACAAAAATTTCAATTCTTTGAATATGAAATAATTTATAAATAAAACAGTTAAATGCCATAAACTGACTGGATGTAACATGTTAAAGTGATGATGGTAATAATCAGAGTAAAATATAACTTTAAATTTAAAAGCAAAACTGGATTAGAAATCGAACTTATTATTTGGCATTATACTAAATAGAATAGAAAATATGAGGCAACTTAGAGCCAACTCGCTCATCCAACTAGTGCTCATAATAGGACTTATCGTTGCCGTCACTTGCAACTCACAGTCAGATTCCAGCATAGTCAAGCAACTGGACAGGAAAGCTCGAGCCATATTTAATGAAAAATCATCATTAGTCACATCAAATTCAGCAATTAAATAGGGTGCAAAGCTGTTCTACTTTTAATACGAGTCAGGACTCAAGGCGACTTTAAGCCTAGCCAGCAATAGTCTTACTGTTATCGACTACGAATATGGAACAGCTGTCAAGGACTCAGTTGGACAAAAATGGGAGAAGTCTTGCAACTAAGAAAAAGCTAAAACGTATTCACAATCAGATATTGACTCCTTCCTTAGACGAACAAATTAAATCGATTCAAGCTATATTATCAAATCATACCAAGTATTAGCTGATGGATTCCTCATTGAGTACACACGAGGAGACTCTATTTATGTATTTTAACTCACTTTTGATTTAAAGATCAGGAGAAGAGACATAAAGAAAATAGTCCAGACCTCAACTGTCAACTAGGTAAGCACATAGGAAAAGAGAAAACAGCTGATAATTGATTTCTTAGCAAAAAATCTTAAAATGAAAAATACTAAAATAATTCAGGTTCAGAAATATGAAAAGATATCATCAAGAAGAGTCAAGCTATCTCTACTTATTAATTTTAATGGAAGGACTATTGCCTATGAAGTTATCGTTAACCAGATCTCAGAAATTAGTTTTGAAATCGAGGATGGTAAATTTAATTTGGATTATACCCCCACTTATAATGAGGAGGCTTTAGATTCACAAACATTAGAAAATTTAGACAAACTGATCAGATTAAACTTAGGCAGCCGACTCACAATTAGCCATAAGCTGCTTAAGGTTGAAAATGATGGACCCTCATTTAAGTTCTACTACATTACAAACACTGTTGTCAGTGTAGTACAGTTCATTTACGACCCTCTGTTAAATCAATTAAGTTTAGTGACTATGGAAGATGTCAATAAGAGCGCTCCTTAATTACCAGTCCAACAACCGAAACCAACCTCAGACAATAATTTGACTCCAGCCAAGATCACTTAAATATTGTCATTTGCCACAAAATATTTTGGAGTGTCTTTAACTGCAGGATCGAAGCTCGAGAAGGTGACAAAAATAGGGAACAACAGATACCAAATATTTTACATTGTATTTATCAGACAGCGACAGTTAAGATATCAGATCTCCATTAGCCAATCCAAAAGCTAATATTCCGTGTAAGATTCTCAATTCATCTATGACTTCACTCCTGACTACCAGGTGTCAACCAACACTGAGGACGTCAAGGATATTGACTTATTGGTACGCAACAACCTTCCCCAAAAACTACCTGAGGGATACAAGCTAGCAAGAATTGAAAGGGATGACCCTTATTTTAAATTCTATTATGTATTCAACGGCAAGGAGTATTAAGTTGATTTCACGTATGATCAATTCACTCAAAAGATATCGCTTATTAACATAAAAATGCAAGCATCGGCTTAAACAACCACATCAACGCAGGCCATAATTACCAAGATTATTATAGATGCTCCCAAACAGCAAACAGGAGTGACCAACAGTGATGTTTTGGGCTTCATCAAGAGAACCATTCCAAATGATCTTGCCAAAGATGTCAGTGTTGAGAAGATTACTTAAATTGGCCCTCAAAGGTATACTGTTCTTATCACATTCAAAATTGGTGGCAAGCTAAGGAAATATCAATTCACCTTCAACCAAAACACTGCAGGCAGTCAGTTCATTATGGAAGATGGGCAGATTATTGTTGACTTCACTCCATCTTATCAAGAGCTTTCTGATCTTAATGAGGCAAGAGACATTGACACACTTGTCAGAAGTATACTTTATAGCAAGTTGCCGGTTGAGTCCAGTCTCATTAAAGTTGAAAAAGATGAGCCCTTTTATAGACTATACTACTCAGTTAGTCAAACTCGTATTGTTGTTGATCTGAGCTTTAACCCCTTCACTCGACAGATCACCATTAACAATTTCTCGGCAGTGAGCTCACCTGCAACTACCCCTGATACAGTGGTGCAACAACCTAAGTTGGTAGTATCTATTAAAGATCAGACCCCCTAGAACCAGCAAGCAATAACTAATCCAAGCAGTTCAGTCATAGTTGCAGTGAAAGGAATAGATACACAAACTAGTTCACAAAAAGTGAAATATATCTAAAACTCGATTCCCATCGTTAGTAACTAACAAATTGGTTCAACCACAACGACCACTCAAACTACAAATATTTCGCCAATGGTCACTAACATTGTTACTTCATCAATCGATGCAGTGCAAAGTCCCACTATTAATCCATATAGTGAAATTCCTTAAACTAACTTTGTCATGATGACAACTCAAGACAGCCCTGTGATTTTAGACATGGCCAATTATGCACTATCTAACTTGCTTTCGGAAATTGAGAAAGTCGATTCGCAATTCCAAATTGTCAATGTGTATTATTATATTAGAAGTCCTCAATCAATTGTGTTCAAATTCTAAATAAAAACAAGTTATGGATTACTCCACTTTTTCTACGAAATCATTAACAATAAAAGTGAAAGCACACAAATTATTTAAAATGTTGTAACAAGTAAAATTTAAAATGTTGACACATCCATGGTCATAGAACAAAATAGTAGTAACAATGTGCAAAATAAAGTTGTAGAAATAAAAACGGTTGATTAACCGATAACAGTGAATCAACCAGTCAGAGAACCAGTAGTGCAACCTGTCAGAGAGCCAGTAGTGCAACCTGTAGTGCAACCTGTCAGAGAGCCAGTCAGAGAGCCAGTAGTGCAACCTGTCGTTCAACCTGTAAGAGAGCCAGTCAGAGAGCCAGTCAGAGAGCCAGTAGTGCAACCTGTAGTGCAACCTGTAAGAGAGCCAGTCAGAGAGCCAGTCAGAGAGCCAGTAGTGCAACCTGTAAGAGAGCCAGTCAGAGAGCCAGTCAGAGAGCCAGTCAGAGAGCCAGTAGTGCAACCTGTCGTTCAACCTGTCAGAGAGCCAGTCAGACAGCCTTCTCGGGATTCTGTTTTTATCGATATTCCGACTAACCAAAATATTTTCTACAATATGGTCTCTTACTAATCAACCGATCTAGACAGCATTTATGATTTAATTAGAAAATCATACCGAGACTTTAATTTGAGCAATTCAAAAATCTACCGTTTACAAAAGTTCACTTATGGTATCAGAATCATTTTGCTTGCTTCAAATGTTCTTTACGAGGGTTTAATAAAAGTGAGTCCAGTGAACCGTGAATATAAAATGTTGAGATGGAAAACTGTTTCGCCTGCTGAAGCTGATTCTTTTGATTTTAGCACCCAAATTCCAATTTCACTAGACAAAGATATGGAAAATATTTTACTGCAAGCCTTCCCAAGAGACAAGTTAGGGCAGGTTAATTCAATTATTGACGCTAACATGAAGTTATCAAGCGAGGGGTACTATTATCAACTTTATTTGTCTACAGTCTCGTTGAATGAGTATAATGTCATAATATATCAAAAACCTGAAGATAACTATACTGAAATAATCAGCTATGAGCAGGTTAACTTCCAAAAACTGCTTTCTAAAAACTAGTTCTCCAGTCTAGTTGAAGAAGAAGTTAATTTTGCCCCTGAAAATAGTGAATTGGGCAGACTTTTCGAGTTTATCAGCAGTAAATTTAATATTTTGGGTTCATCTTCAGTCTTATATATTTATCGATCAAGTGTTACTCGTTTGTCTGCCTACATTTATAGATTTGGACTTAGAACAAAGCAAGGACTCTACTATGAAATCTCAATTTACGCATCCCAGTCCGACACTATTTTCATTAAATACGCTAAACTGTTTTATGGCTACTCTTTGATTGATATCAAAGCTGTTGAATCTAAAACTGTATTGCAATATACTTCAGAGTAATTTAAGCAGAGAGGAAGATAATATATTGCTGCTAGTAGTATTTTTGTTAGATAACTTCCTTTAATTGGCAAATTCTATAGGATCAATTTTATTTCAACTACTCGTTATTCAGTTGTTGTTTTTGTCAGTATCCAAGGAATCATGAAGATCGTTGGTGTTGAACAAATTCCATTCTATTATGTGTCACTCACTGCAGGAATCAAAGATAAAAATTATGGAGAGATAAATTCAATAATACAAGCTTGTAAGAGCGAGCTACAGAAGAATGTGGTCATAGCTCCAATAAAAATATAATCCAGCTATGATGGCAACCAAGATCCGAACTGCCTGCGGGCCAAAGGAAAAGATTGTATCAGATGCGCATATCGATTCTACATCCAGAGCGGAAGATGTGTAGCAGTGGCAGACGAGTGCAGAGACTACAACCGCGAAACAGGGGAGTGTCTTGCCTGCTATACTAGCTATAGCTTTATCAATGGAGTGTGCTCCACAATCAACACTCTATGTCAGTCAACTGACCCAAGAGGCCAGTGCACTCAATGCTATATGGGATACAGCTTAGTCGATGGTGCCTGCTTCAAAACTCTGGCTGAGTCTTCGTCTAACTTGAAACGAGAACTAGTAGACCCGCTGTGCTAGAAATAAAAGGGAGGAATTTGTATAAAGTGTACTGGAGGCACCTACATGAGTAAGAAACTGAAGATGTGCGCCACCAAGGACCCCTATGCAGAAGAGTTTGACGAAATTAATGAAATAGTAGTAAAGTGCATGCGCGGTTATTCTATTTCAAGCAAGGGTTGCACAAGAGTAAAATGATTAATATACTGATATTTTAAATTATACAATTGAAGAGAAAGACTCTTTGAATTTCATGAACTTTCTCATCATTGAATTTGGCTCATATGTATTTTCAGTTTAATAAATTGTATTTTATTTATAAAATTTTCCTGATGATCGATATTTAAACCAACCCGTTGTACTTTGCGGCAATTGGTGGTATCATACTTGGAATTGCAACTTCCCTACATTACGCTCTCAAGGGAAATGTCACAGGCATCAGTGGCATCCTTAGTGATGTCATCTTTTTCAATAGGGGTTAAAATATTTTTAATTTAGTGCAAATGCCTAACAAATTAATCATTATCGGGGGCATTGTTATGGCCAGCGGTATCTTTTTCGATATTTTTGAATACTAAACTCATAATGGGTTCACTCCTTTTGGACCTAAAGACTAAATTTCGAATCGCACATCATTTCTTGGCTATGCATTGGCTGGGTTGCTAGTTGGATTTGGAACTAAACTTGGTAATGGTTGTACTAGTGGACATGGTTTATGCGGTTTGCCAAGACTTAGCGTTAGGTCCTTCGTAGCTGTTGGGGTATTTTTAACCTCAGCAATTGCTATTTCAACCTTAAGACTTTATGTAACTTTAGGTCCCTTCTCTGAAGGTCTGAGTCCATCGATTGACTACGCTCATCTAATATCCTCGAATCTGTGCATTTTCTTTGGATTGTTGTGTTTTTGTGTGGGTTTTACTTTAGACAAGCTTTATAATCGCCAAATATAATAAACAGCAACAATTTTACGAGACAATATCATTAGTTTATTAGTTGGTTTCATCTTTGGGACCGGACTTGTAGTTGCAGGTATGACCAGGAGAAAAAATATTATCGGATTTCTGGAAATGGGAACGCACTGGAACCCATCCCTTCTCTTTGTCCTCGGTTGTGGGGTGCTCTTCAATCTTTTCGTTTTCAATTATATGATCAGAGTGCGCAAAGTTCCTTTTTTTGGAGATAAGCTCTTCAATCCCTAATTTAATTTGATTGACTGGAAGCTCGTACTAGGGGCGTTTTGTTTTGGGATCGGATGGGGAATTGGTGGGCTGTGTCCTGGACCGTTTTTGACACTATTGCCAGTCTTTCAAATTCAAATACATGTAATTTGGTTTATCACATTCGTTTTAGGAACATACCTCGCAACAAAACTTACAGAGCTGTCTGCGGGGAATCAAAAATAAGAAAAAAATTAAAATGCAGTACAATGTGTTAACTTAAACAATAAAATATAGAACTCATAGAATGTGCCCAAACTAAATATGCGGTCATTCAACTTGATGCCAATAAAGAAATCGGACCTATTAAGATAGATTAAGGAAGGAGAGATATATGATTTAGATATTTTAGCTGCATAGAATTCAAATTCATAAATTAAATTAGATAAAAAATCAATAAGTAAACCTTAACAACCCTTTGACAATTGCAAGGCTATGGAGATTGGCGAATAATAAGTCTCTAACTAAAATAAATGATTATGAAGGCTTTTTATGTTTGGTATTTTATATGAAATTTTTATTAATTGTTTTACATGGAGATATATTGAAACATGGTATTTATATTTATCTATTTATTTCATTATTATATTTCATTCAATCTATGATATATAATTAACAATTTCGATTTAGTTTTAATTATAATTAATATATTTATAAGAATGATAAAATAAATAATCATTTAAACACAAAATTCAATTACTATAATCAGCTAAGCCAGCGGATGATAACTCATCATGATTTGAGTATTTTTTTTGATTTTTAGAAAATTAAGAATTTTGTTAAATGAATTTTATTTCCATTTGTATATTAAATGCACCGTATTATATTTAATTGAAACCACGTCTATGTGGAGAAACTTGTTTTTAGAGTAATAGCCAGAACATAATTTGTTGATGCCAACCTTGGAAGAGCCAGAAAGCCCAACTGATTCTGATATTATTATGTTCAAATAAAAAACATAGACCGAGGGTCCCCCTTTTATAGATTTCGAGAACATGCATGATCAACCAGAAATACAATTGGAAAATCTTAGTAAGCCAAGGGGTAAATCTGTCGCCTAGACTCCCTGTCTCCGGATTGAGTGGACTAAGTAGGAAGAGGCATGCTTTTTCAAATATCTGGCCAAACATATGCTAAATAACGAGGAGTAGTTCGTGGATTGGGCCAGGCCTAACAAAAAAGGGATATTCAAGCAAATGCACTACACCCTCAAAACTAAAGACAATGTTCAATGCCGACTCAAATTCAGTAGTTATAAAAGAAAGCATTCAGATCGTAGAAACAAGCTTCATTTTTAACCCTGCATGGGAAGCTTAATCCTTAAAAAGCTGAAAATATTATCAGTCACCGACACTGAGTCGAAGGAGATCATGGAATTATTGGTGGAAAAGCAAGCTAGAATTTAACAATTAAAATACGCTACTAGACAATAAATTAAAGAGGTCAAAAAAGAACAGAAGTACTTATAAGAAATTGTAAAACGGTTACGTTCTTATCGGGAGTAAGCTAATAATCTACCTGTGAACTATACACCAGAGGTTATAAAAATTGAATCAAATATTTAATACAATTAGATTAATCCTTAACTCGGCATTCAGTTAAATTTTCCTTGCTATTAATAATAGCTTAAAAAGTTGCCTTAAACAAACAAAAATTGATTATTTTTCTTCTTATTTGATATCAATTGTTATAAATAGATAATATTTGAATCATTACTTGTTTTTATTTTCGTATTGAATTGGATCTCGCTCTATATTACTGCTTGACCGAGCTCTTCTTCGAGACCTTCTTATTTGGTCCACACTGTTAAATTATTCATTAGTTTCCATAAGCCGATCTTTCTCGGTTTTCCAGGGACTACTCTCATTTTTCTTTTCTATTTTTTTCTTTTGTTAGTCCATCTCGGAGAAGTGGTCATAGTAGTCAATGTTGGTCATGTACTTCTTAGAGAAGGAAATAATCTTGTTGAGAAGCTGGCTCCAAAATGAATACTCCACACTCTCGTTGAATTTCAGCGATTTAAAGTCAATATTGAATTCTGAGTTTTTCATTGCTGTGTTGTAGTAATATTTTTTATTTTACTTATTCGATGCAAACTACTATTCAAACTACTATTTGGCCATTTGCGGATTAATCGCCACAATCTTTTATTTGTGGTCAGGGTCAAGTAAATAGCAATCAAACTCGCAAATTCCATCAACGAAGTCTTCTTCGTCGAAGTTCTTGAGATGCTGCCAGTTTCTGATGATATACTCTGAAAAGGCATAGACCTCGTCCCCATACCGCTCTGTCTTTTATTTCATGGCGACAGACCAAATTAGGGCATCGATGTTAAGGTACGGGTTGGCTTTCGTGTTCTAGTACATGTTGAAGTGCATGTTCAATGCACTTCGGGCTGCAGATAGAATCTGCTGGAATATTTTGGTTGTGACTGCTAACTTCTTTATATTCAGACTTCCAAGCAAGTCATTCACATAGGATTAGAATGTCCTTTCCAAAATCGTGGCTAAATTAGTCGATTTTTTAGTCTTGAATTGTTTCAGTCGGTCCACCATCAACCAAATGTGAAGATTGAGAATTAGTAGCTCGATCATGAAGTCTGGTGGAATTTTCATTGTACTAGTAAACTCAAGACATTTCGTATACTGGATTGTTCTTGAAAATAGTTTAGAAGCTATCCAGTTTAGGTACTCGACTGAATAGACATAGCTTTTCTTCACTGTTCGATTAAAATTGCGTTTTTATAAGTATGGATCTCCACCCATCAGAACGTGAAATTTTTCAGCAAATGGCAACCTTGCATTAATTACTAGTGGTTAGTAGAAAGGGCGAAAGCTTAGATCGGAGAGATTAATATTAGAATCAGGCCAATTAACAAAGTCTTCGAGTAGTCTTTGATCTTGCTCCCTCCACGTGCAGCTAAGGTGAACATTTTTCTTCATTATTTGCTTGCGTATGTACTTATTCTGCTTGGCTGCTAGGTACTTGATCTCGATTTCTCGTTCAAGCAGAGTAATCCTCTCGCCAAAGTAAAAGTTTCTGTATAGAGCCATCACTTCGGCTTCTAGCTCATTGATTTGAGCGATTGAATTTTCAGCGGGTGCTTTGCCGCAGATCAGTCGTTTGCTAACGTACTAGTCTAAAAGCTCCTTAAATCCCTCCTCGCTGAACACTGAAATAATGAAGACTGAATTTATTTGTGAGAGGTCTTCCTTAATGATCTTTTTAATCAAATCATCTTCTAGGAGTCTAAATAAAATTCCTGTTACTTTTTAACTTCAAATAACTTTTGGCTTTTGATATGATGAATTTCAGATTCAGGAGGGTCGCTAAGAACGTGAATTTTTGGCCATATCTCAGAGCGCTTTACTCGACGCTTCTCTAAATAGGCGCTAAACATTCGATTGTTATATAGATGAACAAACTAATCAGTCAGCTTGCCTGTACGTGGGTCTCTGATTGGAACCCTGAAATTCATTGTATCGGTGCTAAAACTACTTGCTGAGTTCGTTATGTTGAGATTTGACGCTATATATTTCTCAAAGCAGGATCTCACACTTTTGATGATCATAAGATAATGATCAGTCTCAATTATATTTTTTATTCTAACATATACTATTAGTACTTATACATACTTTGAATACTATAAGGCAAAAAACTCAGCAAATATAAATCAAAATATTGACTTTTCAATTTTTTCTCTTTGAACGATTACTTTTGTTTTCTTGGCTGTGCTGACCAAAGGAGTACGAGTGATAGAGACCTGCTCCAGATGGGTTTGAATCTGCGTGAAGGTCAGCAGATCGATAAAAATCCATGGGCTGTGACTATTACATGTTGAATCGATAGCCAGGGATCTTGTTGTCATGTGCAGAAAATGGCCTGCTGATTTCGATCATTCTATTTTCTCGAATCAACTAATTTTCATTTTATTTTGCAGTTCCGAAGAGAACAGGACAATAAAATGCACTATTCAATGGATGAAAATTAGGGGCCAAATCGAACAGACTGCTTTCCATTCGCTTCTATTCGCTCATTTTATCATTATTGCTAGAGTAGTTGTAAGAACCGAATAATCCTTCATTTCCTATTTTTGAGTTTTTAAACATTTTGCTTGATTTAGTCTATCCCTGTTCAAGCATCGGCTGATGCCCATCAATTAAGTTGAGTGAGTTTAAAATAGGATTTGATTTTGATACCTAATTTTATTGCTTTTCGACAACAACTTCATTGTTAGGTTCATTGAAACAAAAGTAGCCTTGAGAGTGTGATTGTTTGTACTCAGGGAAAAAAGGATTGAATATTCCTCTGATTTCGTCTACCTAGTACTTCTTATTCTCTTTGGATGATGAAGGCGCGCATGGAATATTATTTAAAAAATTGGAAGCAAATGGGTGATCTTTAATCTGCTACTTTTTATAGTAGTCAATCCTGCTCTATTTTTATCTCTAGCCTCTAATCTCAAAGTTTGGTTGAGATTATTTTTATATCCAACTTTACACACTTTTCTAAAGCTTGTCTTTGCGAGTGAAGTCATCATAAGTATATGAAACGTTATTGAGAACGGCCTGAGGCTGCAGACCAAACATAGAAGAAAAACTAATAGAAGGTGGTGAGTTTAATTTAATCTTGATGCTGTTATTATAATACTTTGAATTTTTTACATCCTGATCCCCATAAAAATTTGCCATATCTACAACTTGATCTTGGTCTTCGTTATCCTGGTTGCTTCCATAATTTTACTTTTTCGTCTCTTTCGTTTTCGCCACTTTATTACTCTTCGACTTACTGTTTTGACTATGGACATCATCGGATTCCATTAAGCCTAAGTCATCTGGCTCTTCTTTCAATTATTCTTTTATTTTCACGCTTAGTTCATCAATTACGGACTTTTCTTATTGGTTCTTATTTTTCGGTGCTCTTCTTTTTGCATTCGGTTTAATTAGCCTTCTTAATTTCTTATTTTAGTCACCAATTTTATTAATTATCTAATTTTTGGTCTTTCGGTCGGGAATTATTTTATTTTCTAGCTCTTCTTTGACAATAATATTTATCTTTTTCTCTCTTTTCTTCCTATTTTCTTGCTCCTTCATGATTTCGTTATCATCTTGGACAGATAGCTTTACCTCTCTAACATATTTAGTCTTTATAGTTCGATTTACGTGCATTATTCGGCCAATCATGCATAAAATCTTCTGTTTGGTGAACTCGTTGCGGCCAGTCACAAAATCTTCCATATAGTCTAGTATTTAGTCATTGATTGCTTTGACTTCTTCAACTTCAAGGCTCTCCTTAGCCTAATACCGATACTCCTGCTTTTCGTCAATGAGGCTAAACACTTTGCTCAGCAGTTTGGGCTCAAAGACGCGAAGTTTGGATATCTACTTCATGACTTGTAGTTATTGTTCTGAGTAGGCGTGTAAACTTCTGCTTTTTACATGCTATTGGTATTATTTTTTGCTTTA
>APMI01038482.1_pt1 | contig 14376 bp, 12 predicted proteins | sample 667938 | NCBI WGS metagenome assembly APMI01 (sample SAMN01084076, study PRJNA167559) | wastewater metagenome | biome: Wastewater | place: Denmark: Ejby Moelle, Odense | collected 2011-11-28 | reverse complement strand
ACTTCACATCGAAACTGATTTTTTTACTATAAGTTTCTTGTAAATAATTTAGTATATTTTAATTAAAAATTTACCTCGATGATAATACAAACTTCAAAATTGATTATAAATAAGTCATCGATGAGATGTTGATGAGAATACTTCCGTTGTTTTTGAGAAATGACCCATTGTCCCCATCGTTCTGGTCATTGAAACTTGCCTTGAAGCTGGACGCCACATATTCGGCCCAAAAGTTTTAGACAAATTAGTTTTTTTCATCTCAATTATCTCTAGATCTCTTGGTTCCAGCATCGGACTGACATCACTAAAGATATCTGAGCTTGTTTTGGTGGGATTAAATATCTTTCTTGTCTTTAGATAACCAGTCATTTTCTTAGCTTTGAGTTTTCCGTCGCTTTAATCTAAGATCTACTTAAAATATTCATTACTTTGTTGAGTTCCTACATTTTACGACCACTAATGACTTTGCTTTTTTCTCTCTTGTGCAAAATGTAAGTCATTTTATCATTTTCGGCATCGTTGAATGAAAAAACGGAGCTGTCTTTCATTTTTACGTGGACTGCATGAATATGAACGTACATCGCTTGCCTGCTTAACCCTTCTCGAACACTCTGTCTGGCATGATGAAGGTCTCGTTTTTGTACTTGGGGATGAAAAGGTAAGGAATTTACGGAGGATGATCGTTAAAAAAATTTCCCTGTTTAGTCTTATTGTTGAAAGCAGACCTATCCTATATGTTCGATTTGGAGATCTCTACGCATGATCGATGTGCTTTTCGGTCTTCCTATACTACCTTATTTTTAGTCCTCTTTGCGATTTCGGCCTGGCTGTTCAGCTGAGCCACCAAACTGTTGAGCTGCTGAGTAATCAATAGTGGACCTGACTATGGTAGCGGGTGGAGAAATTTAGTTCCATTCTTATCGAATGTTATATTTATAAACTTTATATGCTAGAGAACTCTACTCCCTAAGTTGCTCACAATCAGCCATATAAACTATTCGAATTAACCATAATGTGAAAAAATGATCATGCATAAGTTGCAGTTTTGCATATAATAGAATACATAAAATAATGTGTACACTGGACTACAAGCACGCTAACGAAATTTTAGTTGCGAACAACAAGAGCGTGCTGTGGCTGGGTGACTGTTCTGCAGCCGAGGATCTTGACTGGCTTAGAAAACACAATGTACGCACTGGTAGACATTAGCTCATATAGTAATAACTGCGGCAGCTGGCATCGATATCAAGTATGACGCTTCTATCCGTCACTATAAGTACTCGCTGCAAGACCTTAAAACTGAAAACATGATTCAGTACTTTGACGAGGTATCGCAAAGGATCGATAAAGGTTATATTCTTCTAATTTAGGGCTCAAATGGGGCAGCGTCCTCGTGCACTGTGGGGCCGGTGTTTCAAGAGTATCTTGCTTGTTATTTAGTCAGCCACTTTAGTTATCGCTTACTTAATTAAGTATCGTCGAATGAGTTTCCATGAGGCTCTCAAATTTACCAAATCTAAAAGACCTGAAGTGTGCCCTAACTTAGGCTTTGAACTACAGTTGAAGAAATATGCAACACCAAAAATGTTGTCTTCAATAAATTCTATAAATTTTAAAGAAGGGTAATAAAATCTTCAATTTCGGGCAGATGAAAGCATTAAATTTTATCTTCATCAAAAAATAGATGTGAATAGCTCGTTTCCACAAATATCGAGAATGTCTTCGGGCGAGAGAAGTAGCGAAATAAAGAACCAGACTCAGCCGAAGGGATGGCGGATTGCTTACAATTTAAAGCCTCAGTTCACATCTGGCAGTCTGGACCCCAAGAAAGAGGCATAAAGTTATATTAAGAATATTGCGAAGTTTAGATTCGGAATGACAAACACGTCAAAGTGGGGAATCTACTGATCACAATAAGCCAATGATTTTAATAAAGCTCAGGAAGCTATTTATCTTCTTGGAACTAAGTAGATTGTCAATATTAAATATTTTATCATGATGATATTTTAGAATATATAATCACTCTTTTTGGCAAAAATATAATAAGTATTAGTGATTCAACTAAAGCAAACAATAAATGGACGACCTGCGAGATGCATAAAATACCTTCCAGATAATGGAGTGCGGCAATATTGAGCTTAATTTTAATATTTAGTATGGAATTCTGCTTGTTGGTAATACCAAAGCAGGGAAAACTACTTCATGTCATTATATGAAAAATCAAATCCTAGAAGGAGTTCAAATCGGCTCGAAAGTATTCTACAAACTTAAAGATGGAAAAACCATATACAAGAACCACAAAATTGGAGAAAAGGAACGTTAGTCATAAACACAAATCCCTAACTTTTTCGACCTAAGTATGGACGACTAAAAAAAAGTTGAAAAGAAGGAAAGTTCTAACAAGAAAATTGGAGAAAAGGGTGAATAGAAATCAAAATCATACATTATTGATTGTCCTGGCTACATGGACAGCTTTGGATGCTATCGTATAATTAGTAATAGATTCTTTCATCAGTAAGTGCTATCAAAAGTTAAGAATGTTAAGTTTGTTGTTGTTTTTACCTATAATGATATGGAAGGTCAATGCTTAGGTTTAAATAAAACTTTTTAAGAGTTTTTAAAAGGATTTGCTTACCATGCATAAATTAAGTAAGAATTATTCAAAGCAACTAGCATCTTAATTACGAAAGTTACTAAAGGAATAACAATAGACGGAGTAATTGACCGATATAAGTCTACTAATAATGGGCTTAGTACAGATTACAAATAATTTTACTAAGATTTGAAAAAGCACATTATCGATAACAAAAGAATCTATATGTTCCCATAAGCGGAAAATGGTAAGCCTTGCGATCACAACAACAAATTATTGGATCAGATTAAAAAAGTAGGAGGTGCTTCGGGCTAGTTTTGGAAAAGATAAATCGTTAACAATTCAATAGACATGAGAAATATAAAAATAATGATTGCCAGCTATGCAACCATGGATATTAAGAGATTCTAGTAAGAACTTAGTCTAGTAGACAAATTCATTCAGTCGCATATCAAGAATAACATCTAGGGATTTATCAAGACGCTGGGAATTTTCGTAAAAGACTGTGTTAGCGATGGAAACTCAGTTTAATATATTAAGGATATGAAAGATAAAGCTGAAGCCAAAAAGAAAAGTAGAAATGTACTCAATTCGGTAAACGATCTCTTTAACCAGTATTCAGACAAGCGTAAAAAATTAAAAGAGTAGCTGTTCGAAAACTTTGATAACTCTGAAAGTATTATCGATAATCTAACAGGAGCCCCCATGTGGTTATTTAAAATAAAGGCGTTTCGTAAAATTGAATAGTTTTGCGAAACCGTATCTACTTCTTCGGACTAAGAAAATAATAAAGCAGTAATCATTGAGAAGCAAGAAAAAGTCATTAAAAATATGCTAATAATACTAATGAGTTTAACGAAGAAAGCGAAGGAAAAAATTCCAGCTAAAGATACCGAGAAGAATGAGTTAGTATTGAGTTATATATATTAAGTGTATAAGGATATCTGCTTGATGAACAAAATTTTCAAGATGCTGTATGATGAAATGGCCTCCAAAAGCGACACGATGAAGAAAGTAGAAAAAGGGATTAAATATGTTTTGGTATAATATCCTCAACTGCTTCGTCAAATATTCTTAAGAATTATCGACAAAAATTCAGTACAAATGCTGAATATTATTATCGGAAACATTAAAGCCGACGACTCTATCTCTCCAACGGTTGCCTAATAAATTTGTAAATTTTTCAACTCCATGAAACCTCAGATCGAAAAACATCAATAGTTATAGCTCAAGTAGATGTAGAAAAATTAACCGCAAACTTCTTCGCCTTCAAGTTAGGGGAAAGAAAATGAGAAATAGAAAGAGTAAGAGTAAGATAAGACCTAAAGCTCAGGTCATCAGTTGAAAATGAATTATAACTAGATTATCATTAGTGTATAAAAATTAATAGCTGATTTTGGTATCATATCTTTTGAGGACGTGAAAAAGCAGGCAAATCCACCACTGTCGAAACTTAAATTAATGGAAGAAACTAGGCTGTTAAACCGTAAAAAAATAGAATCCATCGCTATAACAAACATCAGCCAAAGGGCTCATTTTATGAGAGTAAATAATAAAATTGTGCTCCTAATGGGTGAGTGCTTAGTAAAAAATAGCAAGTATGATCTTGCTTACCAGCTTTATGACCTATCTTTCGATGCTGTAAAAGTATTTGAAGTCCTTGACCTCATGGACTAAATTATGAAGAAAAATTCAGTTAAGGAATAAATACTTATTGATAGACTAATTATCTACATGTAGGCAGCAAAGAAGTATCACAACAAGGAACTAGCCATTAGTAAAGGACAACTTGCTTTACACTATGCCATTGACATTATGAATCAGGACAAAATTAATTTTATCAAAAAATTCATAAAATAAATGATTCAGGACCGCGTTATTGACGATAGGGAAGATTATCTTAACTTCTTATTCGACGAAAAAGAATGTATTATAAGCTCGTAACTAAGCAAGAAGATCCTGGCTGAAATTAAATTTGCATCTCAATGATTATACAATTTATGTTATTATGTTTATAAAGATGCATTAAATTATAAAACTTTATCGCTCGAGTTCGATAAATAACAAGGTAAGAAATGGGAAACGAATAAGGCAAAAACGCATAAGGTAAAAACGACATTAATCCGAGTGCGAACAATGCAGTCTCTCCTAGTAAACAGCAACAATAACAGAATATTCATAAAAATATCGACAAACCAATTCAAAAGAATGAGAAAGCGAAAAACATGTCAGAACAGAGGAAATAAAGCGTAGGTGCTTCTGCTCTTGACAATTACAAGTAAAGAATAAAAAATTCAAAGAGAAACAGCCCGGAATTAGCCAGAAATGATCCACATTTGACTCCTAGTTACAAAGCGACTCCTGTCCCTAGTTCGCTCAGTAATGTTCGACCTGGCAACAAGCCTGGTCAAAATAACTTGTATGACGAAGAGTAAGATGAAAATTAATTTATGCCTTTACTGAAACTTGCTCCAGTGGGGGAAGTAAGACTACATATCACATTACTAGAACTCATACTGGAAAGGGGTAACAAACCAGCTTTGAAGAAAACAAACTCATTTTATAATTCGACTATGTCTTGGAAGAAGAACAACAATATGTTCAATTTTGTACTCAAGGAAGACTAGAATTACGAACTTGTGATGGACGTCGATCTTCAAGGTACAACCCTCAACAACAAAGATGAGTAGTGGTCTGTTCTATGTCCTATCAACATCCCTATCGGCTAATCAGTCAAAGTTGGTCAAATGACATGTGTGAATTGGTACTGTCGGATGGAAAATGATATGGAAGATTACCAAGAAAATGATGTAGGGCCCTCAATCAAAAATATAGATTTTAAAATTAGTGAATAGACTTTCGGGAAGTGGGGAGAAAAGGTCCCGAAAAACTTCTACGACGAGGCCAACAATAAAGTTTTGAAGAAGGTATTTCAAAAGATAGAACCTTAAAAGTTTGTAGCTTACAAATAAATAAGTAGATACTTTGACAGTAAGAATTGTTGGCGAGCTTCAACTTTTGTGGAGTAAACAACTCGACACTTTCGAGGGTGGATCATCGAGGTTACTGATCACAACTCAGTTGCTTCAATTTCTAAATAACTGCATTCAGATATCAAAAATAGGGAAACCTTTTACACAAAGTACATGTTCGAGAAAGAGTTTGGAGTTGCTTCAGAATAAAATGTCAATTGAAATAATAAAATAGTAATGTAGAAATGAAAATCAGCGGGTCAACCATAATAAAAATTATTGTCAGTTTCTTGAACAATACTTGATAGGAATATATTTTTAATGCTAAAATACTAATATGATATATAAATTTAACAAATTAAGGAGCCAAATCTAAGCATGTGCATGTTTACTGACTACAATGAGCCCTGCAGTCATGCCGAATGCAGGCTCATCCAGACTGTGCGAGACCTCAATCAGGAAGTATTCGTCCGCTCCTCCACTGCTGCTAACAGAGTCAATATTCCCTCGTCGAGTAGCTTAATCAGTAGCCAAAGACATATCCCGAGACCACCTGAGATTTCATCAAGAAGCGGAAGCCAAAAAATGATCGAGTAGTCTGATAACATTGAGAATCCTTAAAATTCAGATAGCTCATCATAGACAATTATCAAACTAAGGGAGGAAGTGGCAGAACTCACAAAAGTTGTCGCCAACATCATTAAGACCCTTGAGTTGCATGACATTCATGTCATCAGCTCCATTTGATATTTATAGAGTGTTTTCTTATCCCTTGTTTTTAATAACTAGCATGCGTTAGTCAAAAGAAAAAAAATTAATTTTTTTATCTTTAATTGCCATAATTACTTGCATGGTTGCACCACTCACTGAGAAATTCAGGATTAATCAAATATTTGATTAAAAATAAGATAAAAAAAGTCAACAAATCTACCTTAGATAAAAAACTAAATTTAAAATTAAATGCTATATTATTACTTAAAATTTGTAAAACTTCAAATCAGTTAACCGTGACCCTGCTGTTATGATCATACATGCGAATGTAAGGCACCCAGCTGATTTCTTAATTCTTCAAATTTTAAATTTACTTTTAATATCTAACTTATTCTCCAACTCTCCATTGTATTATACATTACTTGAAGTTTAATACAATATTGACGCATTATCCTTACTCAAAACCGCTTCCACAATTTTGTGCAATTTTAGAACCATCATAGCACCAACCGGGATTATCATAGAAAATCCAGTTTGGCATGTTCTCGCTAAGGTTCAATTTTTTATACGAAGAATCAACTATTCCTACCCAAATTCCAGACCCTATTTTATCAACGGTGATACTAAACTAAGCATTTTATCTCATATTTTGCACTCCAAAAACTTCCACTTCGCTTCTGACTGCTTATATTTACTTCTTATTAATATTCAAGTAAGTAAAACCTGCGCATTACTAATCAACCCAGGTGTTTTATATTGCAGTCCCTCTGATCTAATCTCTTGAAGGTTTACCTGCTTACTACTTTCCTTTGCTTATCAGTTCCATAATGTTTACGATTTTGGCATCATTGTCTCCCATGTACGTATTGAGTTTATGCTCAATATTTCTTAACAGCTACATTGTGGTCTACCTTTATAAATTCACTTGGTTCTGGAAGGAATCCCTGGGGTCAAATTTAAAGTCATCAAACACACTTTGTGCGAAACTGGAGCGAGGATCCTCTATTGTAGTAAGTCCACCTTTATCAATTGAGCAGTCTATTTCACTTTGAATGAGACTTGGAGCTTCGTAGTGCTTTTGCAAGTTTTCAATAGATTCTCTGAATCTTCCTACTTCGATTCTCAACTAGTGTTGAGTCACATACTTGAATGATTAAATCTTAGTGAATTTCCCTTGTGTTTAATTTCTAAAATTTTCTAAATCCTTTTCTAGTCTGTCTAACTTTTTTGTAAGTTAGTTCATTAGCTTACAGGTTTACAATATTATAAATTAAGTCTTTAATATCTACCTATTTTGGTAAAGTATCAATATAATCAAGTATACCTAAGAATACAGATGTCTTTCAGCTTGGTGTTGATTCACATTAATTTGCCGCTATTCCTAATTTAAAAGCTATCTCGCATACAACAAAGATAAATTAAGAAAAAGAGTGACTCATGTCAAAATAAATTGAATTGGAAGAGGGATCCAAAACATTTATCAAATATTTTTAAAACAATTTTGATCTACACAAGCTCGCACTTAGCATGAAACGAAACGTCAGATAAGTCTAAGCAAAGATTAAAGAAGAAGTAAAAAATTTACTTATTGAACTCGAAGGAACGCTTTTTCGAGCTAAAAGGATATCAAGCATGACTTTTATTAACATGAGCAACCCTGAAATCTAGAAAAAGTTAATAAACATTGAGAGAATACTTGACAAAAGTAGACATTTTATTTATCGTAGGACAATCTTATGACTTTCTTTGCTACTACCGCAGTAGGATGGTATAATTCAATGTGAGCAACCCACATCATCTGTAAACAGTCTATCCAATTAGTATAGATAGTCGTCTCCAAATATACCAACGTTTTCTATAATTTGCGCGGAATTAAAACATGCTAAATAAAAAAAAACCAGCAGAAACCGGCCTAGATATCATTAGGAAAGGGTTCACTAACGACAAGTTAGAAATATTTGATCAACGCGATCTTGATTTGGTTTATTCGATATACGAAAAGAATGATGGAGATGTTTAAGCCATGTGGGAGTAGTTCATCAACAGAGGGTTCAGAGACGTAAAATTTGAGAAAAATGTGCTTAACTTCAAAATTGCAAATCTCAAACTGCTAGGCCTGTATACAGTATACAAAAAAACAGCGCAGTGGATGGATGATCACCTACTGCGATGGAATAAATTCATCAAATGCTATGCCAATATTTATGAGACTTGGAGTTTCTAGGAAAACATGAAATTAATCAAAATAGCGATAAGCGAGCTACCATCGCTACCTGAAGTCAAACAAATAACTTTAAAGATGGGTAGACAGTCTGCTGCTTGTTTTCTTGAGATGCTCTAACAGACTCGATATTAATAAATACCTCAGGACAAGGTAGTATACGAATAAATAATTTAACAAATTCCTAAGTTTTAATAAATTAAGTAGAAAATTCAAGACAGGGAAAAGGATAATTTAGCAGATAGCATCCGTGATGAAATTAGAAAAAAGTTGCAGAAAATAAAGAGAGATGTATGATAATTTGTATTGTATTTCATGTAAATAGATATCTTAATATATTAGTCTGCATGTTCATACAATAATAGATCAGTAAGCAACGGACTAAATTAGCTCCGATGCTAGTCCTTCCTTCTCGGAAATAGCTTTAACTTGAGCAATGCATCCTAAAGTTGTATCGAATCCAACTACAACATTCATTAACACTCTATATGTGGCTAGGAACTTGCCTGCTAAATTAATCGACGATTTTGAATTTTGAATTTCCTAGTTTGAGACACAAGTCATGCCGTACTTTTTTGTCAGCTCTTGAATTGCGGCTTGTTTGCTGCTGAATGATAGCTTAAATGCTTGTTTTTCTGTTTTGCTCTCTATTTTGTTCCACTGGGCTTCGAAGTCGGAAGCTTATATTGGCCACTGAGAAAAGTATGCTGACAATTTTATTTCCATATCTTAAAGACTCATCTAATCGTCATAAGCAGCCTTTAAAGTTTCACCCGTAAACTATTTAGCTACAAATTTGACGACAGATGAAATTGTTTCTTAAGACAAAAGTTATTCACTTTATTAACTTCTCGCTAGACCCACATAAGATTACCCTTTGCCTTTGGGAGTAATTTGTTTGGCTGCAATTATGTGCTGAGTGACATAATCTTCCCCCGAATGTTTAATTTCAACTTTGACATTCTCTAACACAGTAGTTTCAAAATTATTTTCAATTTCGTACATGACTACCAAATTATTATCGAACAAGAAGACTCTAGCATTTACCAGTAGTTCGGCATCAGGATTGCTTATATTTACTTTCTGGTTCACTTTCCTTAGAGGACCATAAGCTAAATAAGTGTATATTTACTTTTAAAGGTTGAGTGGTTCATGAACAGTTACTTATAATGCTTCTCTTATTCCATTGTTTGCTTAGATATTTAGTCTGTTTTTGGGTTATTCTTCTTTTTCTTTTTTAAAATGGAAGCTCCAACTTACTCTCCCCATTTTTTTATTGAATCCATCCCTAGTATGCTTGGGTCTTTGCTATTTTGAATTGCTTGACAGTTGTGTAAAAGATATCCCTCAATCATATCAAGTTCAAAATTGCTTATCTTTTGAGTTTTCGGTCTAAAAACCACTCGTTATCGGACTTCTTGATCAGCATCTTTTTAAAATTTAGCAATAGTTCGTTCTAAAATTTTCCTCTTTTCTGCATGAATTTCTGAAATTTTCATCAGTGTTGACAAACCGCATGCTCTAACAGATCCTTCTTGTAAATAAATTTAATGGATAAGACTTTTTAGCAAATCACTTGTCACATCTTCAGGTTTGATTTCTCTATTAATAATGCCTAATATTTGAAAGTGAATTTTTTCATACTTGGCAGATGATAAAAATTTGGCAATTTCCTGAAGACATTGCTTTTTGGCCTCACCTCCAATTTCAGTAATTTCATAACTCATAACTTGAATAGCTTCTCTTCTGAGATCTTCTGAGCTTTCCTGTTTGAGTATGTGCATAATGAAATCATTGATTAGAGGATACTGCTTAGGATAAGTTGTGAGCACGTTCACTAATGATTTCATAACATCGACTTTGTACTCGACGGACATCTCTTTCATTGTACGATTAAGGCCCGTCAGCAACATTTATAAATAGTTCTCAGAGCATATTCTCAACAGGATAGATGCAGCAGTTGCAGATAGATTCACATTCTTATCTTTCAACACTTTCTCAATCTATTTAACATTTACAACTAAATTTTTGCGGGATGTGTTTTTTAATAAGTTATTATATAATTTTAGCACGGTGTATTTTTTAGCAGTACTTTACGAAACCAAGAATCTTTCAAGAACTTTTACGACTTAGAGGAGATCTTTGTTGCTGAAAAATGATGATTAGCAAGCAATTCGAGCAGCCTCAATTACAATATTGTCGTCACTACTTCTTACTTGCTTGAGGACAAAATTTACAAAATTGGTCACCTCTTGCGAATCAAATTTTTAGTCTTGAACGGCAAGCTTTAACATTCTTATGTGCTGGATACCCACCAGTCCAGTTGGATTTTACTTCATCATAGTTTATAAAGTTTTAAGGAGGAATTTCTTATCTTTATGCTTGATTTCTCCTATCAGTGACAGTGCGTGATACTGTACATATTTATCTTTGCTTTTGAGTTTTTCGGTAACCTCAGTGCCCCATTTACGTACTACATCTTCGTTTGAAACATACATGTGCAACCCGGCCAAAAGAGCAGCAGAGATAACACCATTGTCTGAGTCATTCATGAACTATTTGACGTATCTCTCAACCTGGGATAGATTCGATGAGTCAAGTACTACTGGCAGAGTTCGTAAGGAATTGCGTCGGTAGTTGCAATCTTTATGCTGAAGATCTTTCAGCAGAGAAGAAGTTACCACATAAATTGAAGATTGATTGCTCATTTATTTTACGAAGGTGTAGATTAGCCTACGCAAGTTTGGGTCGTCTGTCTGGAACAATTTAGTTATCGAAAAGAACAATGAAGTTGTCTCGTCCTCTGTGAATGACTCACCTTGATTGAACAAATATATCAGCTTGGCCAAGATACTGATGCACTTCTTTGGGTCGATGCGGCTATCATGAAAGCATTTAGCTTCGTACATAGTTGCAGTTTTGTCAACTTTTACCATAGGCTCCTTGGCTTTCTCAGTCATGCTCCAGATATAATCTTTGCTGCTTGTGTACAGCGTTTTCACCATGCTCGTATATGCTTGCATCAGAACCTTTCAAAATATTATATAAAGAACACGTAAATGTTATTATTACATCAAGCACATATTGGAATTGAATTATAAACTTTAAGAGCATATTTGTATTGTATTCAGATTTTCAAGATATCAATTCCAACTTTGATTATTAACTTATAAATTAGAACCAATAAAAGCCAAGTAATTTTGTATGATCAAAGCACAAAGTGTTGAGGATTTTAACTTTAGCTCTGTCATAGGAAAAGGAACCTATGCTAAGGTTTTTCTAGTCACTCGAAAATCTGACGGGGAGCCTTTTGCCCTAAAGGTTCTAAAGAAGAAGTATATTATTGAAAAAAATCAATAAGAGCATATAATGACTGAAAAACGTATTCTCGCTCAGTTTAGCCACCCTTTTCTCGTAAAAATGATAGCTGCCTTTCAAGATGAAAAAAAACTATATTTTGTGCTCTAATACTGCTCTGGCGGCTAACTTTTCTAGCTTCTCGCAGCCAAAGATAAATTAACCGAAGACCAGTAATTTTAATTATATTGTAGAGCTCGGTTCTACGCAAGCCAAATTCTACTGGCACTTGACTAACTTCACAAAAGAAAAATTGTTTACCGAGAGTATTTTTGCTTATATACAGCCTGAAACCAGAGAATATCATAATTGATCAAAGTGGTTACATAAAGTTGGCTGATTTCGGACTTTCCAAAATCTTAGAAAGTAACGAGTCCAAAGCTCTGACTATTTGTGGGACTCCTGAGTACTTAGCGCCAGAGATTGTCAGGAAGGAGGGTCACGGAGTCGATGTGGATTGGTGGTGCTTAGGCTGTCTGATTCATTAAATGCTCACAGGCTTCCCACCTTTCAAAAGCTAAAACAGAATGAAATTGTTCGAGGAAATAATTTACTCTGAGCCTAATTTGAAGCAGGTAAGAAGATAATAAATAACATAGTTTAACCCTCAACTTCAAGATTTATTAAAAAGATTACTGACCAAGTAACCCAATAAAAGGCTAGGACATAACGGAGGGAAGTAAATAATGAGTCATCCTTGGTTTTAAAAGATAAACTTTAATTTGCTTCTTGAGAAAAAAGTGAAAGCTCCCTTTGTACCACAAGTGACCTCAAAAACAGACACAGGAAATTTTAGTACTGAGTTCACAAGTTGTAAAGTTCACTCATACGAAGAGTCTCCAGTCGATGCGACAATCAAGGACAAGTTCCAAGGATTTGATATATGATTTTTCGTAGTTGTATAAAGATTGTTAATAAAGATAGTGAAAATCATTCAACGAACACCATTCTTTTTTCTAGGAAGACTATTATGTGCAAGATTTTTGAATATTTATGTGATCTCTTTAACGTGCTTATGTACATGGAGTTGTCTCTGATTGGACTCATCATAGTTTTGGATATTCTTCTCAAACACTTGCTTTTGCTTATTGTAGAAGCTGTTCTTATTTGCTCTTGAATAGGATGTATTTGATATACTACTCAGTTACTTATTTGCTTCAGTCTCCTTTTTGCTCATGATTTTATTATTAATACTATTTATTTATTTTATGAATAAGTTCAATAATTTGTCTCTGATAATTACATCAGTTATTTATTTGATTTTTTCATTTAACTCAATGTATATTTAAATACTATCATGGTTTTCGTCAGCATAATTTTCCAATGAGTCGATAAATTATATTCATTAATGAGTAAATCGCCTCCCAAAATAGTATAAATTAAGCTTTCATCTCCTCAAAGGCAAAAGAAAACTACTTCAGCTTCAAAATAACCTTTCCATGCTCCATTATCGAAGCTTAAGAAAACTTTCAATGAGGGTACTAACGTCTACGATCACATCAGGGATGATCACGAACGACGTAAATCGTAACTTGTGGCATCCAAAAAGCACATCGAAAAACTATAGAAGTAAAGATTAAAGGACCAGCAACCGTTGACTGAAATTACTCACGCTCAAATGTAAATATGTATGTCTATTTTTCGACAACTCGACAAATAAAACAAGTCTTATACAATTAAAGACGATCTTAAAAATATTAAATAAAATGTCAGATTACAGGAAATTGTGAAAGTGGTTTATAACCGCAAAGAGATAAATAGCTTTTATGATTTTATGTATGCTTTGTGGGACTCACAGAGGCTTGCATAACTTGTTAACGAAAACATCTGATTTTTACTTGATTTATTTATAATAATCAATATATAATATTAATTTTGTGATAAATGGTAAAGCACAACAACGTGATCCCGAACGTGCATCTGAGAAAGCACTGGCAGACTAACGTGAAGGTCTGGCTCAACCAGGCTGCCCGCAAGAAGAGAAGACTTCAGGCCCGCAGAGCCAAGGCCGCCGCCATTGCTCCCAGACCCATCGACAGTCTGCGACCCCTCGTCAACTGCACCACTATCAAGTATAACCACAGGCAGAGAAACGGGAGAGGCTTCACCCTGCAGGAAATAAAGGCAGCCGGACTCGGAGTCCAGTTCGCCCGCTCCATCGGCATCGCCGTCGACCACAGGCGCAGAAACAAGTCGCAGGAGGGTCTCGACAAGAACAAGCAGAGACTGCTGAAGTACGTGAACAGCCTGGTGCTCTTCCCCAGAAACGAGAAGACGCCAGTGACCAAGGCCAAGTCCGGCATCCTGAACGACACTCCCAAGGAGAACCAGAAGGTGAACCCCGACGCCACCGTCAACGCTCCCTCGAGACTCATCAAGCGAGTGAAGCCCATCGGTGCAGCCCTGCTCGACAGCGCCAAGAAGGGCAAGGTGTTCAGGACCATCAGACAGGAGTGGAACAACCAGAGGAACGAGGGCAAAAGACTCAAGAAAGCCAAAGAGGCAGAGGAGAAGAAATGATT
>APMI01056904.1_pt1 | contig 14382 bp, 14 predicted proteins | sample 667938 | NCBI WGS metagenome assembly APMI01 (sample SAMN01084076, study PRJNA167559) | wastewater metagenome | biome: Wastewater | place: Denmark: Ejby Moelle, Odense | collected 2011-11-28 | reverse complement strand
TGGTCATGGCTCAATCCTCTCAGAGTATTGGGCCTCCACCAAATGCGGGGCGGTTCAGCCCACGTTCCTCCGCTGCATGCTCGAAGTACTCCTTGCATTCCGCAAGAGCCAATGCAGATACCATTTCAGAAACTTGCTCCAACCAACTTCCCGGCCAATTTCCCGTCATCGCACATTGCTCAATGCGCGAGATCAGTTCAAACGGGAATCTTGCTGCAATCTCCCAATTCAAACGACCGCGATTGCAAACAACGCCGTTTCCAGAAACAATCGTGAAGGCCTCAGCAGGCGAGTAGCGTGAAACGGCAACTAGCCCAGCATCGCGAATCCGTGAAAAAAAGGCGCTCACCACACGTTCCATTTGGTGCGAATGGAACACCACAACTCCCCAGTGGGTTAAGGACCATTTCGCCATCCGCGCTATCTAAGTAGCCACACGACCTGACCAAAGACAGTAGCGACACTGCATGCTCCAGAGTCATATCGTCAATATCGATATTCCGTGCCTGGGGCTGATTATTCAAGAACACGTCTACGACCTCACGGCTAAAGGCCTCAATAGCTTCAGCCTCCCTCGCTCGCCTCTCGCTGCAGAAGCAACAATCACAATACCTGCGCTCGTGATGTTCGCATCTAGAACAATGCTTTGCCATCGAGGAAAGATACTGAGAAGCGCTACGTGACGACCTGGGCTGGATTAGCAAGCCACCACAATTGGGACACGGCTCCGATGGATAGACCGTAGGAGGTAGCAATTTATATAGGCGACCTGCTTGGCATTCAATCTTGAACTCTCGCAGAAGGACAGTGATTGACTCGCCGGAGAAGTACCTAGAAACCAACTCAGTGATCTGCGCTTCGTTTAGGTGCATCAATTTTGGATCAATTGCCGGCAGTTCCATTTGGGCTCTCCAAATGGGAACGAATGTAGCGCCCAGCATTAAAATTGTCACTCATAGAGCGTGGCCCGATATAGACCGGGTTCGTAGCATCATAGAGATGCCATCCACCCACGATCTATCGCCTAGCGACCCGCGAAAACAGTTTGGCCAACGCCTTATCCAGTTGCGAAAGCAACGTGGCTGGTCTCAGGAGACACTTGCGTTAGAGAGCGGTATTGCCCGAAGCTATTTGGGTGGAGTTGAGAGAGGGCAGCGGAATATCGCGCTGATTAACATCTGCCGTTTAGCCGAAGCATTAACAACCCCGCCAAGCGAACTCCTTAAATTCGAGGCAGAGGTCTACTAAGAAACTTTCTGCTCAACCCGAGCGTATGCGCGCTGTACGCCCAAACAACGAATTGCTGCGAAATCGCACTGTTTTGGCCACTGAATCGCATTGGTGGTGACCAGAGGAAATCATCAACTTGACCGACCCAAGCCGAACGGCAGCAGGGAGCCCATTCCCAACGCTGACGAAAATTGGAAGCGAACCCTCGTCTGGAACTCCAGTTTTCGAGAAGCAGTCCCTCGCTACAATATATATCTAGATATATATTGCTCCACCGAGAACGTCGGCCCCCATTTCCATTGAAACGCGACTGAAAGGGGTTTCAAGGCCAGAAGCGTCATACGTCAGTTCCTCAAAGAATATCCGTCCGGCTGTCGAACGAGTGAGAACGGTCGACGAACGCGTGCCGTAGGCCTCCGATATTACAAAGGCCGATGACATCAATTTTCGGGTGGCCAAATCCAAATCAGGCTGGGACTGTTGCATTTCCTCGCAATCCGTTGCTTGCAAGAGTCCTCTGAGTGGCAGATGATTCGGTAATGTCGAGAGACCAATTTTAAAGCGCTTCTTGGCACAGACGATCTTTGGCCAGGGTGTATCGAGCAAATGATTTGACACGCCGTATATGCCGGAATCAAGTCGAATGATCTTGCAGGAGCGCTGAGGTACATATCCCACCCAAAATAGATCTCTAGTATCAGAGATGAGTAAGTTGAACGGGCTATATCTCCAGGCGCATTTCTGAATTCGCAATGCGTACTCAGCCGAACTTTCACGGCCAGCGAGGAAGTCCTTGACGAGATTCCCGCGTGAAAGGTTGTCGGCGCGACGCAAATCAGTATGCAGAATATTCGTAACGGTCGCAAACCTTCCCTCTCGTGTCACTCCCAACCAAGTACCGCCGCTTTCAACATCTCTGCCTGCAAAGATGTCTGGGCAGTCATCCCAAAACCGGGCCACAGCGGTTGCTCTGGTGTGAATTTCATCCCGATTGGCTGCGACAACTAACGGGAAATCAGAATGGACTTTCCATCCGATGACAACTAGGCACATACGTAAGTTCGGATAATTGGCATCACATGGATACCTGGTTGTCACTGCCAACGAGTCGATGGACTTGGCAATTGAGTGACGCGCGCGCCACCTCATTCATGTCCCTAGCTCCAGAATCTGTTTCGGCATTTGGAAGAGGAAGGTCTCATGGTGCGCCGGAGACTGTTGATTCCCGCCAGTCGATCAATTCTCTCAACTGAGAATGTCACATTATGGCTATAGCAAATACACGAATGGATCGACGAGAAAGAACAAAGCGCCACACACTGCAGACAGAACAAGTGACATATTGATTCGTGCCGACTCAGTTGCATAGTATTTCGCATATCGGTCATCAATCGAAACCTGCGCCTTCTGTTGAAGACTCATCTCTGCATTGAATTCGTCATGCGAATATGCCGCTATTCGCTTCAGCAGGTCCACTGTCAAGTAGAAGCGAAATGAGCTCACTGACAGTAGCAACAATTTGAGGATCGCCGGCCAATCATATGGGGCGCCAAACTCGATATGCAAAGGCAACACGTAATTGGCCAGCAGAGAGAAGAGCAGAACTGCAATAACTTCCAAGATGTGGATATGGTTTCTACGCGCCAGCATTATCAATCGTCCCAAGAATTAGGGTTACGTTCTCTGGCGGAATTCGACTGTTGCGGCGGCATATCTCCAATACCGTTTGCATTACCTCCAATGTCGGTTCCTTCATGCCTTGGATTCGAATCAGAAGGCGATTAAGGCCTTCCTTGTTTGAAGAAATAGTTTGCTGCTCTGCGATCCGAACAAGAGCAATGGACTCCTGCTTGAGATCATCAACAGAAATAATTGGCACCTGGCGCGGCCCAACGTCTTTCCCGCGAACTTCACTAGAAGTCCGTATGGATGCCTTTTCCAGTTTGAAGACCTGATCCTCCTTTAGGCTTGGACATTCAACCTCACCATGCATGACATCAACTTCAAAGAAACACTCAAATGCAGTAGCCAGTCCGTCAGGTTGCCCACCAATAGCATTCTGCAAAACCTGAAAGTTCGCCATCGAATCGAGATTACCTTCAAGAATACGTGTCGCCCCAAGCACACCGAGCGTATGGATTCCATGCAGCATGACAATCCGAGTACTTTTTAGGTGTGGATTCGGGAAGGCGGCAAAGACTCCGTAATCCTTCACCAAGTAACCTTTAGGATCGTAAGAAGATGCATGTTCCCTATTTCCTACTACTAGGCGTTCACAGTCCCTAGAATAGGAAAACCTTGAGCCGACTCTAGCAATAAACATACGACAAGCTTCGTTTCCGTCTAGTGGCTCAGGTTTCCTTGGCTCATTGGACTTCTGATCGGTTTGCTGTATGCCTCCTGGCCCGCCCAGTATCACAAGATTCCTGGACAGAGTCTGGCGCGAAAAATCCTCGGACGATAATAGGTGGATGACCGCATTGGGATACCGCCGAGACAGGAGTTTGCCCATCGAATATATCGAATCCCTATCCCCGAGCCTGTCAAGGAGGGCGTAGTTCGGTGACGTCAACTCCGCGTCACTTAGACCGTCATATGACGGTGGTGCCACAATAGTTATGTTTTGGCTATTCTTCGGAAACCAGATATCGAAAAACGGATTGGCAGTCGAACGTGATCCCATGGACTTTCGCACAAAATTTCTGTTACATCAGGACGCGCGCGTCTTGATCAGGCCTTTAAAGAACCCCACTGGGTAAACTTGGCCTTTGATAAATACTGAGTTATCAGCAAGATCGTGGCGCAATATTTCCCCAGCCGAGACGTAGCAGTTTCGACCTACGACGATTCCGCCTACGAGTATGGCGTTCACTCCAACAATGGACCCTTCGCCTACTGATGGTGACGGTTCATCGGTGCTGTCCCAATCTCTGGTCGGATCATAGTGACTGTGGGCGACTTCTCCCATGAAAGTCACGTTATCTGCAAGTATGCAGCGCTCCGGAACGTTTCCCGCGATAATGCAATTATTGCCAACGGTCGCGCGTCCATAGATCTTCTTTCCGTAAAGCAGCTTTACGTTGTCGCCTATTGTGCACCCGGAATACACCGCACAGTAATCATCCAATTCGAAATGATCGCCGATACAGACACCGCCTTCCACCACCGAGAACCGACCAATCTGTGCGTTAACACCCAGCTTCACCGGTCGATTGAGTGATCCAATATCGCCGATTACCGAGCAGTGGCCGATATGAAGATTTCCGGATAGCCGTAGGTTGTCTGTAATGACTATGTTTTCACCTATCCGAGTGATCATCGTGAATCCTTTGTACCATTTGGGCATATACGAATCGATGGTTGTCTTTTGTGCCGGGAGCCGTGAGGTCTTCGTCTCCTTCAACGGCGAATCCATGGTCGGCGCGCGGCACAATCACCAGTTCGATGTTTGCAATATCTGCGATCACCGATTGGGTAATATCAATCGGGACAACTGAGTCGGAATCCCCTTGAAAAATTGTAATGGGGTGTTTGGCCATCTCCAACTCGCGTCTCCCATCAAAGAGGTGCGCTTCGTTAACCATTGGCATTCCGTACCCAATATCCCTGTTCAGGGTACCGTTCGCCGCTAGCTCCGATTGGTCGTGATCGTCAAGCGCAGTAAAGCTATCCCCTAAAACAGAACGACGCTTGCTCGTAATCTCATACTCATAATCAAGGACGGGTGCCATTAGGAACATTCGATCCAGATTACGACCAAAAACGTTCCCCCACCTAACGGTGACGCCACCGCCACAACTGGTTCCAACCGCATATACAGGAATCCGAGAGCCAAACTGACGGGCCAGTTCCCAGTAGGCACTTTCTATGTCATTGACCATCTGAGAGAGCGTCAACGTCGATAAGCTGCCGGCTTGGCTCTTTCCGCATGTACGGAAGTCAAATCTGAGGGAAGCGATACCATTCTGTGCAAGCACGCTTGCCATATCCTTGTAGAAACCCCACTCGTCCATGTCCGATGGGATTCCGTGCATTAAGAGGGCCACGGCACGTGGTTCCGTCACGGGAGTGGACGCAATCCCAGAAAGGCGCGTACCGTCAAAGCTCGAAAAAGTTGTGGTGTGCTCCACGTCAGTGATCCTTAAGGAGAAAGTTTGTATTCCTGCATCCCGCTTCGTGTGTTTCGACCGACATATATTAGATCCCGACCGGCAATCCCAATCTCATGCATGTAGGTCTTAAGGCAGCGCTTTCGATATTCCATTAGCCTGAGCCTATCGCTGCTCACGCTGTCTGGCCGATCTCTGTAATAGCAGTAGATCGCGTCGTCAATAAAGTTGACTCGCGAGAGTCCGTGACGAGCCACATAACGCAAGAACAGCTCAGTCATTTCGGCCAATCGATAATCTTGATTGAAACCACCAATTGACTCGAAGACGCTGCGACGAAATATCTGAGGTTGAATGGAAATAACGTTCAACAAAAAAGGGTCGCGCGGCGTCCTTAGCAATCGCTTGGCTTCCTCAAAGTAGGACCTGGGACGTCGGCGAGCCGTGTTGCTCCCTTCGATAACCAAACACTCGCCAACCACAAGATCCATATCTTGAGACTCCGCGATTAGGCGCTCGACACACTCAGCATCTAGAGTGTCGTCAGCGTCAAGCCACATCAACCAATCGCTAGAAGACACGAAGGCAGCGCGGTTTCTTGCACTAGATATTCCTTCGTTGCATTTACTTTGTATTATTGAGATACGTCGCTGATCATCACCGAGGTTTGGTAGAAGAGGTTTCAGTACAGCTTCTACGGGAATGGAAGATCCGTCATCAGAAATCAATACATCAACTACCGGATAGGTCTGGGCCAGGGCGCTCCTCACCGCGCGACACAGAGAGGTCGGCTCGGCGTTGTACGACGGAATGATTATCGACACGGACGTGGACATCGTACCCAAAGGACTACTCATGTTCAGCAAGACGTTTTCTAATCTCTGCCACGCTAATCAAGACGGCGACATTGGTTTCATCGATGGTGATGCCAAAGTCCCGCTCCAGGGCCACCATTACCGAGATGTGTCCAAGGCTGTCCCATTTAGGGTGCTTACCAAGGCCCGACGAATGAAGAATCTCGGAGGATGGGCAGCACAGCGCATCCGCGATTACGTTAATAAGAGAATCTAAGGATTTGCAATTCATGAGTTCTCCAGCCGCATGTGTAGTGATCGCATATCGACCTTTCCGTTGGCGTTGTATGGCATGGAGTCCAGGAGAATAATCCTGTGTGGCATATAGTATGAAGGAAGCGTCTCCCGAAGGTGCTCCCTAATGCTGATCTCGGATAATCCATCTGACACGACGAATGCCACGACTTCATTCTCGTGATAGACGGTTGTAGCAGCTGAGCATCCTAAGGATCGAATTTGATAGTCGATTTCGCTAAGATCGATACGATTCCCCAGGACTTTCACCTGCGAATCCCTTCTGCACTCGAAGTAGAGGTTGCCGCCAGAATATCTACAGTAATCGCCCGTGAAATACTGTTTCTTTGAATAATTAGCATTTGGAAGCTGTCGATTGTATCCGGACGTCTCCAAGCTTTCGATATAGCCAATGCCAACATTTTCCCCGCGTATGACTAACTCGCCGATTCCGTTCGTCACGTCTTCTAGAACAACCTCCGTCTTCGGGAGTGGCGTGCCGATTGAAACGGTACTTTCACTAAAATACACGTAATTGCTCTTAGTTAGTCGCACGAAAGTGCACAGAATCGTCGCTTCCGTGGGACCGTACGTGTTGTAGACTACAAGATCTTGTTTTAGGGAAAATAGCGCCTCTGCTTGACTGGGGAAGAGCCTCTCGCCGCAGAATATGACGACGCGTAGAGTTGAGACAGTATTGAGATCCAATTGCCCCGCCCTACGCATCAAATCTACGACACTCGGTACCGAGTGCCAAATCGTGATTTGCTTCTTTCGGATCAATACCGCAGGCAGTAGCTTCTCGCCTACGGTTTGATAGGGCACGAGAGTGGCGCCACTTGCTAGGCTGGTAAATATGTCTAAGATGCTCAGATCGAAGCCTAGGCTTGAAAATTGGCCCCACACGTCATTGGTGGAGGCCCCGTATTCGGCGATGCTCCAGCGAATGACATTTTCCAATGACTGCCTTGCAATCATCACGCCCTTCGGAACACCCGTCGATCCAGAGGTAAACATCACATATGCTAGCGCGCTCTGTTGTAATGGAGGCGCATCTGCCTCGGCTGGCAACTCTGCCCCGGCAAAGAACTCTTCTACAGAAACACAGACTTGATCTGTGTCATCAGAGATTACCAAGTCTGGTTTGAATTGCTTCGCATAGTAGCCGAGGCGTTCTCTGGGCGTGCCTGACGTCGTCGGACAAAAAACCGTTCCGGCAAGATACGCCCCCCATATGATGGCGTACGCATAAAACCCCTGGGGCAGGCACACCATGACCCGAGCGACCTGATGCCGGCGAAAGTAGCTCTTAGCGAGTTGAACGTATTGGCAAAATTCTCGATAGGTCCAATCGCGGTCTCTCTCAGCAACGGCAATGTGTTTCCCTTCATCCCATTGCCGCAGTTTCTCGGCCAGGAAGGGCTCAGGCGGAGCAATTTCTTCACCGTTGTTGGGAACAGCCCCATAGGTCACTAAACCGTTCAAACTTCCCCCTGAACATGAGCACAAGCACTTCAGATGATACGCCCCCCCAGCACCTCTATCATACCGTCATTTTTAAGGGTTAAGGCTTCGGACCAGGCGGTTATAAGATTGACTACGTTGGTGAGAGTACTGTTGGCGTCAACCTAATCTATCAAAGACCGTTTTGCCTTTTTGCCTAACGATGGCCGCAAATTGGAAATAGTTTTCCGTCATGCCGCGCATGAGACGATGATAGGTTCAACGCACAAATCATCTCAGTTGCTGACAAACTCGGTGTCAAAACGTAGGGCAAATTTATTGGAAGCCGCCTATACCAGCGGCCGGTTTGGAGAAAAATTGCCGCGGCAGGTTATGGCCGATGTCTGCCTGATGACAATTTTATTGTCACCGTACCGAGTTGGTCAGATGCCAGATATTCGCTAGTCAGCATTGGTGAGAACCCATGGTCAAACTCAGGCGATATTTCGCAATTTCTCCATCAACCGTTCATTTCTAAGCTGTCGGCAGGCGGGAAGCATCATCTTTATTTATTTTCTTCGTCATTTCGTCTGCCCGCGGTTAACTGAAGGGAGGGGGCGACTCAAAAACTCATGGTCCAACCCCCGAGTATGCGCGTTATAAGCCCATCTCGAAAATTGCTCCAGAAGCCGGTTGTTTTCTGACTCAAGGCGTCGATTTTCTGACTCCAAGCGCGCTATTCGATCCAAAGCGATCTGCAATTGTGGCGACGCAACCCGTTTAACATCCTCGCGCCACTCAGACAGTTCACTTTTCTTAAGCTCGAATGCGTGGCGTATGCGTTCATGTTTGTACAGTGCCTGACGAGTGTAGCGACTGAACATACGTAGCTCAATGGCATCAATTAGCAATTCCCACGTTAACTTGCCAGACCATCCATCAAGAATTTCCGCTATTTGCTTGATTTCAAAATCGCCGAGGTTTTTTGAGCGCTTTTTTGACCGCTGCTTCGCCACATCAGCCTCCCATTGACTCAAGAATATCTGCCAATAACCCAGCCGGAGGATTGGTCAAGTCAGTTTGCAACATAGTATTGCGAGTGGCATCATCAAGCCTGTCTGCCACTCGTGGCGGAGCCAATTGAACCACCGCTCCTTGTGGAACGCGAGGGTCATCCATAATCGAACACAATTGCGACAAGCGCTCTACAGTCGATTGATGGTGCTCCAGCCATCGATCACCACCGGCATATCCATCACCTACTGCATCCGCAGCCTTCCGAAGTAACTCGCGCGCTTCAACTAGATTTTGACGAAGAAAAGTCATCTTATCGTCATCGCCCTTGACGCATACAAGGTCTTCACAATGGATGCAGTCCCGATGCAACTGGCACGGCGACATTGTGTAGTCGTGAACGCAAAATCCAAGGTCAGTTGTGTGCGCGGTCGGTATCCTCAGACGAGCAAACTCGTCCCGAGGAATCAGCACTTTCTTTGGAATCTCAGCCAATGGCCCAAACATTTGACTCTCGTCACCTACAGCATCCCTGATCTTTTGAAGCATCTGATCCGGGGTCACATGGTCATAAGCTGCGTTTTGGCGAACATCTTTGCGACCAGACCATTTAGCGATATCAAGCTGGCTCATGCCGCCGGCTTGAGCAAGGGTATTTAGGTAATGTCGAAATTGGTGCGTGGTTACTTTGATCGGACTGCCATCAGGTTCCGCATAACCCAAGCGGGTGAACACAGATGGAAAACCATGTTCGGCACGACTACCCAGACCGGTGTTGATTTGATCGATTGAGATTGGCTCGATCATGCAACGATACGTCTGCCTTTGCAAAGCAAACTCATTTGTACGAACAATTAGCAATGCATCGCTGTACTTGAGCCCCGTTTCTTTGTCTATGAAGGGGAAGCCGCTTGGCAGAATTGCTACGACCGCAGCCTCAACATCTACAAAACTGACCCGCTTCAATCTCCCATGCTTAACCGAGTTAATGCCATATGTCTTGCACCACGCATTTGCTGAATTAGAATTCTCAAGGCCGATAACCTCTGCAACATCGTTCATCGTCAGCCACTCAACGTCACGCAAGTGCTGGACTTGGTCGTGAAGATATATCTTGCGGGGATGCACTTCATACCACTTCGCAACCTGGCGCGCCTCATGGGTCACTGAGCGTATTTTACCAATAGCCTGTTTAACAACGCTTGCCATTGAAGGCACGATCCATTTGACCGTCGGATCGGATCCCTTTGCCGGCCACCAACGCAGGCCGTAAACATCTCTCTTACCCTTTCCTGAGCTTTGATGAATTTCGCATAGATCAGGAAGGATCAGCGCTTCGTTTATGCGATCCGGCGCTGAGCACAGGATCGCAGCAACTGAACTGACAAGAACGTCGAGTGGCTCTTTTGCGAGTCGAAAGACCTTTGGCAATGCATCCAACGCCGCCTCGGTCGGCATTTTCTGCTGGCGACGTTCATCAAATTCTTTACCTACGCGAACGGCATCCCCAGGACGTTTGATGGGATTTCGCCACCGAATAGGTACCGAAGTTAGCCGATTATCTGCGAGAAATTCACTCACCATTTCTAGCTGCCCGCCAATTCGATATGCTGCTGCTTCGCTGTAACGATCAACAATCATCTGTGCAGCACGATTCAGGATAAGCGCATCCGTCCGAACGGGATCCGGAATCAAGCCGTTTTCTGATAGCGAGGCCTCCAATGCCCGCACCGCCGCTAATCGAGCGCCGAAGCCTTTGACTGGACGAAATCCATGCATGTATCGCATATAGGCTTTGGCAAAAGGACGATATCTATCGTGCATCCGACCACCAACCTGGTCCGTGCCCATTTCCAAACTGCAGAAGATCAGACGATGCCTTTTCCTGCCATGGCCCTTTATGCCGAGAGCGTCTGTAACATCCCAAATATTTGCTTCGAAATCCAAGTCAGCGCCAAACACTGTCAGGCCATTTCGACAGGACTCTATAAAGCCAGAGAGATTTCCCGATGCATCAAGCTCTGCTTTAGGACGAAAGAGAATCACGTCAGACATCTTCGGCTCCCTCACGACCGTTACATATCTCATCACACTGCCTAACCACTTCAGCAACAGCGAGAATTGTTCTATCGTTGATGGAGGCAATGCGAACATCGCTTCCCGCAAGCAACCGTTTTCGCTCACCAATAAGATGCTCAAGTACCGCTTCGTGTGGCCCATCGAGCCATGGCTGAAAGCTACGGCAGGTGTAGCAGGAAATTGGCGCCATAAGCCCGCAAAAACCATGCTTCCCACAGTTCCCCATCGGCTTCATTGAAGGATCGTATCTCGGATCACATATCCTGCTGGACTTGTCGTCCGCACGTAGTGCCTGAGATTCATCTTCAATGATCACTCCTGCAAAGGCTTGTGCCAAAGGCGCCAAATGCAACGCCATTGCCCGATCAATACGCTCAACAATTGCCGGTACCGCTTGCACATATACCCCCGTATTCTGAGTATCTGTGTGATCGAGCAATTCGGCTATCACCAACTCTCCGTGCCCCTCGACAGCAGCGCGAGTCCCCAATGTTCGGCGAAACCGGGTCGCTGTAATGTGAATCGGTTTTCCAGTCCGCTCCGAAGTCACAGACAAACCTCTCACAATCCTTTCGAGCGTATCAGCCAAAGACTGCGCAGTTCTGTGGTATTCAAAGCCTTGTGGCTCATTCTTTCTAGAACGCTTCGCTGGAAATAGCGGTGCCTGGTCAGCGTCTATCAAAATGGATTGAAAGTCTTTTTTTACTTGATCTCGATATTGAACAAGTTTTTCCCCGACATGCGCGATGAGTACGCGGTCCTTGAACGCCCCCCTCGACAACTGTCCTCGCTGCTTGGCCCGAGGAACTCTCAAGGTATAAACAGCAGACCCATCTTTAGCAGTTCCAACGACAAAGTCACAGACCTTCAGAGCGGCATACTGGATTGGCCTTTGTCCCAGCGCCATAAAGAGCCACGCCAGAATGTAATCGCCCAAATCATTTGCACCGTTCTGATAAGAGGTTTCCAACGCGTCGTAGATGGATGCAAACTCGATATCAGAATACGGTCCACTTCCTGGGTCCATTGTCAGAACGGCTTCGCCCTTCTTGTTTCCCTTGATCCTCAGTTGTTTCAAGAGCGCAATGGCATCATCGGTTACGCCATGAAGGTTCAGCGAATGCCATTTCTGGAGAAAGCCAGAGAGACTCCCCAGGTAATAGCTATCGCGATTTCGCAGGCAAGAACGATAACTCAGGATCGCTTCTGGAGTGATCATCGATACAGGCAGCCCTGTACTATCCGCTCTCTGCCGAAAGAAAAATGCGAGATAGAAAAACATATTCGACAGGTGATATGGAGATCTATTTTCCGCGTACCAAACCAAAACTCTTTTCGCTGAGGCAACCAGATCAGGTGTCGCATAAAGAGAAGTGAAATCCAGATTTACCGTCGCCGAGCTATCCCTGTAACCCCATTGATCGAGATTTGGAAAAATCACAGCCCCGTTACGGGTTCTAAGGACATCAGGAAGCGTTGCGCCTGCAATTAGTGGAGCCTGAATAGCGATAGCATTAGTCATCGCCTTTGCCTTTCTGAACCATATCCGTTTGCATTTTCAAAGAAGCTTCTTGCGCTTTTTTGCGGACGTGCCTGCGTGTATAAGTTGCAGCAGTCCCTGACGTTTCCGACCAACCCATCAAATACGATCTAGTTTTCTTCTCCGTTTCCTCTCCTACGCCTCTCTTGTCCATTTCTTCAGAAAATCGATCATTCCACGTATGCCGAAGCAGATGAGCAAACAAATTCCGAGGTAGGCTTGGGCACTTTGCGCGAAGAACATTGAAAATCTTGGCAAAAGAGGCGATTGATAGTGGAGCGCCACTATCAGAAGCCACAAGCAAAAAATCATGCTTCCGAGCGGCTTGCAATGCTGACCGATACTTCACTACGTAAGCGCTTGTCTTGTCCTGAAGCAACTGAGACAAAGGAATCTCTCGTGCTCTCGTCTTTACATTGGGCTGATCCCTACGTGGATCTGTAGGATCGTCGGCACGCCTTGCGATGAGGACCGATCCTTTTCGAAAATCGATATTAGAAATACGAACGCCCAGCAGCTCTCCTCTTCGCACGCCAAGGAAATAGAGCCAGAGTATGATCAATTCATTCCTAAAGCGGGAATGTTCGTCCTGCCAAGGATTATCCGCGGAATCGGGATCAATAACGCGCAGCAACTCCTTTACCGAATCAGGAGCAAGCCCCTCTCTCCCCCCCAAATAACCACGGCTATCGCCGACTGGGAGTCGCGCTTCTATCGCACCAAAAACAAACCGCCCTGCCGCATCAAGTGCAGTTCTATGCTCACTCCCGACTCCCTCCCGTGACGACCTGTCCGAAACGAGCCATTTCAGGTAATCGCGGATACAACGCAAGCGAGTTGCTGCAAATGCCGGAACGATCTCACTGATGATTTCAGTAGTCACACGTTGCCGATACTTCTCAATTGGAACAACCAGGCCTGGGACCGAAGCAGTATCGTCCGCACTTGATGCCGAATGAATTTTCCTGATCGGCAACCTACACAGTCGCACTAGATCCTCAATCTCTCCCATCGAAAGCAGACGCCCTTCGGTTAAACGCTCTCTCAGATTGATGCCATGGATATCAATAAACAGATAGAAAACTAAGATTGCGCGCAAAGAATTGCCAATCGTATTTGCCGCGCGATTTTTGGCCCTAATTTCCGTCAAAGCAAAGAGCGTGGGCTCAAACAACGGCAAACCATCCGATCCCACGAGGATCGGCGACCTCTCACCACTAACCGCCACCACCGTCTTAACCTGATACCCGGACTGAATCATGGATGACGCTCATCAAGTGAATACTTGGACAATGCTTTAACCGCATGAACAAAATCCAATTCAAGCAAATGCATCGTCAAGTCAATACAGCCCCCTCCACCGATGTTAAGCCTAGGGTCGAACCATTTCTCATCGGTAAGTAGCACCTCGACCACGCTCAATCCAACGCTTACGTAAAGGCGCTTTGTATTGGCGCTTTTCACCGGCTTAAAGCTTGGATCAAGTTTCCAGTACAGCCCCAAACCACTCAGCGCATCGAGAACAGGAACCCCACGAAGTCGCTCTAAAAATGCCTCGTCAAATAATTTCCTGCTTCTCGCCATGTTCCCTCCGCCGCTTCGCGGCTGCGCGCCCTTCGGGCTTGCGGCTACTCGCGATTAATAATCGCGGGGCTACTCACCATCGCCGGGCTGCACCAACGCTACCCATTAACGATTAACAATAGGTACATCCTATACAAGGATATTAGCACAGCAAAAAAACACGTAAACAACAAAAAACCCAGACAGGCAATCAACCTGTCTGGGTTTGTTTACGTCTACTACTTAGGTATATTTCAGAACGGAATGTCGTCGTCGAAATCGCCAAATCCGCCGCCGGCCGGTTTCTTCGGCGCCG
>APMI01045150.1_pt1 | contig 14386 bp, 6 predicted proteins | sample 667938 | NCBI WGS metagenome assembly APMI01 (sample SAMN01084076, study PRJNA167559) | wastewater metagenome | biome: Wastewater | place: Denmark: Ejby Moelle, Odense | collected 2011-11-28 | reverse complement strand
ATCCAATTGTATTATATATCCTTGCATTATTTACTATGTTTGTTTGTGCAGTTATTCTCCATATTCTCTTAAAAATTATGTCAACTCATGCAATTTATTTATACTTGTTTCTGCTGCATCGATAGATAGTGGCTTACGTTGCACTTGACTATTGCGATTACTGTTCTTTATTATTTTTTATGATTTATTTATATCTTGTTACAGCTTGCTCAATTTATTTGCTTTTTATACTAAATCATGCATGCCGATATTTTTCACTGTTTTACTTTAGGTTATCTTACTTTAAACAATTATATCAACATTTTCGACATTTTATATGTTTTCGTTTGTGGTTTGTTTTTATTAACCACATTTATTGTGTTTAGGCTGTGTGGGAGTTGAGCTATTTTTAATTGTTCTTGATTTACGACAACTTCTCACTCGCTATTTATCTAAATTGATTAAATTTTTAAAAGATGGTACGCTTTTTAACATTTGTTACTCTTTTAATGGACTCAAGCTCATGCCAGTTATGCGGGTGTATATGTATATATGTATATAATTCTAAATTGAATCAGTTAGAGTTATTTATATAAAAGTAAAAAGACATGCGCAGATCGTGCCACTAAGGCAACACGAAACTGTTAAACGCATATAAACTGTATCAAAGTGGTCATCTAACTTAAGCATTACAACAGTACTAATCTTTGCTCGACCGTGCCACTGACTCCTCAATGAGTCTCACACTAAAATGCACAATTAGTGTAATATCGAGTGCATTAGGCAACTATAATTATGCGTTGGAAGTACTATAGAATAGTTAGATGGAGGGAGCATCGCTTATGGTTAAATTTAGGTGCCTGGCTAATCTTTGTTTCCTGCATATTATCATGGCAGCGTATAGTTAGGCAATTAATATTGCCAGGGAAATCAGGGCGTTGGCTTTGGAGGAAATATATCAAAGTGACGGCAATATTTAGGCTAATCAATAATTAGTCAGCTTTATTCTTCAATTATTCTTCAGAGCTGATTCAATTAAGCAATTATAAACAAAGATCTAACCTTAAAACTTCGGTACAAGTCTAGCTGATGCATTTTATTTGCTAAACTGTGCAATTGCAAAAGATTTACTATCTTTTAATGGTTCATCTGAGCTACTGAAACATTGCTACCCGATATTCATCAGTCATAAAAAGTACTGTCTCGCTTTGGCGAGTTTACGTCAACTTCTGCTTTCCCCACTCCCTAATAAATAGCAGATTAAGTATGAGAAATAAATGAGCAAACTAATGTCAATGGATTTCATGTAAGGCTACGAGTATGATAACCGGGAGGCTATTGAGGCTTGTAAAATTATTGCACAAGAAATTATTGATATCCCTGCCAAAATGATCTATACAAGAAAGGTTAACTATAATGAACTTCAATTTAACTCGTAACAATAAAATTATCCTGTCAATCAGATAGATACTGTGAAAAAATAAATGAAGAGAAATATGTGGGATCTTGTGCTACGATTTTAAAGCAGAAAATTGATGAATAATGCATCGATTGTTTAAGAAGAAAGAAATACAATTGTAAACAATATTTAACTAATGAGAAAATAAATGAACTAACTTGTTGTGACTGAAATGATGAAGTCAGACTTCTATAAATCAGCTTAAAGAGAAATAAAAAATATTTTGCAGACTTTCTCTAAGATATACTAATCACAGAATCATTGCGAAATTGTCAATGCTTTCAAATAGATAATACATTTCTCAATGATCAACAAGCAGAGATTAGTTAGAAATAAATCTCAAGTGCGTGTCTAATCTACAAAACACTAGAAATAAAACCAGATTCCCTTAACATTAGCTTTAACTCGTGAACGCAGCACTAAATCATTAACAAGATACCAAGCTTCAACATCAACATCAACATTAAACACAGAATCACAGTCAAATTTATCAATTGTCCCCTTAACAACAAAAAGTTCTAAACTTAAATTAAATATAAGTGAGCCAAAAATAATAGATAATAAACAAATTTTGAAAGTAAATTTATTAATTATTTAGATGATTAAATTTTGTTAGTATGGGTCTTTCATGAACAAAAGAAATTTTAATAGCGATGGAGGCGAATATCGGTTTGTCAGAGTTACGCAATCTATATTGAAATGGGCTAAAAATCCATAAAAAATATAAGAAAGTCATCAATTCTACCCATTGAAAGATATCAGTTCGATAGTATACGGTAAGCAAAGCCCAACTTTAATGAAGCACTCAAATCATTTATTAACTGAACAATTTTGTTTCAGTTTGTGTCTTCGTAAGAGAACATTAGATTTTTATTGTAAAGATTTTGAACAAACTTGTAACTGGGTGATTGGACTAACACACAAACTGAAACAAATCAATCCCAGTCTTCGAGGATATACTCAAGGCAGATTATTATGGAAGCGTATGTTTATTCTGTTGAAGTAAAAATATACTAACAAAATTGCAGCACATGATAGAAAATATTATTACTAAACAGCACAGGCAATTATATTATTTGGTAAGGATATGACTAGTAAAGGAGATTCAGGAACAAAATTAGTTAAGTGATTAATTTGTAGAGTGCATTTTTTCATTTTCATTATATTATAGATTTCACTGCTTGATTTATTATAATAGCTTCTTATAGACGAAATCAAAGAGAGCAATGGCTACTCAAAATAAAATAATTAAGTTAGCACCAGTTACGACTAGTGTTGAATTGAAAAGCATAGATGTTTTAATACAAAAGCGAGCTTAACTTTGTAAGATGCTCAAGCCAATGGGACTTGCCGATGCAGCAATATATCACTATTCAAAATAGGGTGGATTTTTCTCAAAGAAATAGTAACACTTGCAGTTCACATTCTTCCAAGGTTTGAACACAAATCCACAAAATTTGTCGATTTTTCTGCGTGACATGGTGACTAATTTGTCAAAAAGTCAGAATTCAGCGAGCAAGTAAAAACTGACAAAGGGGCAATTCATAGTATACGATATGTTTAATGAAAATGACTGCGTTATCGAAATCAGTATTCCTGGCAATTTCCAAATATACAAGCTCAAGGCAAACAAGAAATAATTGATTTCCAATAATTAAATAGATAGCATGTACGTGAGCTCGGTCTTAAGAGCAATGTATGGCAAATGTATTGTATGGGGCAAAGTCTATAGCCTGTTTGGGACTAAGAGTGTAATTGATGAGTACAAATAATTTTTAGGAGTGTTTGTGAAGGTTGTACAAAAACACGATCTCACAATATCATAGGATTATGAACTTAAATGTTCAATTAAAGGTAGCCATGCGTGTTCTATCTTATTTTCGTATATAAAATAGAAACGTATCTGCACTCATACTATCGAATATTTGGAAAAGTATTTCACCTCAATCGGAGGATATGAGAAAGGTCTACCAAAACTGTTGGTACTGCTATGCGAGCTATATAGTCTGTAAAATAAATATGCCAAAAGTTTGAATATCATAGGTTCACTACTCACCAGATTTTAGAATGATCCTTACATACTATATTACCAGGCCAAGTACATGCTAAAATTAATGACTGTACACGAGTCCTTACTAATCATAAACAGCATTGTGCAGTATAATCAATTTTAAATATGGACACTAACCGCATAAATTCACACATAGCTTAAAAATTACACATAGGCTCTATTCTGCCTAAACCATGCTAGTAAAATAGCAAGTAAAGCAGCAAAAACTAATATTAAATCTGTATAACCTGAAAACATTTATTTTGAGTTCTAAAAATTAGGCAAAAGAAATATGGTTGGCACTTTCGATGATGATATCACTCAGAGACCAAAACTTATGATTGCTGCTTCGGAAAATCCTACATCGATAACCAGTTTAGTATAGGAAAAGTATAGACCCATTGTGGAAAGTTAATATTGGAAGCTAGGTCATGGGCAAAAAATTGTATATTAATTACTGAGAGTAATTAGGTATCGATTGGACACTAAGAAGTTTCAGGAGCTTTTAGAGCATACATTTGAATAGTCTAAAAAACAGTTTCCTGTCATAAACTTTAAAACTGGCCTATCTGAATCTATGTTTATATAAGCGAAGAATTAAATTTAAAATTTGAAAGGCTTTGGCGATAATCATAAAGAAGAGGAAGAATTACCAAATTTTCTCAAAGATTAATCTATTGAAATCGAAGCTTAAGAACAAATAAAAGGAAATAGAAATCTTTCGATCATACCAGAGCTTTAATCAGTCATATAAAATTCTCAATTTGAGGAAAAATAAAAGTAAGTACATAAATTAAAACCTGCAAAACTTAAGAAAGAACTTAATGAACAATTTTTCAAGATTATAAAGTTGTGTTTATCTTAGACTGAAATATAGAAAGCATAATTTGAATAAAATTGGGCAAAAGTACTTCCAGTTTACAATAAACTACGAACTTCTGGCAAGCTCAACAACTTTTATACTGACAAAATGTTTGAAATTATGCTAAAGATTTAAAACTATCGATCTGTTCTTGTGTTAATTGCATAATCATTAGATTCGTATGAACAAATGGGACTCAGAAAAATATAGGTTTTGCCGCTTTGGATGCAAGGATTTATATTCGAAATAATAGAAGAAAAGGGTTTAAAGTTCTTAAATGGACTACTGTAGAAAATGTAATTTTTCGATGAAGCTGTCATTGACACCATATAACTAGCTAAAAACTGGAAAATAAAAGGGTGCACATTTTGATATATTGGTGTATAATATTAACTGTATAAATTAACAAATTATTGTATCTGATTAGCGCAATAAATATTGTATGACAACCTAGAAAAAGCAAATTAACTTAAATCCAGAATAGCAAGATAACAATAGTACAGCATATAAATCACGGTCTTCATCAGTGAGTACCCAGACTAACATTGGTTTTATCTATAAGAATAAAATTAAAAATAATAGTAAGAAATAGAAGAGTAATAACAAACGAGATGAGTCTTACTTCGAGATAAAATTAAAGTTGTACTTAGTGACTAAAAAACAAGCCAGACTTAAAAAACAATTTTAGGATATAATTTAAGGCAAATACCATGAAAAAGTAAAGTGATAAATTTATTAAGATGTACAGATAATAACAATAATCTATCAATTTATGTGTCAATTATTAATGTATGAAATTTGCAATGATGCTAGATAATCTTATTTTTTATTGCTTTGTCATAATAAAATAATCAAAGCACTCATGAATAATCATGAGCAGGGCGATCGTACACGCTGTTTAACCCATAAAGTAAACTTTGATTTGATCGGCAATGATAACTACTGTTAATTAAACTGCCTAATTTGCTGCGATTGTTTGCGTACTCTCGATAACAAACATAAATTTGAAGGCATCAATCATAAAACTATCACAATGATCTAATTGTCTGCGCATTTTGACAAAATCAAGAGCTTCAGTGCTCAGGAAATTAAAAAATGTGAGTAGAAGCTCAGCGAGTATATGAAGAGATATATGGATCTTATGATGAAAGAGGTTGAAAAATAAAAAGCAAGGCTTAAGAAATTGTTAGATAATATCATTTTGACTCAAATTACTAAACAATAACAAGAGCTGAAGACACTGGAACATATGCTGCATGGAGAATATTAAAATTTAGCATGTAAACAAATTGGAGTTATTGCCAAAAAACTATTCTCTTTTGTACCTAAAAGCATAAGTCCAGGCTATAAGAGATTTAGTTAATACATAGATAAAAGAAATGGACAAATGGAAACTTAATTAAGCTAGCTCATTAGAAATCCTCATTATGAAACTATAGTGTTGAAAGATGCTCTAAAGGGTATTAAATATCCTGATTTCGATGAGCCTCCACCTCCTCCTCCAGTTGAGCCGCCATCGCCTAAAAAGACTCCAAGAAGATCACTTAGAAAATAATAGAAAAAAGAATAAAAACCGATGTCACCACAAAAGAGTTTACTCGACATTAAAGATTTTCATGTAAAGATAAAGAAGCCTTTATAATTTAAGGGATCATAAATAATAAAGACAAAATAGTAAACAACTTTCATTTAAAAACTTTTTCCAATGAAAGTATACGATGCCAAGATGCTATATCGAGCAACAGATAACAATTTTTCAGTGAAAAGATTTCATCAGTATTGTGATGGCTAAGCCAATACAATAACGTTTGTAAAGACTTAGTTTAACAAAGTGATAGGCGGGTATACTCCGATTCAGTGGCGATCTACGAACAATACTATTCATACAGATATTAAGAAATAATCATTTTTGTTCAGTGTCACTTTAAAACAGAAAATGTCCCTGATGGATTAAAAAACTGCAATTTTTAATTCCTCAAACTTCGGACCTACTTTTGGCAGTGGTGCTGACCTTGCTATCTGTCATAATGCTGACGTTGAGAAAACAAGTTATTGTGAATTTCCTTATTCGTATGCTAACTCAAGATATTTATAAAAGAATCAGCATTCTACTTTTCTATTTACGGGTCAGCAAAATGGCAATCATTTTTTAATAAAATAATGGGAAGTATGGAAACTGGATTTAAATGAATGATTTATTGTTTGCTTTGTTCTCATTAAATAAACATATAAAAATTAGTCATTAATCGATCATCGGAATATTTTTAGACTCACATTTCTTGCATTTCGGGACATGAGTACTCTTATTAAAGCACTATTAATGTATTGTATGAGCGCATGCAAGTCTATTATCACAGGGCTTTTTGCCGCAAAAAATGCACGACTCGTTTATTTTTTGTTTTCTCTCGCTTAAGAATGTCTTATTAAGATGCTAATCTTCGATACTTTTCTTGAACTTCAGTTTATTTACTGAATATTTAGATTTTTTAGATAGCTTTTCACTTTTTGATTTTGTTAATCCCAATGTAGATAAGTTGAGTGGCTTTGACCGTGGGGTGCGGTAAAGAGACTGAGATCGTACTTTCACTGGAGTCTAAGGGTTATCCTGAGGCCTAGAAATGACCTCACATAGCAATTAGCAGAGATAATCGAACATCTGAGACTCCATTTCCTATATTCATAATACAGAGTATAGCTACTTTAATTATTAATGTGCACTTTAGTAAAATAATCACCTGGTTTATAATTAGAACCAATATTAAACAGCAGATCATTCCCATTTTGATAAAGGTTGAATGTTCTACGACCGAACCCCACCCGAATTCATGGCTGGCATTTTCATAGCTCCTCATAATTTCAACGACCCATAGCACCCTGAGCATGGCTAGTACGTGAACATGCAGATGAAGAATGATCTTTTTAATGATGTGTTCTATAAGATCTCGGCCTGTGAATTTGGCTTGATTAGTACGAAAGCTGACGAAGAACTCAATGTGGAAAAAATTAGTAAATGTGAAGGCCCTGATCCGCTTGGTGGATTTGCTTCCAAACTAGTTAACAACAAAATATAGTAAAGTTAGTTAATTTCTTGTCAAGATTGGAAAATTGGATACATAGCTGGTCGTAGTCGGAGCTCAAGTAATTACAGAGTCAAAATATATCAAACAAAAACAGATATATTTTACCCTGAAATCCATCCACCTACCTATTGGAAACTGCTCAAATTTTATGTCTTTAACTGATTATTATACTATAATATCTCAATCTTGAATAATTTAAAGTATTATACAATAATAATGTTGATGATTTGTGAAATGGAAAATAATTATAGATTAAGAATAAAAATGATTGATAGAATAAAGAGATAATTTGACATCCTGTAATCATAAAAAAAGCGACTCTCAAAGCTGAGTGAGTCGTTTAGTCCTGCAAACCCAATGATATTCCAATCATTCATATCGACAACAAAATCAATATAAACATTGACGCAACAACTATCATCATTTCTGTAACTGTTAACTCCTAAATAATTATCTCCAATCATACAAACCCATATCTACCTAATCTCATGCCTGCGTAACCATCTATCCTAATTTTACAGCTACTCTCTTAAACTAAAATCAAACAAAGATAACGAACTACTACACAGCACTACTAAAAATATGAACTGTTCAACATGTGGATAAAATATACATTAAAGTAATATCAAGCAAGCTAAAATATATTTATAAGAATAAACTAAGCAGCAGTTTTATCTTGTTATGGAGCAGTTTAGGAAAATTGCTGATTAACCTATATTCACCAAAGAAGAAAATAATTAGTATTAAATCAAATTACATGCGCAACTTTAACATAGAGAAAAAGTATTAAATACTAACTGCAATCGGATTTAGGAGTTTGTCTAAATTATGGATACGACACTAGCAGATCTCAAAAAAATACAATAAATATAGCTGGGTCCAGATCAAGACAGTAATAATGCTGGAGATTTTGCAACTGCATTCAGAATAGGAGAAGATGTATCTAATTTCTTACAGCAGTCATTTTCCCGTAAAATACCACCATGGATTCACAAAATGTTTGTCAAAATGATGACCTGGTACATGCATGAAAATAGTCAGAAACAGAAATAATACGGAGTACAAGCTAACAATTAGCACGAGGCGGAGTAAAAATAAATTAAGTAAGTTATGAGATAAAAACGAGCATTGCAAAAATAGAATAAGGATATCTCTGATGAGCTCAATTAACTTAAAATGTGTTATAAAAGATTGTAGTAAATTAATGGTGAGTATGCGACAATGCTTGCCAATGTACCTAGAAATATTAAAATTAAGCTTCCTGCGCCTGTAAGGGAGCCTAAAAGTCGTCGTAACTCAAAGAATCTTACTAAATTAATGTTGAAGCAAGACTCAACTTCAAGGGGACAAACACCCGATGAGACTGAAGAAAAGTCAATAAATTACAATCTACTAAACGAAGAGGAAAACTCTTCCAGCGGATTTAAAAATTCTAAAAGAAAGAAAAACAATATTGTTGTACTTCCAAAAATAAAAAAGAGTAATAAGAATGACTAGATCTCCACACCAAAAGATATAAAGTAAGTAAAAAAGGACGATAATATAAATAATGGTAAAAATGTGGAGAAAAGCAGTGATAAAAAGTCTCAACCTGTCAGTAAAGCAACTATTGATCATATTCCTGAAACTAAGCATAAATAAGCTACTATTTAAGAAACCCATAGTTCAGGCAAACCAAAGAAGAAAACATTAAAAAGTGTGATGAAGAAAATGGAATAGAAAGACCATGTTGGCAAAGATACTTCTCGAGATAATAAAAATGACTAAAATCAAAACAAAAATACGAACGCTCCTCATAATAAAATTATCAAGAAATAGGCTAAAAAATAGTTACAAAATCGATCAGCCAGTCTGGTATAATAAATTAAAGTTGCTGACCGACTAAAATAAATTACGAATACTTAAGTTTCTGTCAAAAAGAGTAAAACAACAAAAATATCAAAACCTTCTAACAACCCGAAGTTATAAGATGCTAGTAAAAACAGTGCACAAGATAAAAAACCAGACGATGATAGTACTCGATAACTGTACTAATATGTGTCAAATATAAAATTGAACAAAAAATCAAAAAGCACTCATCCGCACTCAAACACTTTCCCGATAAGCCAGCAAGATGATAAATAAACCGCCTAATAAATTTCCAATTAAAATATGAACACTAATACTCATCCAAATTCCTTAAATGAAAATGGTTACATTTCAGTGTCAGAGTATAACTAAGTGCATAACAAATAATAAATGATGATAATGAGAAAAATATCTAAGGATCTGAGTCAGTATGTTAACAGTAAAAGAATGAGTATGTTTAGCTCAATGGGACTCAATTAGAATTAAATTACTAATAGAAGTAAAGTATCTGCTATGAAAAGTTATCAAGAATCTCAATTATAAAAATAAGATAAAAATTAAGTATATAATGAAGACTATTAATAATAATAATAACACCAATAATAAGAATACGAATAATAATAAGGCTAAGAAGAATAATATCAAATTATTATTTAAAATGAAGAACAGAAACTGATTAGAAACAGTGACCCATCCACGGCTCAGAAAAATTCATTCCACAATAATCAAAAGCTTAGAAATAGTGAAAATTACAACCAAGCTAGAAATTCTTTAGATCCTTCCCATTATGTTAGTAAAGTTGAACTAAATCGAAGTCAACTTAAGACAAGAAGTTTAATATAATTGAAGAACTCATAGTAAGCTCAAAAATTGTTGTTCAAAGCGCTAAAATAAAGTCAGATAATATAAAATTCAGTTTAATATTCAAAATTCCATACTCTTGTTGAGAATTTAAGATTGAATGAAATGGGTAATTAATAGCAAACTCCAAAAATAAAAGAAGAAAAACCAAAATAAGGTGTCAGTACAAGAAGATAGAGATCACAAAATAACAGCATAGCTCAGGATCTTCGTAATTCAGGAGTTAAATCTGAGTAAGGTATGTAGTAGATAGCTCATAACAGTATGTATGGAAGATTGTTTGTTAATAAAGCTGTCGCATATAAGTATTAAAAATCTATGGCCAAGAGCTATCACAAAAAAATTATGAAAGAGTTAGATCATCATTAAAGAGATTTCTGCTATCAAATATATAGTCAACTATGTGAAGTAAGAAAACTCGGTAGAGAATATTACAACTAATTTTGTTCCATATTGAGATACCCTTACCAAACTTTGTATACACACTTTGAAGTTGTAAATTTTGTCACATAAATGAGTTATGATACTTTTGAGTACTACTTCAAAAAAATAGCATGGATTCATCGTAAATGTGATAAAGACAAGAAATCAGGATTATGTCACCATCTACAATCTTTAAGATAGTAGATTGTCACACTGCTTGAACCTGCTGCTAGCAATTCCTGAAATTTAATGATTATTTTTATATTTATTGTTTCATCACTAAAATTCATATTATCAGTTTTACAACAACTTTTCAAAATCAGCTTGACGATCTTTGCTAAAGATAGCTTAAATTTTGTCAAGTTGCACCATCATCCAAGCACGAACTTCCGATTAAATTCCTACTCTTTCAATGGCTTCATTTCTACACCGTTCTGCTGATCCGTTACATCGCTTTTGGATATACCTCATGAAATCGTTCAGCACAGGGGCTTTGAGCATACACCTACATTTAATGACAATTACTCGTATATTTAGTTTCGTTACATGTCCTATTTATCACCGAATACCATTTTTATTAAGTTATTTATTTATTGGTATTCCAGTCTGATGTTCGGTTCTGTTGGCTTAGAGTAACCTTTGAGAATCACAATCTTTGGAATTGCTCGAAAGAATGTGTCTAGGAAGAAAAAGAACTCATTTTTTAATATTCTGCCTGATAATTCAAATCCGAAAACATCAACAATAGTCTTCAAGAATATTTCGTATGATCCTTTGGAAACTACTATAAGCGCACAATATAACTCGCAGGCATCAATTCTCTCTAAATAATACAATTTATTACTGATTCCTCGCGTATCAAATGCTTGAAATACTTGTTCCCTAAGTGATTTATTTTTAGTAATAAGCTCCATGGACTATAAAGTGGGGAAGAACATCGGCAGTGGTGATGTCTTGTTGGTGGACAACTTATTTATCACTTGCTTGAATGTCTACAGAAACCCTATGCATTTGATATTAATGTACATCCACCACACAGCAAATTGAGAGGTTCTATTAATGAACTTGGTTCATTAAGCTTTTGGTAATACTTTTAGTAGAAAAAGTTGAACGGTTTGTATTTCATAGCTGTGTTACTATTGATTGCCTTCATTGTTATTAATCGAGTATTATATATATCACAAAATTATCATTTTTGAGCTTTCCTCTCTGCTTTTCTTATGAACTATCTTAGAACACCAACTTTATCATTTTTATGTTCGTTAAAATTGAAACCGTACTTTCTACCTTTTTTTAATTGAGCGAGATAGTCATCCAAAGTCTTCTTTGAAATTTTCACTATTTAGGCCCCTTATTATAGGGGTATTTTCTAATCAGTCTCCAATCCATTTTTAATACCAGCGTAGAGTTCCCTCCACTTGAGCACTTTTTCAATAACATTTTTAATCTTCCTTTATTTAAGTCTTCTACATTTGCCTTAATTTTCTCCATCGTCTTCATCAATTTCTTCTTACTCCTCTTAATCAGATGCTTCGTTCTGGTTCATGACTACGCTAATCAAGTCTAAGTCAGTTTTCATTTCGAATTTAAGTTGAGTAAAAGGCATATAATCCTATTAGTCTAAGAGGTAGTTTATGCGGGGACACCGCATCCAAATATCTCCATCCTGCAAGTAGTACTTTATTATTTTGTCTCAATTATATTGTGAGTACCTTTTATGAAAAAATTGCATTGTTTTTATAGTTTCTTGAATAATTTCTTCAAACTGAGTTGCTTTGATTCGTTGATGCAATCACCGATGTTATAGCTTTCGACTACTTCTCGAAATTATTAAAAGTTAATAACGATATCCTTATTAACTATTGCATATGTGCGGGTTCCACTTCTAACCAAAGATCTTCGTATATTCTTTTTACTGTTTTTCATTCAGATTTTAATAACTATATAAGAATCAATTCGTATTAATCAAAAATGAAGTCTCTGATTTATAAATCTCTTATTAGCATTAAAATTTACTTTTTATCAATTTTTATTAATTGAAAGTTATTTAAAGTATTAAGATTAACAATATATTTTATTAAGTTAATAGCAATATCTTTAACAATAGTTTATCGATAAATTCAAGGATAATTACAATCTATCATCAAATATTGTTAAGGTCATATTATTATGATTTTTTAAAATAGCAAACATTACAAGAGACAGATGAGTATAACATGGTAGTTCATTTAACATAATACAATAATTGAGTAAAATTAACATTTTTTATTCATATTATGATACAATTTTATATTGATTACAAATTTGGTTAATCTCTAAAAATCAACATGATTTACGATGAAAAATATTATTGTTGATTTTAAAAAAATTATATGTTTAACTTCGTGGATATCCGTTAGTGATAAGACTAACCAAACAGCTGCCAGTATTCAATGGAAATAGATCTGTCGTGAGCTATTTATAACCAATCAATTTTTTATGTACCCGAAATAATCAGAATAACTTGAAATCTCTAATAATATTTTCAAAAATCAAAATGGAACGAAGACCTTGGAGTTAGCAAGTATCATTTATTTTTATTTCAGTAAGATTTAGCTTTGAAAAATATCGTGTAGTAAATCGGTCTTGCAAATTGGACTTTGGTGGCTGCCCGGTTATCTCAAACCTGTTTAGGCAGTAGAAGGGCCGGTAAACAGTGTCGCTAAAGGTACTATCACGCTCATTTAGATGGATTAATCATTTAGATCATACTATTTCTAAAAAGTCTTGGAGTAAAAGCGAATAAAAAATTATTTTTCATATGCATAATATCTATGGCAACAAGTGGAAGGACATCGCTAAACACCTTAAGGCCAGGTAATAGCACATTCAACTCAGGACATAGAGTGACATTAAGAACCATTTTTATGCCACTATTAGGAAAGGGATTCGACGATTAAATAAATTGTTGGGTTTTTCCAAAAATCCTTTGAGCATCCGCCAAATAAAGCCGAGTGTAATGTCCAAAGTTTGCGAGTAAGTGCACTATAAAGAGCGTCAAAAAGAATCAAATTAATAAATTCCAGGTATTGATTTAAAAATATTTAGGAGTTTTTAGTCTTATTATCGAGCTTTCCCGATGTGAACCTTCTCTTGACAAGTGTGACGAGCTTATTGACTACTAAAACCTAATAAATTAGGCTTAGCAGTTCTTAAATAGGCTGTTGGAATAAAAGTATCACTATTTTTATTTAGCTGCCAGTATAAGAGCGATAAGCTCGCCAAAAGCTTAAAGGCTGAAAAAAAGGTTACCAAGATTAACGAAGCTAAAAGTGAAGAGCTTAATAAAGAATTTGATATCTCCGAATATCTCTGCCTCGGAGATCTTGCTTACTTAGAAGAAATCAGACCTAAGTCTCAAGGAGCCTCTATTGAGAGAGACTAAATCTTCAGCTAAAACGATAGTCGGCTATCAAAGGAAAGTGGATCTAAATAGAAAGCAAAAAACTGAGAATAATTTATATTTTAATTTTAATGCTTTTATTAATAAATTTGATATTTAATGATATTTAAAGTGTAGCATAAGATTTTATTTCCAAAAAGTATCATAACAAAATAAAATAAATCTTAAAAAAATGTCAAACAGGTGAGTTGCAAGTAAAAAGAGTTTAAAAAAAAATTTTTGAATCAAATAGCAAACAAAAAATAAAAATAAAAATATTAAAATTCGGTCGAATAAAATATTTCACTTTTGTATATGAATATTATTATTATATAATACCGAATGATAAAATTTTCCGTAAAAACAAGATAATATTATTATTTATGTTTAGACCTCTTAAATT
>APMI01044522.1_pt1 | contig 14389 bp, 11 predicted proteins | sample 667938 | NCBI WGS metagenome assembly APMI01 (sample SAMN01084076, study PRJNA167559) | wastewater metagenome | biome: Wastewater | place: Denmark: Ejby Moelle, Odense | collected 2011-11-28 | reverse complement strand
TAGAAGTGGTATCTGTAGAACAATGGTATCTGCTTTTTTATAATCTTTAAGTACTACTTCATATCCACCTATTTGGTTGTTTTGCCAGCCATTCAGCCTGCGAATGAGCTGAATGTCGCCAAGAGCAAAAGAGTTGTCAAAATCTGCAATTCCGGTTTTGAAAATACCTATAATTTTCATCCTGTCGGGTCGGATTGTTCCATCTGGTTTAATAAAATACAGTAGTAATTTATCGTTGAGTTTTACTTGTAACTCTTTGGCCGTCTTTTGCGATATCATAATTTCGCGACTGTATGAAGAGTCGTTAAATTTGATTGAAGTGCCTTCAACCATGAAATCCTTTAGATTGTTGAAGTTGTAAGAGCTGTCAACACCCTTCAACAATACGCCTTGAAGATTATCTTTCGTTTTAAGTATAGCATATCTCGATGCAAAGGGGTAGATATTTTTTATAAGAGGATTGGTCTTTATTTCATTTGCCAATTGCGGGTTGGCAAGTATGGGAATTTCTTCGGTAATTATAGAAGCATAAGGCGATGATTGCTGTATTCTGGCATGTCCCCAAAAATTAAATACTTTTTCACTCACCTTTTGCTGAAAGCCATTGGCAAAAGCTAAAGTAACAATCATTGCGGCCACGCTAATAGCTGTAGCAGCAATCGAAAGCCGTATAATAAACCTCGAAAAAGAATGGCTTCTGTTAAAAGCAATACGGTGCGCTATAAAGGAAGAAATATTCAATCTATGGTACGAAAAAGTGGGAGAAGATGCAGACTGTGAGAAGTGGAGCAATGTGCCAAGCTAATTCATATCGCTCACGTTCCCAACTGTCTGCAAGTAAATAATTATTTATTGAAATTTTTTAGCATCCTCCAAAAACTTAGCAAGGCCAATATCTGTTAACGGATGCTTTAATAGCCCCAAAATAGGTTCCAACGGGCAAGTGCAAACGTCTGCCCCAGCTTCTGCACAGCGAATAATGTGGTTGGGGTTTCGGATAGATGCTGCCAGTACCTCGGTTGCAAATCCTTGAACATTGTATATGTGTACAATTTGTTCTACCAATTGTAAACCGTCCCAGCCGCTATCATCGATGCGGCCAATAAAAGGCGAAACATATTTGGCTCCAGCTTTTGCCGCAAGAATAGCTTGACCCGCACTAAAGACTAAGGTACAGTTTGTGCTAATGCCATTATCTGTAAACCATTTCATGGCTTTGATGCCGTCTTTTATCATTGGTACTTTTACAATAATATTTTCATGTAAAGCCGCCAGTTTTTGCCCTTCTTCTATAATGCCTTCAAAGTCGGTGCTAATTACTTCTGCACTAATATCGCCATCCACAACTATATTGCAAATATCCACATAGTGTTTCATAATAGCATCATGCCCTTTGATGCCTTCTTTGGCCATTAGGGAAGGGTTTGTTGTTACGCCATCTAATATACCCATGTCATGGGCTTCTTTAATTTGATCCAGATTTGCAGTGTCGATAAAAAATTTCATATCATTTCATTTTTGTTAATTACGACTTTAGAGGAAAAGTGGTTATTGGAATATTACAAAACTCATGAATTTGCTTTACCCTAATAGCCAATGCAATGTAATGAATAATAAAATAGGGGAGTGGTGATGTATGAAAATAAAAATGCAGGCTACTCATATCGCGCCGCTACAACCGTTTATCCTTGCTACCTTCCGGCCCTGGGGAGTTTCAACAGGAGCTGGCCGTATGAGACCTGCGGTGCAAATATAGGGTAATTATTCTATAACTGCACCATATTCTTCCTTCCACTCGTGCTTCCATCTTCTATGACTCCAAAGCCACATGTCAGGATTTTTTTTGATAATATCTTCAAGGTAGTTCACAAATTTTTTTGTAAGAGCCTGTTCTGATGTATGAGCAGGGGTATCTTCTGCTAATGAAAAATTTATATGATAGTAGCCTCTTTTGGGTCTTTCTATAAAGCCGAAAATAACAATAGCATTGTTTCTAATAGCATTTTTTGCCGGACCTATCGTAAATGCTGTTTTTTGATTAAAAAAGTAATACCATTTTGCTTTGTTAAGTCTGGGAGGGCTTTGGTCTGCAACCAGCCCTAAGCAATATTGTTTTCCAACAAATGGCAAAAAGGCACTTGCCATTTTATGTGCGTCAAGCATTTTGGTTCCAGAACGCTCCCGAATATTTTTGAATAAGGTATTCAAAGGTTTGCTACTTATTGGCATGTAAACCCCCAATAACTGGTATCGTATGTTTTTTGAGAGTATCACATTACCCCATTCCCAGTTGAAGTTGTGTCCCATGTGGAGTTGTACAGATCTTCCTGTTGGGTAAAATTGATCTATCACTTCCCAGTTTCCCGTTAGTCGTTTTTCGAAAAAAGAATCCGAAGCGGAAATGAGTTTTATCGTTTCTATCATGGAGTCTGTAAACTTATGAAAGAAGTTTTTTGCAATTCGTAATCTTTCTGCATCCGTTTTTTGAGGAAAAGCTATCGCAAGGTTTTCTAGTACCACGTTTTTTCTATACCCTATAACGTAGAAAATAATAACGTAGAAAAAATCAGCTATTCGATACAATACCCACATTGGGAGTAGTGATGCCAGATACAAAAAGCCGTATATTATATAATACATTGTAGTTCGTTATCAGTTATTCATTAGTTATTTGTTGGCAAGCCGAACAATTTATTGGAAACGTATAATGTTGTACAAAGCTATATAACAATATTTTGCAACAGATCACTTTTGTTGGGGTAGTCAGTATTGTAATTCAACCCTCGGCTTTCCTTTCGAAAAATAGCACCTTTTACAATCAAATAACCCACTGTTATCAGATTGCGAAGTTGAAGAATATCGGGAGATAATGTACTCGTTTTATAAAGCAGTTCTGTTTCTTCCCACAGCAGGTCTATGCGGCGCATGGCACGCTGTAGTCTAATGTTGTTGCGAACAATACCCACATAGTCGCTCATCACCTGCTGAATTTCTTTAAGACTTTGAGTAATGAGGATCATTTCTTTTGGCGTGCTGGTACCCATTGCGTTCCATGCCGGAATGTGGAATTTTAAGTTGGTGGGTGCAGGAAGAGCGTTATTGCTTACTTTTTCCGATACATATTCAAAACATCTATGCGCAAACACCATCGCCTCTAATAATGAATTGCTGGCCAATCGATTGGCTCCATGAAGTCCAGTACTACTACATTCGCCTACTGCATATAGATTTTTGATAGACGTTTGCCCCCACTCGTCCACCTTAATACCTCCGCAGCTATAATGGGCTGCAGGAGCTATGGGTATCATATCTTTCGAAATATCTATGCCAATGCTTTTGCATTTGTCATAGATATTAGGAAAATGCTCTACAAATTTTTCTACACTAAAATGTCTGCAATCTAGCCATACAAATTCGGTACCTGTAGTCTTCATTTCATTGTCTATGGCACGCGCTACTATATCACGAGGGGCAAGGTCTTTTCTACTATCATAATGCTCCATAAATGCTTCTCCCTTTTTGTTTCGAAGAATGCCCCCATCACCTCTCACTGCTTCCGTAATCAAAAAAGCTTGCCCGCGAAGGCCTGGTTCGTATAGCGCAGTTGGATGAAACTGAATGAACTCCATATTCTCTATCTTTCCTTTGGCACGGTACACCATTGCAACGCCATCGCCAGTAGCAATGCTTGGATTCGTTGTAGTGCGATATACCTGACCATTTCCTCCAGTTGCGAGATAAGTGGTTTTGGCAAGAATGGTTTCTATTTCGTTGGTATGCAAATTGAGCGCATATACGCCAAAACATTCAATATCGGGTGTAGATTTAGTGATAAGATACCCCTGATGGTGTTGGGTAATAATATCTACAACAAAACAGTGTTTTACGATCTCAATATTCGTCATCCCAGAAACGGCATTTAGCAGGGATCGTTCCATTTCCCAACCTGTAATGTCTTTATAATGTAGAATCCTAAATTCGCTATGTCCGCCTTCTTTACCACGTTTGTAATCGCCATCGGCTTCTTTGTCAAAATTGGTACCCATCGCTATCATCTCATTCACTCTATCCGGGCCTTCCTTTACCACTATCTCTACAATTTCTTTATTACAAAGCCCATCGCCGGCAATCAGCGTATCTTCAATATGTTTTTCAAAACTGTCGTTCACACTGTCGTTCACAACCGCTACACCACCCTGTGCATATTTGGTATTGGTTTCATCAGCCTCAGTTTTTGTAAAAATCAATATCTTTTTGTCCGGATATTTTTGTGCCATTTTATAGGCATAAGTAAGGCCGGCAATACCAGTGCCTATTACTAAAAAATCTACCTGTTGCATATTATATCTGTCTTTTTTATGAATCCATCTGGGAAACAGATGGCATCGCATTTGCGACGCTCCGTTCGGCGTTCCGGACAAATAGCATCAAACTTACATGAAAATCTTCAGCATTTTATTTTTAGTTTCATCAGTTGTTGCAGCAGCTCTCCGTTTTTTTGAGGAAGGTCTTACTTTTCTATAAATAATCTAAAATGTCATAAAAACACTCAAATCCATTACACATACTATTTGGAAAATATCGGTTTTGCCAGAAATAAATAATAATTAGTGTAAAACAAAAAAGTTCCACAAAATGTAGAACTTTTAAATTTTTTTATTTGGCTGTGGTTTAGCCGTCTATTTAGTCGTTGTCAATTCTTTTAGCCCCCAAATACCTTGCCGCATAATATTTGTCTTCTAAGCTACTAACAATCACGCCGTTGCTGGAAGACGCATGTGCAAATTTGTTGTTGCCTAAATATACACCAACGTGAGATACACCTCCCCTCGTGTTGAAAAATAAGAGGTCGCCAGCTTGCAACGCTGCGGCTGCTATCATGTGATGAGATGTGTTATATTGTTCACGAGCTGTTCTAGGGAGGTCTATTCCAAAAGCAGTTTTGTAAACAGCCCTAACAAATGCACTACAATCTATGCCGCTTTTGTTAGTGCCTCCAAACCTATATCGAGTGCCGTACCAGTCGTCAATAGCTTCTAAAAGCTTTACATTGGTAAGCATTCCTGGCATTACTTTTAAGAGGGTAGCATATTTTTCCTGAATGCTTGTTGGCATAAAGAACTTTCTTGCAGCTTCCAGCAACGACTCTTTTGCACTCGATTTGGGAGTATTGGTGCCGTTAATTTCTGCAATAATTTCCTCCTCACTGGGAAGTGCTTTAGCAGCTACAGAAGCATTGCTACTATATTGATTATAAGGCTTTTGCTGGGAAAAGCAGTTTGTAGATGCTGTAAAAATGGCAAAACTTAGTAAAAACACACGTAGCATAAAATCAAATCCTTTTCTATAATTTATCCCATGTTGTAGGAGTATAATTTATTTCCGAATAGAATAAAACGTTAGTTAAGCAATAATATTGTGCAATAAGCCGGTTTTTTTTCGTTCATTTGGTAAGTGGCTTAAAATCAATATAATATATTCTTGTTTGTTTTAAAACAACACAAAACTCCAACAAACAGCGCAAGTAACTTGTATATGCACTTTTTAGAGAACATTTTGTAGTAGTTGGGTGTTGATAAGATTGCAGAATATTTATAGTCAATGGTTTATATTTTAAAGTTGCAACGATGTGCAAAAACAATTTGGGAATCGAATAATATTATTTGCACATTGCAGCCAAATTGTAAGAAATGAAATTCTCACATTTACATGTACACACGCAATACTCTCTTTTGGACGGGGCAGCACCCATTGGCAGTTTATATAAAAAGGCTATAAACGATGGAATGCCGGCACTTGCCATAAGCGATCATGGAAATATGTATGGCGTTTTTCAATTTGTGGCCGAAGCCTATAAACATAAAGACGAAAATGGTAAGCCAAAGGTAAAGCCAGTAGTTGGTTGCGAGTTTTATGTAGTTGAAAATCGTCATGAGCAGTCTTTTACCAAGGATAAAAGAGACAAACGATACCATCAGATCCTATTGGCAAAAAATGAAACTGGCTATAAAAACCTTACCAAACTCACCTCTTTAGGATTTATCGAAGGTTTGTATGGCAAATACCCGCGTATAGATAAAGAGCTGATTTTGAAATATCACGAAGGGTTAATAGCAACTACCTGCTGCTTAGGAGCTTCGGTTCCTCAAGCTATTTTAAGAAAAGGAGCGGCCGATGCCGAACAGGAGTTTAAGTGGTGGCTGGATCTTTTTGGAGAGGATTTTTATGTGGAGTTGCAGCGGCATGATATTCCTGATCAGGAAATCGTTAATAAAGTATTGATCAAATTTGCCAAAAAATATAAAGTGCCAATCATTGCCAGCAACGATTCGCATTATGTGGATCAAGAAGATGCTAATGCACACGACATCTTGCTGTGTATCAATACTGGAGAAAAGCAGGCAACTCCCAAATTTAAGGGTGATTTTGGTGATGACGATGGCAGCTCAAAGGGAACCCGCTTCGCATTTGCAAATGACCAGTTTTATTTTAAGACTACAGAAGAAATGACTCGCTTGTTTCTCGACCTTCCTGAAGCTATTGATAATACAAATGCAATTGTAGATAAGATTGAGTTATTGGATTTGAAAAGGAACATTTTGTTGCCTAATTTCCCTATTCCGGATGAATACAAAACGCATATTCAGGATCAAAAAACAGAAAAGGGAGATTTGCTAAGTGCTAATTCGTTAAATCAGTGGGAGTACTTAAAACATCTTACTTATGAAGGAGCACAGAAGCGATATGATGGATCTTTTGAAGGAGAAATTAAAGAGCGGATAGATTTTGAGCTTTTTACTATCAAGACAATGGGCTTTGCCGGTTATTTTCTCATCGTGAGCGATTTTATCAAAGCAGGTAGAGATAGTGGCGTATTCATTGGTCCCGGTCGTGGATCGGCTGCAGGATCAGTAGTGGCTTATTGTATAGGAATTACCAATATCGACCCTATTAAATATAACTTACTGTTTGAACGTTTTCTAAACCCCGACCGTAAATCAATGCCTGATATTGATACCGATTTTGATGATGAAGGTCGGCAAAAGGTTATAGATTATGTGGTAGAAAAATATGGAAAAAATCAGGTAGCGCACATCGTTACTTATGGAACCATGGCTGCCAAAATGAGCATCAAGGATGTGGCCAGAGTGTTGGATTATCCTTTGCAGGAATCAAATGCTTTAGCCAAATTAGTACCCGATAAGCCAGGCACCAAATTAGGCCGTGTGCTTCACGCCCCAATTAGGAGCAAAGAAGCAAAATCTGGCGAAAAATCACTGGAAGAAAAGGAAGGGTATGCGCCGGAAGATATAGAGAATATTACCAAGATCAGACAGCTATACAACGGAGCAGATGAGGCGGCCAAAGTACTACATGAAGCAGAAGTGCTGGAAGGGTCGGTACGCAATACCGGTATTCATGCGGCAGGAATTATTATTGCACCTACTGATTTGTCAGATCTGATTCCCGTAAGTACGTCAAAAGATGTAAACCTACTGATAACACAGTTTGAGGGAAAAATTATTGAAGATGCCGGTGTAATAAAGATGGACTTTTTAGGGTTGAAAACGTTATCTATCATTCGGGATGCACTGGTACTGATAAAGATGAATCACGGAGTGGAAATTAACATTGACGATATCCCTTTGGATGATATCAGCACATACAAACTGTATCAATATGGAGATACCAATGCTACATTCCAGTTTGAAAGCCCCGGAATGCAAAAGCACCTTCGGGATCTGAAGCCGGATAAATTTGCAGATCTAATTGCCATGAACGCATTGTATCGTCCGGGACCATTGCAATACATTCCCAACTTCATTAAACGCAAACATGGCGAGGAAGATATTATTTATGATCTTCCTGAAATGGAGGAATATCTTGCAGAAACTTATGGAATTACAGTATATCAAGAGCAGGTGATGCTTTTGTCCCAAAAGTTGGGTGGTTTTACGAAAGGAGATGCTGACGTACTTCGTAAAGCAATGGGTAAAAAGGATAGAGCCACGCTGGATAAAATGAAGGGAAAATTTATTGATGGGGCTATTGCAAAAGGATTGGCGGCTGATAAATTGGATAAAGTGTGGACAGATTGGGAAGCATTTGCTCAATACGCTTTCAATAAATCACACTCCACCTGCTATGCCTTTGTGGCCTATCAAACGGCCTATCTAAAAGCACATTACCCTAGTGAATATATGGCAGCCGTTCTTAATAACGCTGGGTCTTTGGAAAAAATCACTTTTTTTATGGAAGAGTGCAAGCGAATGAACCTAACTGTGATGGGTCCAGATATTAACGAGTCTTTGAAAGGATTTGCTGTAAACAAAAAAGGTGTTATTCGTTTTGGATTGGGTGGATTGAAAGGCGTAGGTGAGGCAGCTGTGGAGAGTATTATAGCCGAAAGAGATGCAAATGGCGCTTTCTCTACAATCTTTGATTTGGTAGAACGTGTCAATCAGCGCACTGTAAATAAAAAAACAATGGAAAGCCTGGCCTATGCCGGAGCCTTTGATTGTTTTACAGATTTGCATCGAGCTCAATACTTCTTTACAGCCCCCAACGATACAATGAATGGGCTGGAAAAAATAATCAAATACGGGCAAGTTTACCAAAGCCAGTCCCAAAGTAGTGCCAATACTTTATTTGGCGACTTAGGATCGGCAATGAAAATTCAGCAACCTAAGATCCCGGATTGCGACCTCTGGCCTTTGGTGGTACAGTTGGATAATGAAAAAGAAGTTGCTGGAATTTTTATTAGTGGGCATCCTTTGGATGATTATCAATTCGAAATGGAAAATTATGGTATCACAAAAATTGCATTTGTAAACGAAGCAAAGGAAGACAATACCAAAGCCAATGCTACTTTTAAAATAATGGGACTGGTTGCCAATGCGCAACACCGGGTGTCTAAAACAGGAAATAATTTTGGAATTTTTACCATAGAAGACTATTCCGGAAAAATGGAGATTGCCTTGTTCTCAGAAGATTATTTAAGACATTCTGCCATACTGCAGTTGGGAGCAACGGTGTATATAAATGGATTCTTTAAAGCACGCTACAACGGCGGCATTGACTTTAAAATATCCTCTATTTGTTTAGCTGAAAGCGTAAAAAGGAACTTTACAAAAAAACTAAGTGTGCAGTTGCCTGCCTCTGAAGTAACTATTGAAATGATCGACTTTGTGCAGCAAAACTTTAAAGAAAATAAGGGAGCAACAACCATTTTATTTACTATTAAAGACGAATCAGCACATACCGAGGTGGAGCTCCTTACCAATGGGAAGGGATTTGAAATGAATACAGCCCTAATAGATTTTTTGGCCAATAAAGAAAATTGGAAAGTGAAAGTGGAGTGCAACTAAGGAAGAGCAATAATTCACATACAAGGGTTTCAATACAAAAGAAGTATCTCCCAAAATGAGATCGATAAAAATGATAAACAAAGCAATAAAAAATTATACAAATGACAGCAACAATAAACTGGGATGAGTACGTAGCACTTACTCATGACTTCGTAAATAATGATACGCCACCGCCTCCTTACGACAATCCTGAATATCACCAATACACAAAGATGAATGAAACAAGGATGAAACGTTGGATTAAAACCAATCCCATTACCGAAGCAACTATTTCCGTAGTTAAGCAAATTGATAAACCTCAACAGTGGGTAGTAATTTCAGAGCCATGGTGCGGAGATGCCGCGCACACGGTACCCATTATGTATTTAATGAGCCAGCTAAATGATAAGATTACTTTCGAAATTCAACTACGAGATAGCGGGTCAGAGATTGAAAAGTATCTTACCAATGGGTCAAAGTCTATTCCCATTTTAATTGTAAGAGATGAAAATGGGAAGGACTTATTTCAGTGGGGACCAAGACCCAAAAGTGGGCAAGCCGCTTATTTGGAACTTGTTTCTAAAGGAGAAGATCATGAAGCCATCAAAGCCGCTATTCAAAGTTATTATAATGCAGATAAATCAATAAGCACACAACAAGAAATTAGTACATTGTTGCAGGCAATTACATCAAGTAACGCTATTTTTCCATAGAAGAATGCGTTTCCGAATAGTACAATAAAGTAAGATGCTGGCCTTGCGCTTTTTGCGCAAAAGATTATTCTTCATATAGGCTTTTCTTAATTGCCTGATCCAGGTCGGCGATCAAGTCATTCAGGTCTTCCATTCCTACGCTCATTCTAATGAGTCCGTCAGAAATACCTGCTTGTACCCTTTCTTCTTTTGACATACCACTGTGCGACATGGAGGCAGGATGAGAGATGAGTGTATCGGCAGTACCTAAGGATACCGCACGAATACAAATTTGCAGGGCATTGATGAATTGGGTGGCTTGCTTAAACCCATTTATTAGTTCAAAGCTTAGCACTGCGCCAGGGTGTCGCATTTGTTTTTTTGATATTTCAAAGTTTGGATGGTCGGGAAGTCCATTATAGTTGACTTTGGCCACAGCAGGGTGAGCGTGTAAAAACTGAGCCACCTGCATAGCATTGCTACAATGTTTGTCCATTCTTACTGTTAAAGTTTTTACACCCTGCATTAGTAAGAAAGCATCAAATGGATTGCTATTGCAGCCTAATAGTTTGTGAGTCGTTTTCATTTTAGTCCGCATGAAGTTGATGTTCCTGCCTATAACAATACCTCCAATAGCACTACCCTGACCATTTAAAAACTTGGTGGTAGAGTGAAATATATAATCTACTCCAAATTGAAAAGGTTGCTGGAGATAGGGTGTGGCAAATGTGTTATCTATTGTTACCAATACATTATACTTTTTAGCGATGGTACAAACTGTAGCAATGTCGGTACATTCCATGCTGGGGTTGGCAGGTGTTTCTATATGGATGAGTTTTGCTGAAGGATTGTTCTGTAATAAATGTTCAAGTTCTTCTGAATTGTTGAGGTTGGCAAACCGGGTAATAATACCAAAATTCGTAAGCAAATTATTGAAAAACTCATAGGTGCCACCATAGATCACCTTATTGGAAATGACCGTATCGCCTGCTTGTACATTGCTCATAATCATTGTGGCCAATGCTGCTTGCCCGCTTGAAGTGAGCAATGCCGTTGCCTGTAATGGATTTTGGTATTCATCCTTTAACCCATGGGTTTCTAAATTGGCTATTAATTGTGCTGCGGCATCAGTCGTTGGATTGGCAAACCGGGAATAAATGTAACCCTTTTCCTTTCCAGAGAAACGCTTCATGCCTTGTTCTGCACTATCAAAAGTATAGGTAGATGTAGCAAATATGGGAACAAGATGGGCGTGTGCTGCAATGTTATTTTGTGCACCATGTAGTGCCACTGTTGCCATTTGTGCGATTGTATCTTTAGCCATTTTATAACATGATTGATTGAGTAAAAAGTTCTATTTACACTTTGCCGTTAGATATTGTTGCAATACCACTGCCTGATTGTGCTTTTCATCTTTTGCGGCATACACTAAGGTCGTTTTTTTGTGTTTTTTTACAACACTTATTAGCAGTGTAATTGCTGGATTAATGCTTAATTCTTCGAAATACTTTTCAGTAAAACCCTGCCAAAGCAGAGGGTCGTGGTTAAACCATTGCCTTAAATTATTGCTGGGGGCAACATCCTTGTCCCAATGGTCAATAGCAATTGCATCTTTGGATAAACCTCTTGGCCAAAGCCGATCTACTAATATGCGAAAACCATCATTGGCAGAAGGGGCTTCGTACACCCGTTTAATACAAATACAGGGCTTCATAATTAGATTGTTAAGATCTACGAAATTAAAGGATATTTTCGTCTTTTATTGTATATCAATACTACCTTTGCAAAGTAAGAAGAATTTTTCTTGTAAAATGCTTTAACAGAAGCGAAGCTTTTAGTATAAAGATTTTTTGATGCGGGTACAAAACTTAATAAAGAAGAAAGGGTACATTATGGAAAATAACAAAACGGATATTGGAACTGAGCAGGATATTCGATTATTGGTGAACGAGTTTTATGCAAAAGTGAGACAAAGTGAACTTATAGGGCCAATTTTTGATGGCATAATAAAGGATAACTGGCCAGCTCATTTGCAAAAGATGTACCGATTTTGGGGTACAGTATTGTTAGGATTTCAAACTTATGAGGGGCATCCTTTTAAGCCCCATGCTCAATTGCCGGTGCAACAAAAGCATTTTGATGTGTGGGTGGGTTTGTGGACAGCTACCGTGGATCAATACTTTCAGGGACGCATAGCCGATGAAGCAAAATGGCGAGGAAATATGATGGCCGGTGTATTTCTATCCCGGATTCAAGATTATCAAAACAGCAATCGCATTCCATTGGTGTAAATGGCAGGGTGATTCCTCGCTTATCGCCATAGCAAACTTCCGTCTCCATAGCTTAAAAATCGAAATTCATTGTTAAGAGCATATTGATAAACCTTTTTCCAGTCAGACCCAATAAAGGCAGCTACAAGAAGTAACAAAGTAGAAGCAGGTTGATGAAAGTTGGTAATTAATCCGTTTACAACTTTAAAAGAATATCCGGGCGCAATAATGATTTGCGTTTTAGCTACTAATCGACCAAGTTGCTGCTTTTGCAAATAATTCAAAATTGCTTGTAAAGCATCGGTCATATCGGGTCTTGCTTCAATGTCATACACTTCCCATTGTGTTAAGTTGGGCAGGCAATGATTGAAAACATTTGGTTGAATGATAAGTTTAGTGCCAAGCCAGTACAAGCTTTCTAAAGTTCGTAAAGAAGTGGTGCCTACTGCCACAATAGGCATTTTCTGATGTTCGATAAGTTGCTGTATAAGTATTTGTTCTACTTCAATAAACTCTGTGAATGCATCTCATGCTCCATCATCGTTTCGGCCTTTACCGGCTTGAAGGTACCTGCACCTACGTGTAGCGTTACAAAGTTGCTTTGTATTTTTTTTTTGAATAATGCATCCAATACATTATTTGTGAAATGGAGTCCGGCAGTGGGTGCCGCTACCGATCCGTTATTTTCCGCATATACTGTTTGGTAGCGAGATCTGTCAAGTATTTCATCGGGTCTCTTAATGTACGGAGGTAGTGGCATATGCCCTGCATATTGCAGCACTTCGGCAAAGCTTAGATCAACATTCCATTTAAGGTCAATTAAAAAATTGTCAGATACCTGTTTAATGTATTGAGCTTCAAGCGTAAAGTTTTTGCCATCTACCTCAAAAGTTAAATGCAGGGGCAACTCCTTTTTCCATTTAGCAGCTTTTCTCACAAGACAAATCCACTTCACGCTTTCCGTTTGGCTCATTGCGGTAGCAACATCGGGGTAATCTTCGCCAGGTTCTAAGCAAAAAATTTCTATAATACCGCCTGTGTTTTTTTGAAAAAGTAATCGTGCTTCCACCACCTTTGTGTTGTTGAAAATCATGAAAGTATTATGAGGAATATGTGTGGCGGTATTCTTAAATACATCGGTAGTTATAGCACCTTGTTTATAAATCAAAAGTTTTGAATCGTCTCTTTGAGCCAATGGATGAAAAGCAATTCGATCTGAGGGTAAATCATAGTTGAAATTTTTTATAGAAAGCGTTTGTGGATGCATTTTTTGAACTTTTATATATTGAATTGCACTTTTTTGTTCTGCCTATTGATAATTTTTTTCACGTATCAACAAAAGTGAAGCATTGACTGGTGCAAAAGTCTTGTTTTTTTAACAGGTTTTACAACTTTAATCACATTTTTCTGTCTTCAAGAAGCGGTATGCACATTTTTGCTGCGGTAATCCACATAATATTCACATAACATTTTCGATATTTACACTCGATTTGGCCAAAACCCTTCACTGTATTGCGTTTTAAGCAATTCTATTTTGTGGATAAATCAAAAATGCAAAAATTTGGTAGATAAGTGGGAAAAAGTGTTACTTTGTGTTAGTTTGGTATTTGTAATTGCAATAAACACTATTTATGACCGGTTTCCTTGGAGAGTTTGAGGCCACAGTTGATGCTAAGGGTCGCTTTCTATTACCGGCTGGATTAAAAAAACAGCTTGGTAAGGGGGATGCTGAATGTTTTGTGTTAAATAGAGGTTTTGAAAAATGCCTAAGCCTTTACCCTTTGAGTTCTTGGAAGCCAATTGCCGAAAAAATAAATGCGTTGAATGATTTTGATCCTAAGGTAAGGCAGTTTAAACGCTATTTTTTGAATGGGGCTACTATGGTAGAACAAGATAGTGCTGGTAGGCTTTTGTTGCCACCTACTTTGAAAGAGTATGCAGTTTTGCAAAAGGATATCGTGTTGGTTCCGGCAGGCAATAAAATGGAAATTTGGGATACCCAAAAATATAAAGAGTTCTTTGATTCGTTTTCTCCCGAGTCGTTTAGCGATCTGGCCAGATCGGAAGAGCACACGTCTGA
>APMI01018818.1_pt1 | contig 14389 bp, 13 predicted proteins | sample 667938 | NCBI WGS metagenome assembly APMI01 (sample SAMN01084076, study PRJNA167559) | wastewater metagenome | biome: Wastewater | place: Denmark: Ejby Moelle, Odense | collected 2011-11-28 | reverse complement strand
CCCGGGGCCCGCACCCCCCCCCCCCCCCCCCGCCGCACCTGCTGCGCACGACGCCCGGGGACGTGGCCGCCGACCTCGCCCTGACCGGCCGGGAGGATATCGACGCCCTCACCGCCCGCCGCCGCAGTTTCGCACGCGACAACCACCCGGACCGCGCACCGGCGGACCTGCGCGGCAATGCGACGCTGCGCATGAAAATCGCCAACATGTTGATCGACGAGACGATCCGACGGATCGAGGTGGAAAAGAGCCTCGGGCTTTCGGGTTAGCCCGCGCCGTCGCCGCCCTCGCCCGCCGGCTTTTCGGCGGGGACGGAGGGTTTGAAGAACAGGATGAGATGGGCGAAGGCATAGGCCGTCACGGCAAGGAAGATCATGCCCCAGGTCTGCTGGCCGTTATAGAATTCCACCGTCGTCCATGCCGCGCAAAGCCCGACCAGAAGCAGCCGCCGCCAGAGCGGGCGGTAGAACGGATGGTCGGGATCGATGAACTTCATGAACGTCTCCTCATGCCTCAGCCCGTGTACATAAGGGCTTTTCACCCGCAAGGAAACCGCGCCACCGAAGAATGGAACGATCTTGACGCCGCGAATGAAAACGGAATAAAAATTCCAAAGCATACATGTCGCGGTCTTCCCGTTCCGTTTCCGCGTGGGAGGCCCTGACGTCGAGACCATTCGCAGGGCTCGCCCTGTTCGCCATTACCGGAACGAGGAAAACATGACTGTGAGATTTGGCCTTCTCGGCGCAGGCCGCATCGGCAAGGTTCATGCAAAGGCCGTCACCGGCAATCCCGACGCGGTGCTGGTCGCCGTCGCCGACGCCGTCCCGGCGGCGGCCGAGGCCATTGCCGCGCAATATGGCTGCGCGGTGCGCAGCATCGAGGCGATCGAGGCGGCCGGCGACATCGACGCCGTCGTGATCTGCACGCCGACGGACACCCATGCCGATCTCATCGAGCGTTTCTCGCGTGCTGGAAAAGCCATCTTCTGCGAAAAGCCCGTCGATCTCGATATCGACCGCGTGCGCGCCTGCATCAAGGTGGTGGAGGAGACAAAAGGCAAGCTGATGGTCGGCTTCAATCGCCGCTTCGACCCGCATTTCATGGCCGTGCGCAAAACCATCGACGACGGCCGCATCGGCGATGTCGAGATGGTGACGATCACCTCGCGCGATCCCGGCGCACCGCCGGTCGACTATATCAAGCGCTCCGGCGGCATCTTCCGCGACATGACCATCCACGACTTCGACATGGCCCGCTTCCTGCTCGGCGAAGAGGTCGTCTCGGTCTCGGCAACCGCTGCGGTTCTGGTCGATCCCGAAATCGGCAAGGCCGGCGACTACGACAGCGTCTCGGTGATCCTGCAGACGAAATCCGGCAGGCAGGCGATCATCTCCAATTCCCGCCGCGCCACCTATGGCTACGACCAGCGCATCGAGGTGCATGGCTCGAAGGGCATGGTGTCGGCCGAAAACCAGCGCCCGGTCTCCATCGAGGTCGCCAATGGCGAGGGCTATACCCGCCCGCCGCTGCACGATTTCTTCATGACCCGCTATACCGAGGCCTATGCCAACGAGATCGCCAGCTTCATCGCCGCCATCGAAAAGGGCACCGCCATTTTTCCCTCCGGCGCCGATGGCCTCGCGGCCCTCGCACTGGCCGACGCTGCAGTAAGATCGGTGGAGGAAAAACGCCAGATCTCCGTCGCCTGACGGAAACCTTCTCCCAAGCAACTGACCGGGCGACTGCGTCGTCCGGTCTTTTTTATGGAGAAACGTCTACTCCGCACCCGTCCGGGCCGTGATGATATCGTGGTCCATCTCCGAAAGCGCCCGGTCGAGATGCCCTTCCAGCACCAGCGTCGCCTCCTCCGGCACGACGGTGATCGGCGGCGCACCCAGGAGGCGCACCTGCTGCGATTGCCCCAGCCCCTCCTCCAGGCCGCGCCGGATAAGGTCGAAATAGCGCGTGCCGGGTCCCGTGATGGCAATCGGCATGTTCTCGTAGAGGCTGACCATGCGCGACAGCCCCTGCCCCAGTGCAAGACCAGCCTGCCGGAAGGCATATTCCGACATGCGATGACCCTGCCGGGCGCGCAGAGCGATCTTGTCCATTTCCGCAAGCGGCACGAATTTCGCAGGGATCGTATCCGGCGGCACCTCGAAGGCCGTGCGCAGGATGCCGTAGAAACCGGCGGAAGCCTCGATGCAGCCTTGCGAACCGCAGCGGCAGAGCTTGCCATCCGACGAGTTCAGCATGTGCCCGAAATTCGGCGCGGTGACGGACAGGTCCCCGCCTCGGTCGAACCGCGCGATGCCGAGCCCGATACTATGACCGAGGGATAGCGCCGCGACGGCGTGGAGGTTCTCCACGCCCGCCTTCTCCATGCGCAGCGCCATGGCATGGGCGACAAGCAGCGTCTCGTTCGAAAGCAGGATCTTCGCCCGCCAGCGCGGCTGGAGCAGCGCGGCGAAATCCACCTGCTCGGCCCCGAAGACCGGCGACCAGAGGAGCCGCGCGGATGCGGGATCGACCAGCCCCTTGCTGCTGATGGAAACGACCAGCACCTCTTCCCGCCCGATGCGCGAGCGGTCTGCCAGCCTGTCGAGCGCGGCGACGAACGCCTCCGCGAAAGGCCGTGTCGAGCTATCCGCCTGGTTGCGCGCCTCCTCGAACCGGTCGGTGAGCGTGCCGCCGTAATCCGCCAGCGAATATTGCACGAGATCGGAGGAGATGCGCACGGTGACGAGATAGCCCGCGCCGCGCCGCTGGCCGAAAATGACGCGCGGCCGGCCACGCGAGGCCGCGGCCTGCTGCTCGCGGCGCTCCAGCACCTCGGCCTTTTCCAACTCCGTGGTGATGGCCGAGACGGTGGCCGAGGCAAGGCCCGTGTGATGGGAAATATCCGTATGGGCGAGCGGCCCGTGCCGGCGCAGCGACGCGAGAACGAGCGCACTGTTCTGCTGACGCACAAGCTCCGTGCTCGACTTCACCAGCATCTTCCGTTTCCGCCCGCTTTCATAAGCTGCAACACATGCCCCTCCCAAAGCATCTGTCACGCCGTCATTCAAGAGCTTTCGAAGCCATGTTGACAGCCTGAAAAAGTTCTGACATCTATTTTCTCGACTGTCGAGAAAAAAGTCCCGACACCGTCGGGAGAGGTATCGAGACAGTATTATCGTGGCCGGTCGTTGATTGGGCGGGAGGTTCGCCCGGACGGCCGGTGTTCACTTGGGAGGATATTATGAAGTCCGTTTTGAAGCTGATGGCAGGGGCTGCCATCATCGTTTCGCTGCATTCCGTCGCACACGCCAAGGACCTCGTGGTCGGCGTTTCCTGGTCGAACTTCCAGGAAGAGCGCTGGAAAACCGACGAAGCCGCCATCAAGGCAGCGCTCGAAGCCTCCGGCGACAAGTACATTTCCGCTGATGCCCAGTCGTCTGCCGCAAAGCAGCTGACGGATATCGAGTCGCTGATCGCCCAGGGCGCGAACGCCATCATCGTTCTGGCGCAGGATAGCGACGCCATCGGCCCGGCCATCGAAAAGGCTGCGGCAGAAGGCATCCCGGTCGTCGGCTACGACCGCCTGATCGAGAATCCGGCCGCCTTCTACATCACCTTCGACAACAAGGAAGTCGGCCGCATGCAGGCCCGCGAAGTGTTCAAGGTGAAGCCGGAAGGCAACTATGTCTTCATCAAGGGCTCGTCGTCCGACCCGAATGCCGACTTCCTCTTCGCAGGTCAGCAGGAAGTGCTGAAGGAAGCCATCGACGCCGGCAAGATCAAGAATGTCGGCGAAGCCTATACCGATGGCTGGAAGCCGGAAAACGCCCAGAAGAACATGGAACAGTTCCTGACGGCGAACGACAACAAGGTCGACGCGGTCGTCGCCTCGAACGACGGCACGGCCGGCGGTGCGATCGCCGCGCTGACCGCGCAGGGCCTTGCCGGCTCCGTCCCGGTCTCCGGCCAGGACGCCGACCACGCCGCGCTCAACCGCGTCGCGCTCGGCACGCAGACGGTCTCCGTCTGGAAGGACTCCCGTGAACTCGGCAAGCGCGCTGCGGAAATCGCAGCCTCGCTGGCCGGCGGCAAGACCATGGACCAGATCGAAGGCGTGACCACCTTCAGCGGCGGCCCGAAGGGCGTCGAGATGAAGTCGGTCTTCCTCGCACCGCTGCCGATCACCAAGGACAATCTGAACGTCGTCATCGACGCCGGCTGGATCTCCAAGGAAACGGCCTGCCAGGGCGTCGCTGCCGGCTCGGTCGCGGCCTGCAACTGAGCCACCGCCACCCGGTATTGACCTGATCATCACCAGGCGCCGCAACGAGAACCGTTGCGGCGCTTGCGCAAGATGGGCAGCGGGCGGAGGATGACGTGACGACGATCCTCGAAAAGCCCGGACGACACGTTCAACAAAAGTGAGGGGGACGGCAAGCGATGGCCGACATCACGAATACCGCACATGCCAATCGCGCGCGAGCCGCGAGCGAGAATCCGGTGAAGCGCTTCTTCCGCGCCACCGAGATCGATACGCGCCTGCTCGGCATGGTCGGCGCGCTGCTGATCATCTGGATCGGCTTCCACATCCTGTCCGGCGGCCTCTTCCTGACGCCGCGCAACCTCTGGAACCTTTCCGTCCAGACCGCCTCCGTCGCCGTGATGGCGACCGGCATGGTGCTCGTCATCGTCACGCGCAATATCGACCTGTCGGTCGGCTCGATCCTCGGCTTCGTCGGCATGAGCATGGGCGTGCTGCAGGCCGAGCTGCTGCCGCAGCTTCTCGGCTTCAATCACCCCGCGATCTGGATCGTCACCCTGCTTGCCGGCCTGCTGCTCGGCGCGGCCATCGGCGCGCTGCACGGCTCCATCATCGCCTTCCTCAACGTGCCGTCCTTCATCGTCACGCTCGGGGGCCTGCTCATCTGGCGCGGCGCCACCTGGTTCGTCACGAGCGGCCGCACGGTCGCCCCGATGGATGCAACGTTCCGCCTGATGGGCGGCGGCACCGAAGGCTCCATCGGCGCAACGGCAAGCTGGATCGTCGGCGCCCTCGCCTGCATCGCCATCGTCGTGACGATCGCCAATTCCCGCAAGCAGCGCAAGCGCTTCGGCTTTCCGCTTCGCCCCATGTGGGCCGAATATTTCCTGGTCGCAGTCGGCTGCGCACTGGTGCTCGGCGCCGTCGCGGTCGTCAACGATTACCCCTGGCCCGTCGCCATCGCCCGCAAGTTCGCGGACGCCAACGGCATCGCCTGGCCGGACGGCGGCCTGTTCATCTCGCACGGCATCGCCATCCCCGTGCTGATCGCCATTGTCGTCGGCATCGTCATGACCTTCATCTCGACGCGCCTGCGCTTCGGCCGCTACGTCTTCGCACTCGGCGGCAACCCGGAAGCGGCGGAACTCGCCGGCATCAAGACCCGCTGGGTCACGGTCAAGATCTTCGCGCTGATGGGCATGCTCTGCGCCATCGCCGCCGCCATCTCGACGGCCCGCCTCAACGCTGCGACCAATGCCCAGGGCGAGCTCGACGAGCTCTACACCATCGCGGCTGCCGTCATCGGCGGCACGTCGCTTGCCGGCGGCATGGGCACAATCGCTGGCGCCATGCTCGGCGCCCTCGTCATGCAATCGTTGCAGTCGGGCATGGTGCTGGTCGGCATCGACACCCCGTTCCAGCGCATCGTGGTCGGCATGGTCCTCGTCGTCGCCGTCTGGCTCGACACGATCTACCGCGCCCGCGCCAAGTAAGAGGAGCCAATCCAATGACGGACACCCGCACGCCCCTCGTGGAGTTGAAGAACATCTCCATCTCTTTCGGCGGCATCCATGCCGTGGACAACGCCTCGGTCGATCTCTATCCCGGCGAGGTCGTCGCCCTGCTCGGCCATAACGGCGCCGGCAAATCGACGCTGATCAAGATCCTCTCGGGCGCCTACAAGCGCGATGCCGGCGAAATCCTGATCAATGGCGAGCCCGCCGACATCGCCAACCCGCGCGACGCCAAGAAATACGGCATCGAGACGATCTACCAGACGCTGGCCGTCGCCGACAATGTCGACGCCGCAGCCAATCTCTATCTCGGCCGCGAGCTGCGCACCCCTTGGGGCACGCTCGACGACGTGGCGATGGAAGCCAAGACGCGCGAGGTCATGGGCCGCCTCAACCCCAACTTCCAGCGCTTCAAGGAGCCGGTGAAGGCGCTCTCGGGCGGCCAGCGCCAGTCGGTGGCGATCGCCCGCGCGATCCTCTTCAACGCCCGCATCCTTATCATGGACGAGCCGACGGCGGCCCTTGGACCCCAGGAGACGGCACAGGTCGGCGAGCTGATCAAGCAGCTCAAGAAGGAAGGCATCGGCATCTTCCTGATCAGCCACGACATTCACGACGTCTTCGACCTCGCCGACCGCGTCTCGGTCATGAAGAACGGCCAGGTGGTGGGTCACGCCCGCACCGAGGACGTGACGAAGGACGAGGTGCTCGGCATGATCATCCTCGGCAAGGTCCCGGAAAAAGCCATCCCCGGCCCCGGCGCCATGCAGACCGCCTGAGAAACAGAAAAGCCGCCGGCCCGGCCCGGCGGCTTTTCCATAGAAGCGCATCCGCCTGCAAACCGCACAAGAGATTGCCCAACCCGCAATTTCCCGATTGAAGCCCGCCCCCAGCTAGGCTAAGAACCCCTCATCGGACAGGCGAGTCATCGCCATGGGATGCACCCGTAGCTCAGCTGGATAGAGTGTTGGATTCCGATTCCAAAGGTCGCAGGTTCGAATCCTGCCGGGTGCGCCACCGAACTAACTGATTTTATTGATTTATCAGTCTTTTATTGATCTCTGATATTACGGAAATAAGCTAGCACAGTCCTAGCCCAGTCGCATTTTTGCGTTGGAAAAAACTCAAGCTTTTCAATGCCGGTGAAAACTGTGCGGGACGCCCGTTAGCACAGTCTTAGCGCAGTCGCGCTATCGTAGTAACACCATTGGAAACCGGGTTCATGTTACAGCGTACCAAGCAGCCTTTCGTTCTTTTCCAGCGCCCAGGCACGAAAAACTGGTCCATGAGATACAGTTTGGACGGCAAGCAGATCAAAAAATCCCTACAAACGCACGATGAAGCCGAAGCCTTGCGCCTCGCAAATCAGATTTGGCACGAACAGACTTATCGTTTGAAGCAGGGCCTCACCATTGACGAGCAGCCGTTCTCGAAGGTGGCGGAAGAATTCATCAAGAAAGTCGAGTTCGAGGCATCCGCCGACGAGCGCAGCAAATATCACCCGATCTATTGGCCCCCGATCATCCGCCGTTTCCCGATGGCTTATTTCGGCGATAAGCCCATCGACACGATCACGTCGGCCGACCTTGAACGCTATCTGCTATGGCGCAAGACCTATTGGACATCTGGCCCCGGAACGAAGATCGAGAAAATCCGCTGCGAGCGTAATGGTCGAATCTATAGTCGTGCTGCACCTCGAAAGGTGGCCGCGCTCAGCACCCTGAATGGCGAGATGGTCATCATTCGCGGTATATTCGAGCAAGCGGCTCGTTGGGGGTATTGTCAGCCACTCGTCATGCCGTCCACGAAAACCCGCAAACGAGTGGATAACCGTCGCCCGAGCTTCACAGGTACGGAATACAACACGTTGCTCCGCGTTTGCGAAAAGCGCATCTACGAGAGCTTTACGGACGAAAGACAGGTTCAGGCAAAAGACGGCAGAACGTGGAAGCTACCGCCGCCAAGCAAACATATTCGTGCTGATCGTGTCCGGCTCTACGCCTATATCCTTCTCATGGGAAGCACCGGCCTACGCCCAACAGAAGCGAAGAATCTGACATGGGGCAACATTCTGCTGTTCCGCGAAACCCGCGATAAGCCTGACCATCAGAAGGATGCGCGACTACAGGTGCGAGGCAAGGGAAAACACGGCATAAGCGTGCCCCTTCCAAGCGCTATATACGCCATAGGGATGCTGTGGGATTTGTTTGAGAAGGAACTTGAGCGAGAGCCGAACGACGACGATCCGTTGTTCGCCAATCATGAGGGAAAGCGGATCAGTTCGTTCAAGCGCGGATTTGCCGAAGCGTTGAAGGCGGCCAATTTGGAACGCGATCACCGTGGAGTGCGCCGTACGCCCTATTCCCTTCGGCACTACTATATCTCGTCACGGATCGAAGAAGGCGTATCCCACTCAGCCACGACCGCATGAAGCTCCGCACCTGTGCGCGGGAGCTGGCGCATGCCTATGGCTTGACGTTGCCCGCCGGCCTCGCCGAGGACCGGGGCGACGCCCGGTTCGAGAAGAACCGGGATGTGACCTTCGCCGAGAGGGCGATGGCCGACGCCTCCGGAATTGCGCCCGAGCAGCGCCGGGCTGACATCACCACCCTGTTCCGGTCGTCCGACCGTGCGGAAGCCTTCCGCGCCGGACTGGAACGGGCAGGTTATGTCCTAGCCCAAGGCGAGCGGCGTGCCTTTGTCGTGGTCGACCGGGCCGGCCATGTCCATGCGCTTGCGCGCCAAATCGACGGTGCGAAGACCAAGGATGTGAAATCGCGCCTCGCCGCGTTGCCGGCTGAAAGCCTGCCGACCGTCGAGCAAGCGCAAGCCCAGCAGCGCGCGCGCCAGTCGGCGTTCGATGAACGGCTGCGGGAAAAGGCCCGCGCGCGCGGCGCTAAGTCCGCAGCCCACCTGAAGGCAAAGCAGGAAGCTCGCCGCCGCCGCCATATCGAGCAAAAACGTCAGCAACTCGCCGTCACCCATGCCAGCGAGCGTATGGCGTTACATGCCGTGCAGAAGGCCGAAGATGGCCGACTGTTCAACGTTATCGCCGGCAAGGTCTTTGCCTTGTTCGAGCGGGTGCCTGCGCTTCGTTCGGTGCTTGCACATATGTGGCGCAATCCGGCGGTTAATGCTGGTGAGCGCCACCGTCTGGAGGACGAGGCGCTGGACCACCGTCACGAGCGTGAGAGCCACGCCATTGACCGACGCGCTGTCGCCCTTGACAAGATCGAGGCGCGCGAGCGGCGTGGTCTGATCCGCGACTTAATTAGGCAGACCCGTGTCGAGGACATCCAGCGGCAGGCGCAGACCGAGCAGCGCGAACGTGAAGCCCGTGAAACGGCCCATGACATTACGGCCGTTACGCCCGATGATGCACAGCGCACGAGCGCGGACGATCGCCGCGCGCGAATGCAGGAACGGCTGGCGCAGGCACGGCAAAAACCCTCAGGCCCGCAGCGCGGCCAGCCGGGATGGGAATAGGCTCAGCAAGGGAGGAAACACTTATGGATAAAGATCAATACGAAGTGGAACGCATTGCGGCGCTCAAGAAGCGGCGGCGCGACGAGGCCCGCCGTCCGGTTCTGGACAAGCGCAGTCTGGAGGTGCGATTTGGGCCAGGATCGTTCGGCTGCCATGAGGCCATGCATGTAACGAATCTCGTTGTCGAGCTGATCGAACAGCAACTGACGACCCATAGCGCCGTGCTGCTCAATCCCTATTGGTTCCACAATGTCCGCGAGGCGCAGGCGCTGCTCTACAGTGCCTACAATGCCATTGGAGGTGATCACCTGTCCGCGCCCTTGCCGGAGGGCGATGATCCCCGGCTCACACTTGTTCCGAAAGATTGACTGTTATTCTTCCGAACTGTTCGCAGCGTGGAAGCCAATGGCGTGCTGAAAGCGGTACGAGCAGCTTTCTAGGATGCCTATGCGGTGGGTTATCAGCCGGATATAGATTGCTGCATGAGCTATGAATCGGAAAATGTGCTTCCGGCAGGCTGTAGCCTCAGCCGACTAAAGGAAGTCGTAGAACTACTGGGCTATAAAGCCGTCTCGGACGGATTGCAGGTGCCAAGTAGGGTTGGCTGCTATTACTGGCATGATCCGCAAGAGTATAAATCTTGGACTGGTGTGGAGTTAGACCTCTACCGTGACGGTAGCTCCATCAAAATGACCACAAGGTCCCGCAGTTCCCGCAGCTATTGGGATCTGACGCATCAGAACAAAACTATAAAGCTCGTTCGAGACCTGTTTGGCGGAACTTTCGAAACCGATGCTGGAACGGGGAGATATTGGCGCCCGGACAAATCGCCGCCATCTGCGCTATCGTCAGGGTGCTATTTGGCCCGATGGAGATTTCATAATGCCCTGATGAAAGCAAATATCTATCTGATGAACAGGAAGCTTGAGGGCGACATGGCAAAGAATGAGCCCACCGGCCTCCCGTTTGTCGACGACATTAATCCGCGTCTTCTTTCGAACAATTTCCTCATTCCGTTTGTGATTGCCGTATGGGAAGAGTACTACCGAGCCACGTTCACGGCGGTATTACGGTATGCCGACAAACGCGAAGCCGTATTGAAAAAGGCACGGCTTAGCCACGCTCAACTTGAGCAGATCGCCGCAGAGAAACAAATCGAACGGTCGATTGCCGAATGCTTCGCGTTCCAGCGGCCGAGCATGATCGGTGACAATTTCAAGCTGATTGACGCCAGACTCGATCTGGCTTCGGCAATGCGGAAACCCTACCGGAAGCGGAAAACCACGCTTTACGAATCCATTGAAGCACTGGTCGAAGGCCGAAACGCGTTTGTTCATGCCGGAGAAATGGATATGTCGCTTTTTGATAAGCGCCTAGAGACTATTCTCAAAGACATCGTGACGGCAGTAGATCGCGCCTATGATGCGATTGGTGTTCATTTCGGTTTCACGCCAATACGCGATTACTAGTCGACGCGTCGGCGGTACGCGGAAATTATAAAGGCCCCGCAATGACATAGTGGTGCCCATATTCATCCTCTCCAGCGCGCCATCTCAATGCAAAACCAATAACGCCGAATTCCGGCTAGATGTGGAGAAGGCCGCATCGGTGGCTAGCCATGCTAGCGGGCGAGGCTTGTGATCGTCCCGCTCGTGGACGCTCGCCAACCTCAATGCGACAGCGCCGTGAGACGGTCGAGGGCGGTACCGAAGCCCTGGAGGGAGACGGAGAACGGCGCGGTCGCGCCGCCGTCGGCCGTGGCCTTGATCTTCAGGTTTGCGCCGACACGAAGGGCGGCGATTGTCGCAGCATCGAAGCTGATATTGACGAGGCAACCGGCGGGAACGCAGGTGCGGAAGCGCACAGGAGCCATCGCCGGCGTCTCGTCGATCTGGAAGGTGACGCCGGGATCGAGCGCGAGGCCGAACGGCAGGACGAGTGTGCCGGTGACGTCGTCGCCGGCGGGCGCGCCGAGTTCGATGGCAAGCACGCGCTGGCCGTTCTGCTGTGCCTGGGCCTGCGACATGGCGCATTGCTTGGTCGTGCCCTGCTGCACGCAGGCGACGCGCCAGTCGCGATAGGTCTCGTTGAGCGAGGATGCGCCGCCCGGCAGCGTCGAGCCGCCTATCTGGGCCTGCGCAATCTCGAAGCGCTGCGGCGCGGGATCGCTAAGCTGGTCCTTGGTCGAGGCGGCGAGCGCTTTTTCGGGGGCGGCGATCCCCGGCATGACATAGAGCGCGGCGCCCGCGCCGAGCAGGAGGATTGCGGTGGCCGACAGACCGAGAATGCCTTTCCTGCTCATCATGCGAGCGCCTTGCGTTCGTTGGCGCGCAGCGCGTTGAGATCGAGGAGGTTCTCGAAGCGCTGCAAGGAAGCGAGATGCAGGTTCACCAGCGCGAGCCAACCCCTGGCGTGCCACTCGACAACCATGGCTTCGGGCAGTGCGCGGCACGCCTTCTCGTTGACGGCATGGAAGCCGTTCACCTGATGGAGCGTGCCGTCCGGCAGGCGGAAATCGGCGCGATAGGGCTCCAGCACCTTGGCAGCGATCAGCGCGCGGCCGAAGGCGACGGTGTCGGCGTAGTCTGCATGGAAGGCATGGCAGAGGGCCATCGCCATCTGCGCGGCCCCGGTGGCGTTGCCGCTCTCGTCGAACAGGCGCTGAGCGTCTGCGCGGCCCTTCACCGAGGAGACGAAGCGATCGCTGGCCCGGTCGATGGAAAGGAACCGCCCCGCACCGTCCTCCGTCTCCATGGCGATGAAGGGGTAGCGGCGGACATAGGCGGGCACGTAGCTTCCCGCCCTCCAGCTCCCGCCGCGCTCGATGAAGAGATTATGGTCCTTGCGGATCGCGACCAGCGCAAGCGGGGACGCCTGTTCGTCCATGGCGAAGACGATGGGATAGTGCCGCATCGCCTGCATGAATTCGCCCTTGGACAGCGGTATGGCAACGGCTTCGCGGGCGAAGCCGAAATCGCCGCCCGGCATCAGCCCGGCATCGCCATACGCCTCGAAGCGCAGAAGCACGGGGTCTTTGTAGAAAAGCGGCAGAGACGAAGCGTGTTGCAAGGCCTTAATATCCGTGTTGAGCGTCGTGGTTCGACCGGTCGGCCCGGCTGTCGCTGTCCGCTCCTGAGGCGTGGACGGCGTCGTGGGATGCACCGATCATCAACTGTGCCAGCGACGTGAAGGCGTCCAACCAGGCGCCTCGGACCTGCGGGGTGAAGGCATCGCCCAGATGATGCTCCAGCGTCCAGATCAGGGTCTCGCCGACGACGGGATAATGGGCGTCGGCGACGCCATAGTCCTTGTGCCGGCGGGCAAGCGCCTCGACCTCGGGCTGGATGGCGTGCAGCCGGTGCAGGCCGTTCACGACCATGGCCAGCATCTGCACCAGCTTCCTGGCCTGCGGCCGGATATCCTCGGGGAACATCGGCCGCACTTCGGGATGGGTCTCGAACAGGCGGGCGTAGAAGGTCGCGCCGACGGTATCGGCGATCGGGGCGACGTCCCTGAAACTCTTCTGCACGAGCACGATCATGTCCTGGTTCATGGAAGAGCCCTCAGAATTTCACGTTGAAGCTGGCGCGCAGGGTCTGGTCGTTGACGCCCGAACCGAACTGGCCGCCATAGGAGATGCCGAGCGTTCTGCTCGCGCTCAGGTTCATGTCGAGGCCGAGATCGACCACGGCCACGTTCCTGGCGATCGGCACACCGCCGATACTGAAGGGGGCGCTGCCGGCAAAAGACATGACCGAGTCAGGAGTCGTGTCGCCGAAAGCATGCCGCCAGCCGACCATGCCCCTGGCCGTCACGGACACGCCGTTGAGGTCGAAGCTGCTCGCAGCGCGCAGGCCGAGCGTGGTGAAGGTCGTGTCGATCGTCGACGATCCACCCGCCAGCGCCGCAACGCCGCCCCTTTCGGTGAAGCCGTCGGTGCGCAGGTTGACGTAAGCGAGATTCGCGAACGGCTCGAGCGCGACATTGCCGGCCTGCATCTTGTAGCCGAGTTCGCCGAAGACCTGCGCCGTTCCGGCGCGGTAGCCGGCCGAAAGGCTGTCACTCAAGCCGGAGAAGCTTACGTTGCGCGACGTCGCGATGTCGTGCCACGTATAGGCCGCACCGGAGCGGAACGCGAGATCGCCCGACGTGGTGCCGCCATAGAGGCCGACGCTGTAGTTGTCGCTCGTGCCGCTGGAGTGGCGATCCTCGGCGTTGAAGCTCGTCCGGCTGTAGCCCGCGACCGCGCCGAAGCGCCAGTTGTCGAAGACGGGGGCGTCGGCGCCCATGAAGAAGCCGCCGATGGAGCGATCGAGGCGCGCTGCGTTGCCGTCGCTGTTCCACTGGCCCCACGATCCGAAAGCCTGCCCCCAGACCGCACCGCCGTCCTTGTCTGCGGTGGCCGCGTGCGCCTTGCCGCCCGAAGCGCCGACACCGCCGAAGGCCGCACGGAGGCGATCGTTGACCGCGCTACGCAGGAAGCGGCTGTCCTCGATCATCACCGTCCGGGCCGAGGCATGCACTTCGCCGGAGAGCTGGTCGAAGGCATATTGCGCGGCGGCATCGGACGACAGGCTGGCGACAGCGCTCGCCAGGGTGCCGCCGGGCGGCATGGTGTCGAGCCCGCCGGCCGTGGCGACCTGGTTCGCGGTCAGGCCCGCCGACGCGAAGGTCTTGGTCTTGGTGATGTCGATATAATAATTGTTCGCGTCGGAACTGCCGACCAGCCCCATGAAATTGGTAAGCTGGGTATTGTCCAATGTGAAGGCGCCGGTCAGGCCCAGATCCGCCGTCAGCACCGTATAGTGAGCACCGAGGACATAGGGCGTGGCATCGGTCTTCACGACCGAGAGCAAGGCGCCATTGGCAAGCGTCGCAGTGCCTTCGATCTTGAGAAGGTCCGATTGGCCCGTGCTGGCCAGATCGACCCGATAGGTCGAGCCGGCCGCAAGGCTGGCATTGCCCTTGACGGTCAAGGTGCCGACGCCGCCATTGCCCGGCGCGACGAGCGCGCCCGACTGCGCCGTGAGGTCGCCGATCGTGCCGATACCGCTGAGGCCGGCACCATTCGACACGGTGACGTCGCCGCCGCCGAGCAGGCCGTTGACGGCCAGCCGGCCGCCCC
>APMI01008324.1_pt1 | contig 14392 bp, 13 predicted proteins | sample 667938 | NCBI WGS metagenome assembly APMI01 (sample SAMN01084076, study PRJNA167559) | wastewater metagenome | biome: Wastewater | place: Denmark: Ejby Moelle, Odense | collected 2011-11-28 | reverse complement strand
CGCCGTCGAATCGGGCGGCGCCCAGCTGCCGGCTGCGGCCGTGGCCCGGGCGAGCCGGCTCGTCGACAAGGTCGGCGAGCGGACCTCGATCGCTGGCAGTCACACCGTTGTCGCCTTGGCCGGGGCCACCGGCAGCGGCAAGTCGTCACTGTTCAACGCTCTGGTCGGAGCACCCGTCGCCCAAGTCGGGGCGCGACGCCCGACGACTTCGATGCCGACCGCGGCCGTGTGGGGGGACGAGCCGGCCACGGTCCTGCTCGACTGGCTCGGCGTGCCGGCTCGACACACGGTCGACAGCCCCGGCGCAACCGATCGGTCCACCACGCTCCTCGTGGTTTCCGGTCCGGCGGGAACTACCGGGACGACCGGGCCTGCCGACGCCGGGCCTGCCGACGCCGGGCCTGCCGACGGGCTGGGCCGCCTCGAGGGACTGGTGCTGCTCGACCTGCCCGACTTCGACTCGAGAGCGACGGAGCATCGCGCCGAAGCCCAGCGGGTGCTCGAACTCGTCGACGTGTTCGTCTGGGTGACCGATCCGCAGAAGTACGCGGACGCGCTCCTGCACGAGGACTACCTGCGAGCGCTCGCCGGCCACGAGGGGGTCACCCTCGTCGTCCTCAACCAGTCCGACCGACTCGACGGCGCGGCCGTTGAGTCGTGCCGCAGCGACCTCGTCCGGTTGCTGTCCCTGGACGGTATGCCGCACGGGCAGGTCCTCGTCACGTCGGCGCGCACCGGAGCCGGCCTCGGGGAAATGCGCCAGCGCCTCGCCAACGCAGTCGCGGGAGCCAATGCCTCACGGCATCGGCTCAGCGCGGATATCGTCGCGGTGGCAGGGGATCTGCGCTCGGCCGTCGCGGACTCCGAGGCCGACCTTGCCGGCGGTGCCGATGCCGATCTCGTCGAGGCCCTGTCGCGTTCCGCCGGGGTATCCGTCGTGCTCGACGCGGTCGAGCAGGACTACCGCAGAGCCGCCGCGGCGCAGGGTGGTTGGCTGTTCACCCGATGGGCCCGCAGCTTGCGCCCGGACCCCCTCTCGCGGCTGCGGCTCAACCGCGCCGTCGTGCCGATGGACGGGGTGGGCGAACCGCAGGTCCGTGCCGTGCTGGGCCGCTCCTCGATCCCGCCGCCGTCGCCGAGCGCCCGCTCGGCCGTGTCGCTGGCCACCCATCGCCTGGCCGAGCGAGCATCGGCCGGCCTGCCGCACGCGTGGGCCGACGCCGTCGCCGACGCGGCGTCCCCCGCCGAAGCGGACCTCGGCGACGAGCTTGATCGCGCCGTGGTCCAGACCCCCCTGCGCGGGCGAGACCCCGCGTGGTGGCGCGGGTTCGCCGCCGTTCAGTGGATCGCGGGACTGGCGACCATCGGAGGGTTCCTGTGGCTCACCACGCTGGCGGTGTTGGGCTGGCTGCAGATTCACGACGTTCCGACGCCGACTCTCGGTCCGGTGCCCTGGCCGCTGGTGTTGCTGGTCGGCGGTATCGGCGTCGGTTGGGCCGCCACCGGGGTGTTCCGGCTGCTCGCCCGACCCGCGGCGCGACGGCGTCGGGCCAAGGTCGCCAGGCGGCTGCGTGAGGCCGTCGCCGCGGTGGCCTCGACGCAAGCGGTGGAACCGGTCGTCGCGGTGCTCACCCGGCATCGGCTTACTCGCGAGCACCTCGACCAGGCTCTGTCGGTGCCCCTGTCCACACCCCGCTGACCGTTCGTCGCGTCCTCCACAGGTGCCCGGCGAGGTATGCCGCGGTGGCGCCGAAGCGGGGATCGTGGGTCACGCGTACCGCTGCGGGCGCCTGCACAGACAAGGACATCCACGATGAACGAGTCATTCGTCACCGTCGTCGGCAACCTCACCGGTGACCCGGTGTTGCGGCATACGAGGAGCGGCAAACCATTCGTCACCTTTCGGGTCGCATCCACGGCGCGTCGGCGCGATCCGTCCAGCGGCGACTACGTCGACGGCGGGACGAACTACGTCAACGTCGTCGCGTTCAACGGCTTGGCCGCCAACCTCGAGGCGAGCTTCAGTCGGGGTCAGCGGGTCCTGATCTACGGGCGGCTACGGGTGAACCAGTACCTCACCAAGGACAACGTCGCCTCGACCTCCGTCGATGTCGAGGCCTACAACGCCGGGCACGATCTCACGTGGGGGCACACGACGTTCGTGCGCTCCGTCCGACCCCCTGGCGGCCTCGGCGTCACCGACCCCCTGAGGGACGCCGAGGTCCAGGAGGCGATCCACGCGGCGGGCAACCCGGCCGGCGAGAACCGGGACGCGCCCGCCCCGTTCCATGACTCGGCCTGCGCCGACCCACACGCGGCCGTGCAGCCGGGCGATCCCCAGACCGACGACTACGTCGTCGCTCGCGCCGGGTAGGGCTGGTCGAGCCGGGCGGAGCCGATTGGGTAGGCCCACGAGCTGGCGGATAGCCTTCCGCGCATGGCCGAGTTCATCTACACCATGACCAAGGCGCGCAAGGCGGTCGGCGACAAGCTGATCCTCGACGACGTGACGATGGCCTTCTTCCCAACCGCCAAGATCGGTGTCGTCGGCCCCAACGGAGCGGGCAAGTCGACCATCCTCAAGATCATGGCCGGGCTCGACCAACCCTCCAACGGCGAGGCCCGACTGTCCCCGGGATACACCGTCGGCATCCTCCAGCAGGAGCCGGCGCTCAACGAGGCCAAGTCGGTGCTCGGCAACGTCGAAGAGGGCGCTGGCGAGATCAAGGCCAAGCTTGATCGCTACCACCAGATCGCCCTGGAGATGGCCGAACCAGACGCCGACTACGAGGCTCTCGGCAACGAGATGGCCACGCTGCAGGACGACATCGACCATGCCGACGCGTGGGACCTCGACAGCCAACTCGAGCAGGCCATGGATGCCTTGCGCTGCCCTCCGGCCGACGCCGACGTCAGCCTCCTCTCGGGAGGCGAGCGGCGCCGGGTCGCCTTATGCAAGCTGCTTCTGCAGAAACCGGACTTGCTGTTGCTCGACGAGCCGACCAACCACCTCGACGCGGAGTCGGTGCAGTGGCTCGAACAGCACCTGGCCCAATACCCCGGGGCGGTGTTGGCCGTCACCCACGACCGGTACTTCCTCGACAACGTCGCCCAGTGGATCGCCGAGGTCGACCGGGGCCGCCTGTACCCCTACGAGGGCAACTACACGACGTACCTGGAGAAGAAGTCCGAGCGGCTACAGATCCAAGGCAAGAAGGACGCCAAGCTCGCCAAACGACTGGCCAGCGAACTCGAGTGGGTGCGCTCGAACGCCAAGGCCCGGCAGACGAAGTCGAAGTCCCGACTGGCCCGCTACGAGGAGATGGCCAACGAGGCTGAGCGCACCCGCAAACTCGATTTCGAGGAGATCGCCATCCCCGCAGGGCCGCGCCTGGGTTCACAGGTCATCGAGGTCAAGGATCTGCGCAAGGGGTTCGGCGACCGGGTCCTCATCGACGGGCTTTCATTCACGTTGCCGCGCAACGGCATCGTCGGCGTCATCGGCCCCAACGGGGTCGGCAAGACAACACTGTTCAAGACCATCGTCGGACTCGAGGAGCCCGATGCCGGCTCGGTGCGTGTCGGCGACACCGTGAAGATCTCCTACGTCGACCAGGCGCGCGAGGGCCTGGACCCCAGCAAGACGCTCTGGGAGGTTGTCTCCGACGGGCTGGACCACATCAAGGTCGGCAACGTCGAGATTCCGTCGCGTGCCTACGTCTCGCAGTTCGGCTTCAAGGGCCCGGACCAACAGAAGCCCGCGGGGGTGCTCTCCGGCGGAGAGCGTAACCGGCTCAACCTCGCCCTGACCCTCAAGCAGGGCGGCAACCTGCTGTTGCTCGACGAACCGACCAACGACCTCGACGTCGAGACCCTCGCGTCGCTGGAGAACGCCCTGCTGGAGTTCCCCGGGTGTGCGGTGGTCATCAGCCACGACCGGTGGTTCCTCGACCGGGTGGCGACGCACATCCTCGCCTACGAGGGCGACGAGGAGAACCCGGCGCGCTGGTACTGGTTCGAGGGCAACTTCGAGGCCTACGAGAAGAACAAGGTCGAACGGCTCGGCGAGGAGGCGGCCCGCCCGCACCGGGTGACCTACCGCAAGCTCACCCGCGACTGACCCGGGCGAGTCGTCGATCGACCCGGGCGAGCAGAAGATCGAACCGGGGGACTAGTCGATCGACCCGTCAGCGCCGGCGCAACGCGGACGTGAGAACGGAGAACGCGACGAGCAGCGCGATGACCCCGAGCAGACCGAACAGGCTGAACCTCTTCCACGTGCTCGGCGCGAGGGGCTGGGCTCCGAGTATCTGCTGGGCTTCCGGGGTGCTGATCGGGCGGGTCGCCCACCCCTGATCGGTCAAGGTGGCTAACAGGTAGGTGTACCCGTGCGTCATCGTGAAGGCGAACATGAGATGGAAGTACCGATAGGTGAGGATCACCGCGTGCTGCGGCGAAACCTGCCGATTAACCGACGCGCGGCCCCAGCCCCAGAACAGCACGTTTGCCCTGACCCCCTCAATCCTCCGATGGCGCCGCCGACGTCTCTATGCCGACCGCGGCCGAGTGTGTCGCTTCTGTGGCGACCTACGCTTCGACGTCACGCTTCGGGTGGCGGTTCCCCGACGCGGCGCCGCCCAGCGGGAAACTGTGCACCGTCCGGCAGGCTCCCGGGTCGTACCACGAGAGCCGGACCTGCTCGGCGGTGCATCGGACGGGAAGGCGCCCGGCTAGCCATCCGTTGACCACGTCTTCGTCGACGCCCGGCCCGAGGGCGTCGACGGTGAGGTGCGGGGCGACCTCGCCGTACTGACCGGCATACGGGGGGTATGCCGGGAAGGCGTGCCACAGCGCGCGGGTCAGGGCCCGGAAAGGTTCTTCCGGTTCGGGGACAAGGTGGATGATCCCGGAGGGGAAGGTCGCCACTCGAGTCAACGAGAACTCGAAGGAGGCGGTCGACGCACAAACCGCGGTGACGGCGGCCACGACGCCAGGCGTCAGATCCGCGAGGGGCACGAAGGGTCCGAGTGCGGTGACGTGCGCGTGGGCGAAGCTCGGATCGTCCGAGACATAGTCGGTGTCGTAGAACTCGTGTCGCGACCGGATAAGCGGCTCCATCTCACAGACCGGGACGACGAGTACGCTGTGGGCCACGCCGCCCACTGTGTCAGCACACTGGTGGGCATGCGCATCGGTTTGCAGGTCTCCTCGTTCGACTGGCCCGGCGGCACCGAATCGATCGGCCCGACGTTCGGTCGGATCGCTCGCGACGCCGACCAGGCGGGTCTGTACTCGCTCTGGGTGATGGACCACTTCTTCCAGATCGCCATGATCGGCCCGCCGGAGCACCCCATGCTCGAGGGTTACTCGGCGCTGGCCTATGCGGCCGGTCAGACCGAACGGATCCGGCTGGGCACCCTCGTCACCGGCGTGACGTATCGGCACCCGGGCGTGCTCGTCAAGACCGTGACGACCCTCGACGTGCTCTCCGGCGGGCGGGCCTACTTCGGCGTCGGCGCCGCCTGGAACGAGGAGGAACACCTCGGACTCGGCGTGCCCTACCCGCCGCTCGGGGAGCGGTTCGAGCGCCTCGAGCAGACCCTCCAGATCGCCCGGCAGATGTGGTCCGGGGACGAGCGTCCGTATGCCGGTGGGCACTACACCCTCGACCGGCCGCTCAACGTCCCGCCGGCGCTTAGCCGGCCGCACCCGCCGATCCTCGTCGGCGGGGGCGGGGAGAAGAAGACGCTGCGCCTGGTCGCCCGATACGCCGACGCGTGCAACATCTTCGACATGGGACCGGAGGCGGTCAAGGCGAAGTACGACGTGCTCGCCGAGCACTGCGCCGCCGTCGGTCGCGACTACGGACAGATCGAGAAGACGGTCCTCACCCGCCTGCCCCTCGGCGAGGCCCGCTCGACGTCCGGGGGCGGCTCTCCCTCGCTGGCCGAGGCGCTCGACCGGCTCGGGCGCCTTGCCGAGATCGGCACCGACCACGCGATCCTCGGGATGGACAACGTCGCCGAGCCGGGTGCCGTCGAGGCCCTCGCCGACCTCGTCGAGGCCGCCGCCCGGATCACCCCGGTCGGTCGCTGACGCGTGGTCGGCGTCGCTCGAGCCCGGCCGGACATTGCCGACGGCTCACCTCGCTGATGCTGACCATCCTCGGGCTCACCACACCCATTTACCTCACCATCCTCGTCGGCTATCTCGCGGTACGTCGTGGCCTGTTCGACCGAGAACAGTTGCGTGTGCTCTCCCAGTTCGTCCTGACCTTCGGGCTGCCGTGCCTGCTCTTCAACGCCATCGCCAGCCGCCGGGTGGGGGAGATTCTCAATCCGACCTACCTCGCGGCATACGCGGTGGCCACCCTGCTTGCCTTCGGCCTCGGCGTGCTCTACGGCCGGGCGCGGGGGGCTCCCTGGGCGATGACGGCGTTCGACGGGCTGGGCTTCGCCGGCAGCAACAGCGGCTACGTCGGCTACCCGCTGAGCCTGCTCGTGCTCCCTCAGGTCGCCGGCCTGGCCCTGGGGCTGAACATGCTCGTCGAAAACATTCTCATCCTGCCGCTGATGTTCGCCCTGGCCGGCTCCGGATCGGCCGACGGACACGGGTGGCGCACCCAGGCCGGCCAGACTGCTCGACGACTCGCCCGCAACCCGATGATCATCGCCGTCGTGCTGGCCGTCGCCGTGTCGGCCAGCGGCCTCGCGGTGCCCGACGTCCTCTCGCGCACCTTCGACCTGTTCGGCAAGGCGACGACGGCGGTCGCGCTGTTCGCCGTGGGTGGGCTGCTCACCGGCATCTCCTTGCGGGGGTATGCCGCGCGCATCCTCGTCGTCACGGCAGGCAAGCTGCTGGTCCATCCGCTGCTCGTCGTCGCCGCTCTGGCAGTCGCCGCCGCACTGGGCCTGCCGACCCTGCCGTCCGACCTGCGGGCGGCGCTCGTGTTGACCTGTGCCCTGCCGGTGATGTCCCTGCTGCCGATGGTCGCCCATGAGTACGGGCAGGAACGGCCTGCTGCGGCGATCCTGCTCTCCTCGACCGTCGTGTCGTTCGTCACGCTGAGCGCACTCATCCACGTGCTCATCGGTTAGCCGGCCCGGGCGCGCGGCATGTCGGCCGCGGCATACGGCTCCTGGCGTGTGCGGCGTGGAGCTATCGGTCTCGGTGCCCGACCATGCGTAGCGCAAGGGTGGCGTTGGTCTGGGCGATCTGCGCCGTGCCTCGACGCACCGACGGGGAGTACCAGCGGGCGACGTCGACGACGAGCGAGACCAAGGCGAACGCGGTGTCCTCGACGTCGGCGACCTCGAAGTCCCCGGAGGCGTTCCCGGCTCGCAGGACCTGGTGAAACGCGCGGTCGAGGTCGCGGCGGATGGCTCGCAGCGCTTGTTGGTGGCGCGGGCTCAGGTGCGGGAACTCGTGGTAGACCACTCGGGCCGTGGCGTAGTGGTTGACGTGCCAGACGGTGAACCGCGTCATGAGCTCGGCGAGCTGGGCCGGCGGCGTCGAACGGCTGGCTACCGCGTCGCGCACCAGGGTGAGGGCCTGCTCGTGACCCGACCGGCTCAACTGGAAGAGCAGTTCCTCCTTGCTGCGAAAGTGGACATACATGGCGGCCGGGGACAGTCCTGCCCGGCTGGCGATGTCGCGGGTCGACGATCCGTGAAAACCCCTGGAGCCGAAGGCCTCGGCGGCCGCGGAGAGCAGGCGGCGTGCGGCGTCCGTCACAGGTGGGGGGGTCGCCGTCATCGGGCCATCGTGCCCGAGTATCCTGCAACTAAGCAAGTGCTTAGTGCTTGCCCGATGCAACGGAGCACCCGGGAGGACGCCATGACACGCACCATCTACAACGAGGACCACGAGGCGCTGCGCGCCTCCGCCCGGGAGTTCATCGAACGCACGATGAAGCCTCGCGCCGAGGAGATGGTCAAGGCAAAGACCATCGACCGCTCGATCTGGCTCGAAGCGGGCAAGCAGGGCTTCTTCGGTTTCGACATCCCCGAGGAGTTCGGCGGCAACGGGGCCGAGGACTACCGCTTCAACGCCATCCTCAGCGAGGAATGGGGGCGCTTCAACGCGGCGACCAACGCGTGCTTCGGGATTCACTCCGACGTCTGCCCGCCCTACATCGTTGACCTCGGCACCGAGGCGCAGAAGCAGCGCTGGCTGCCCGGCATCGCCAGCGGCGAGCTCATCATCGCCATCGGCATGACCGAGCCCTCCGGTGGTTCGGACCTCGCCGCGCTGAAAACGACGGCCGTCCGCGACGGCGACGGATGGATCCTCAACGGCTCCAAGACGTTCATCACCAACGGCTACCAGTGCGACCTCGTCATCGTCGCGGCCCGCACCGACGCCTCCCGTGGCCCCAAGGGCATCACCCTGTTCGTCGTCGAGCGGGGCATGGAGGGTTTCCACAACGGCCGCAAACTCGACAAGGTCGGCCAGGACGAGTCCGACACCGCCGAGTTGTTCTTCGAGAACGTCCGGCTGCCCGACGAGAACCGCCTCGGCCCCGAAGGTCTGGGCTTCATCGCGATGATGCAGCGGCTCCCGCAAGAGCGGATCAGCGGCGCGGTGGGCAACATCGCCCACGCGAAGGCGATCCTCGAAGAGACGATCCAGTACGTCAAGGAGCGCAAGGCCTTCGGTCAGGCGATCGGCTCCTTCCAGTACAACAAGTTCGTCATCGCCGAGCTCGTCACGAAGATCGAGGTCTCCGAGGCCTACGTCGACCAGTGCGTCGCGCTGCACGCGCAGAAGAAGCTCAGCCCGATCGACGCGGCCAAGGCCAAGTGGTGGTCCTCGCAGGTCCAGGGCGAGGTCCTCGAGGCCTGCGTGCAACTGCACGGCGGCTACGGCTTCATGAACGAGTACCGGGTGGCCAGGGCCTGGCGCGACGCCCGCGTGACGAAGATCTGGGCCGGCTCGAACGAGATCATGAAGGAGCTCATCGGTCGCGATCTGGGACTATGAGGTCGTGGGAGTGCACGAGGGAGCAGTAGCAGTCGTCACGGGCGCGAGCCGGGGCATCGGCCTCGGCATCGCCCAGCGTCTGGTCGCCGAGGGCGCCAAGGTCGTCGTCACGGCGCGTAAACCGGAGCCGCTGGCCGATGCCGTGGCCGCACTCGGGCCCGAGCACGCCGTCGGGGTCGCCGGCAACGCGTCCGACCCGGGCCACCAGGACGAGGTGCTCGCGCTTGCGCGGGAACGGTTCGGTGGGTTGACGTACCTCGTCAACAACACCGGCATCAACCCCGTCTACGGGCCGATGCTCGACGTCGACATCGAGGTCGCTCGTAAGGTCCTCGACGCCAATGTCGTCACGGCGTTCGCGTGGACGGCCAAGGCCGTAGCGGCCGGGCTCGGCAACTCCGAGCGGGCGGGTGCCGTGGTCAACGTCGCCTCGATCGCCGGCTTCGGGGCCACCGGAATGCTCGGCTGGTATGCCGTGTCCAAGGCCGCGCTCATCCACCTCACCACCGAACTGGGCTACCAGCTCGGGCCGGCGGTGCGCGTCAACGCCGTCGCCCCCGGGGTGGTCAAGACCCGGTTCGCCGAGGCGCTGTACGTCGGCAAGGAGGACGAGGCGGCTGCGGGTTATCCGATGGGCCGTCTCGGGGACCCCGAGGACATCGCCGGTGCGGTGTCGTTCCTGTTGTCCGACGACGCCCGCTGGATCACCGGGCAGACCATGATCGTCGACGGCGGGGTCACCCTGCTCGGCCCGGTATAGCCGGGGAGACAGACCACGGCCCGGCCGACGCGAGGCGTCGACCGGGCCCTGGTCTGTGCAGGTGGTGTGCTCAGGCCTTCGGGCCACCGGCGGCGTAGACGACCTGGCCGGACACGAAGCCGGCCTCGTCGCTGGTGAGGTAGGCCACCAACGCGGCGATGTCCTCGGGCTGGCCCACGCGAGCCACCGGGATCTCCTTGGCGGCCATGGCGATGAAGTCCTCGAAGGGGATCTTCAGGCGGTCGGCCGTCTCCTTGGTCATCTCGGTCTGGATGAACCCGGGGGCGATGCAGTTGGCGGTGACGCCGAACTTGCCCAGCTCGATGGCCAGGGTCTTGGTGAAGCCCTGCATGCCGGCCTTGGCGGCCGAGTAGTTGCTCTGGCCGCGGTTGCCCAGCGCCGAGATCGACGAGAGGTTGACGATGCGGCCCCACTTGGCCTCGGTCATGTAGCCCTGGCAGGTCTTGGACATGTTGAACGCGCCACGCAGGTGGACGTTCATCACCGCGTCCCAGTCGTCCACCGTCATCTTGAACAGCATCGCGTCGCGGGTGATGCCCGCGTTGTTGATGAGGATCGTCGGCCCGCCGAGCTCGGCGGCGACGGCCTCGACGGCAGCCTTGACGCTGTCCGCGTCCGCGACGTTGGCGCCGACGGCCAGGGCCTTGCCGCCCGCGCCGGTAATCGCGTTCACCGTGTCGGCGCAGGTGCTTGCGTCGAGGTCGAGGACGCCGACGGCGTGTCCTTCGGCCGCGAGGCGCTTAGCAACGCCGGCCCCGATGCCGCGAGCGGCGCCGGTGACGATGGCAGTGCGGGGGGTGCTCACAATGTGCTCCTCAGAGTTGGGTCTCGTTCGGACTGCTGACGGACGGCAACCGATGGCGGCATACCGGGTCTGCCCCCGAGCCTAGCGAGTGCCCCGGCCCGGCGTTAGTCCGGCTTGAGGCGCAGCATCCCCTCCTGGGCGACCGAGGTGACCAGGCGGCCGTCCTGGGCGAACATCCGCGCGATGGCCAGCCCTCGGCCGCCGGTCGCCGACGGCGAGGACTGGGCGTAGAGGACCCAGTCGTCGGCCCGGGCGAACCGGTGGAACCACATCGCGTGGTCGAGGCTGGCCGGGCGCAGCCGCCGGTCACTCCAGGCCAGGCCGTGGCGTCGCAGCACGGGCTCGAGCAGGTTGAAGTCCGACGCGTAGGTGAGCACCGCCGCATGGATGAGCGGGTCGTCCGGCAAGGGACCGTTGCAGCGGATCCACACCGACTGGCGGGCCGCGCGTTGGCGGCCGGGTTCGAGGTAGATGTTCCCCTCGATGTGCCTGATGTCGATGGCCCGCGGGCGGGACAGGTATGCCGCCGAGGGATGGTCGACGTCGGCGAGCTGGTCGGCGATGGTCGGCAACCACTCGGGGTCGGGCGCGGCGGGCATCATCCCCTGGTGGGTCAGTCCCTCGGCCGGCACCTGGAACGAGGCGGTCATCGTCAGCAGCGCCTCGCCGCGCTGGACGGCCTGGACCCGGCGGACCGAAAACGACCCGCCGTCGCGCAGCCGCTCGACGACGAACCGGATCGGATGGGTGTCGTCGCCGCCCCGGACGAAGTAGCCGTGCAGCGAGTGGACCATCCGGGCCGGTCCGGGCACGTCGGCGACCGTGCGGCCTGCCGCCACGAGCGCCTGGGCGAGCACTTGCCCGCCGAACACCCGGCCCTGGAAGTACTGGCTGCGCCCGACGAACACGAGCGGGTTGTGTTCGCCGAGGTCGCTCTCCTCGTCGCCCGGGGCCCCGACGACGCTGATCTTCGCCTCGCCAAGCAGGGTGAGGTCGAGGACCTCGAGCAGATCGGCGACCGGGTCCTGCGGCCAGGGGGGGTGCTCCACAGGCGCAGGCTACTCCCGCGCCCGAACCGACCCGCGGCAGGCGCGAGGGGCCCGCGACCAGGGCACGCGGCATACCCTGCGAGGATGCCGGCCATGCCCGAGGTGACCCGCGTGCTCGTCCCGCTGCGCTGGTCGGACGTCGACGTCTTCGGCCACGTCAACAACGTCCAGTACCTGCGGTTGCTCGAGGACGCCAGGACCATCGCGCTGACGCGGTGGTTCCCGGACGGGCTGGCGCGCCTCGCCAAGGGCATGCTCGTGGCCAGCCACGAGATCGAGTACCTCGTGCAGCTGGACTACCGGATCGAGCCGGTCGCCGTGGACATCTGGGTGACGAAGATCGGCGGCGCGGGATACCACGTCGGGTACGAGGTCACCGATCCGCCGGAACTCGGGTCGACGAGGTATGCCGTGGCCGAGACCTCGCTCGCGCTCTTCGACTTCGACACCGGGGCGCCGCGGCGGATGTCGCCGAGCGAGCGGGAGGTGCTCGGTGGACGGCTTGCGCCGCCGCCGGCATTCCGCAGGAGACGGCGCTGAGGGGGTCCCGAGCTGCACAGGCCGCGCGGCGGGGTAGACCGAGGGTGATCAGGCGTTGGTGCTGGGCCGACACCGCGCTCCGGTGAGGACGGCGAACGCCGCGACGACGGTCAGGCCCACCCAGTTGCCCACGAACGCCCCGACCTCACCGGGTCGATAGGCCAGCCCGTAGGCGAGGGTGCACAAGGCGATGCCGACGACCGACCCGAGGACGTCGGCGAGCAACAACGCCGCCGACGCACGCCCGTGTTCCCGTTCGGGGGCCAGGTCGAGCAGGAGAACGGACAGGGTCGTCGACGCAGTCCCCATGCCCAGTCCGCACAGGACCATCGGCACCGCGAAGGCCCAGACCGGGCTGGCGATAGCGGTGAGCACGGCCAACCCGGCAACGCCCACGGAGATGCTTGCCGACCCCAGGACCACGAGTCGGGAACGGTCCGCTGGGGTCGACGCGCGGAAGCGCCCCTGCAGCCAGGACCCCAGACTCCACCCCAACGACGCCAGGGCCAACACCAACCCGGCCACGGTGAGCGAGACGCCCCGTTCCTCGGCGAACATCAACGGGACGAACAGGATGGCCCCGTTGAACACCCCGTTGAGCAGCCCCCGGGACAGTACGACCGAGGGCAGGCCTCGGGCCAGCCGGAACGTCCCGGCCGGCAGCATTCGCGGGGCCGCTGCGGCGAGGGCGACCAGACCGGCGGCCCCGGCGAGGAAGCCGAGCGAACCGAGCGGCCACCGTTCGTGGATGGCTAGCTGGAACACTCCGGCCCCGAGGGCGACGACCGAGCCCAGCCGGGTGGCCCGGCGGTGCTCGGCCCGGTCGACCTCGGCCTCACCGTCGTCGTCGGCGTCATCGCCGACGAACGCCGAGCGTTTGGCGGTAATCAACGCCATCGACAGCAGCGCGGGCACGATCGCGACCCAGAAGACCCAGCGCCACGAGAGGGTGGCCGCGAGCCACCCGGCCACCGGCGCGCCGACGACGGAGGGCAGCACCCATGCGGCGGAGATCCAGGTGAATACGCGCGGTCGCAACGGCCCGGGATAGGCCCGCCCGATCGCGACGAACTCGACGACCAGGACGAGGCCGGCGCCCAACCCCGTGACGATCCGCCCCCCGAGCAGGGCGGGGAACGAGGTCGCCACCGCGCACCCGACGAGGCCGAGCGCGAAGAATCCCTGGCCGGCATACATGCCCGGCAGCGGGCCGGAGCGGTCCGCCCAACTGCCGGCGATCGCGATCCCCAGCAGCATCGCGGTGAGCATCGAAGAGAACGCCAGGCCGTACGAGGTGCCGGCGTCGAGTTCGTCGGCCGCCCGCGGCATCGCCGTCGTGACCGCCATCGACTCGAAGGCGATCATCGTCGTGAGCAGGAGCATCGCCACCGTGACGAGCCGGTATGCCGGTGCCATCGGCCCCGCTCTTCGGGTCGCGGGGGAGGTGCTCACCTCGTCCACGCTACCGGTCGGCCGGCCAGGCCCCTCGGGCGCGCAGCACGTCGCGCAGCACGTCGATGCGGTCGCTGACCAGGCCGTCAACGCCGAGGTCGAGCAGCCGGTGCATCTCCTCGGGGTCGTCGATCGTCCAGACGTGGACCTGTTTGCCGAGATCGTGGGCCGCGTCGACAAGTCGTTCGGTCACCAGGGGCAGGCGGCGCCCGCCGACCCGGACCTCGGCAGGTACCTGGAGGACCTGAGTCGGCGAGGCCAGGTGGCGGGCCAGCTGGGGGGCGAAGCGCAGCCCGGCGGTGCCCCAGGGCCCGGCCGTCGTCGCCACCCGGTGCCCCGCGAGGCGCTGGAAGGCGGCGAGGCGGAGGGTGGAGAAGGACCCCACGCACACCCGGTCGTGGGCCGCGAGCCGCTCGATGACCTGCCACAGCGGTCGGACCGCCCCGGTCGCCTTGATGTCGACGTTGACCCGGGCCGCGGGGAAGGACTCGAGGACCTCGGCGAGCAGGGGGATCGGCTCTCGGCCGGCGACCCGGGCCACGCGGGCTTGCGCCCAGGGCAGGTCCGCGATCGCTCCGGTGGCGTCGGTCACCCGGTCCAGCCTCGAGTCGTGAAAGGCGACGAGGTGCCCGTCGGCGGTGGCGTGGACGTCGGTCTCGAGGTAGCGATAACCCAGGGATACGGCGTTGGCGAAGGCCGCGAGGGTGTTCTCGATACCGACGTTGGGTGGGTACAGCGCTCCGCCGCGGTGGGCCAGGGCCAGCGGCGGGTCGTCGAAGTACG
>APMI01015718.1_pt1 | contig 14393 bp, 9 predicted proteins | sample 667938 | NCBI WGS metagenome assembly APMI01 (sample SAMN01084076, study PRJNA167559) | wastewater metagenome | biome: Wastewater | place: Denmark: Ejby Moelle, Odense | collected 2011-11-28 | reverse complement strand
CCCTTGTATGCGACCAAAATACCATCGATAATAATGTAAAATTTAGATCCTACATCACCCTCATTTATAACGATCTCACCCTCTTAATATTGGGCCTCTAAAAGTACATCGCATATTTTTTATATTTTCTCCTAACAAAACTGAGAAAACAGAGGGTGTCTTTCCAAAGTGCAAAAATATAGTGTTCGCTTTTTGTTCATGCACATTTTCTTAAAATGAATATAGGATTCTCGATCTAAACTATACAACACACCTTCACTACGGGATATTATTGAGGCCTGTCTTTTCATAAGATGTAACAAGCAAATCTCGCCAAAAGTATCTCCTACATAATAGTTTTTGATGCTCTTCAGTCCCTTATCAGTTTCTTGATAACACTAAAAAATTCCCTCGTCGACAAAGTACATTCGATCTCCATATTCGCCTTCCTTACATACTTCTTTGTCGGATTCATATTTTTCTCTTCGCATTTTCTCAATTAGTTCGGCTATTTATCGCTATGTAAAATTTTTAAACAGGAAGCTATTCATGCAGAAAAAAAGTATACGCATATAGGTGTTCTCTTATTTTTTCTACCCTTTTTCTACTTTTATTGAGCCGCGGCTGGCCTTTTCAGAGCTTAGACCATATCGTCTCTTTCTTGACTTTTGAAGTCTTTCCTGTCTCCATTTATTAAATTATTAGTCGCTAACCATCTCGAAATTACAGCCATGATCTGAATCATCAGATGATTATTAATCTTTTCGACTGTTCATGTTTAGCAGTTATTTCTTATCGCCCTTTTTGTCTCTGAACCATTTCGTACAATAATCTAATATGTCTTCAGGTTTGGACTTAATGAGCCCAACCATAAGTCGAGAGTAAATAGGCTTCACCTTCTTGTTGAAGTAATCAACTGCTTAGCTTTCAATTTGCTCATTAGCTTTTAGAGAAGTTTCCATAATTTTCTTAATTTCATATAATCCCACTACTAATCATCCAAACTAACACTTTTTAAATTGTAAGACAGTAAGAAATAATGTTAAATTTTAGATATTAGTAGTCTAGAAGTTATTTAAAAATGGTAAAATAGTTTATTAAAAATTGCGACAATCGAGCTGATGAAAAATCATCCATAAATTTTATTATTTAATTTTAATTGTCTTTTAATGCTGATAACATAATCCCCATATTTGTATGAATACGTATTATCATTACAATTTTTGATCTTTATAGTGAAGTTAAAATGCTATAATATGATTTTGAAGCGAGTAATATTATGTATTAAGTGGGCAAGTAAATTTGCGTATAGAGGCCAGTCAATTCGGACAATAACTCAACGCTATAAAACTCATAAGTGCATGCAAATACTAGAGCAGTTAGCGTAAAAGCTTATCGAGAAAACTCAGAATAGGAAAAGCAGTAAGCTATGAGGAATGATAGCAACTCGCCTACTTCAGAAATTACGACTCGCAAAAGAAAGCCCAGCTTTATGCAACTTGAAAATGACAAGCAGATCATCATGGAGAAGATGATCCGCGAATAAATACAAATGCAGAGGAAGCTCAATAGGAAAATGAGTCTTGATGGCGACTAGAGCTCTTTATGCACTTCAGGCATCTACTCGAGGGAGTCTGTGCACTGGAACAACAGATAAATTAGCCAGTTGACAACGAAAAAATTCGATAATATTTTGATTGAGAGCATAAAGAAAATAAAAGTGCTACGCGAGCAGCCTATGACAGGGTACAACTTATTCAGAGTTTCTATCGGATAGAAAGAGGGTAAAGATTTTGCCATAAAAACGATTGATATTCCTACTTGGTTTGCCAATTCAATCTGGGTGGTTCTCGCTCATGGAGGCAACGAAGTTAACATTAAGCGCTAGTTTGATGGCGAAATTGAGGGTTACATTCTGAAAAAAAGTCAATTTCTCGGGAACTGGGAGTTGAGATATATTTCAATATCCACTAAAAACGGGCTCATGTCATGCAAAAAGAAAGATTGCAGCTCAACAGTAAAAATTAAAGAGACATCCTAATTGTGGACTCGATTTTAAATAGTGAGTTTCCAGGACATCAAGTATGTGATAATTAAGACTTGGCACATGATGTTCAAGTACGAGTTTGGAATCCCTGTAGCCGATTGTGTAAGATGGGCTAAGGCATTTTCTTCTCTCGTAAAATGATTCTCGTATCAATTTTGGTTATTTAAAAATATTGGTTATAGATGAGTCAAATAAACAAAAGTATATCATTAAAATCAGCAGGTGTCAAACTGACCGAGCTGCCGAAGACTTTACCATCCGAATCTGACCCAGCTTAGCAAGAAGCTTAGGATTACACTAAATAGGCACATAATGAGGACAATCATAACTATGATAATTAAGGTTGAGTTCAAGGAAGTAGCTTTTATGTTTCTCTGCAAATAAGTGTCCATAAGATATTGAAACCCGCAAGTTACAAGCAAAGTATAAGTGAACACAAGTAAGAAAGTTAGAATATCAAAGTTTCCACAAAATATGGAAAACAGAGTTAAAATTGTGGATATAAAAATGTTTATGAATCCGCATGTAGCAATCCCATCCTTCAAAGCTGTTTCAGATTTGAGTAAGTAGAAGAGGAGGATGAATGAAAATCCAAAACCCATAAATCCTTCCAAAATACCTCCAATCAATGCAATTACACATAGTTTTAGCATCTTAATGCCGTCTAATTTGATCCCTAAGTTAAGTTTAGATGTCTCTTCCTTGATTCTACTGGGTTATAGATAAAACTTATATAAGTATAGTTCACCAAGAATTACAAGACCAGCAATTATACCATACGATATACAGAACTCGGCCACTGATGAAAATGAGCCAGCCCATCCAACGAACTCGGGTAAGCTGAGGCAGAGGCACTCATACCCAAGAAAGCAGAGCAAGCATACCAAAAACTGGTGAAGGGGAAACACACTTGACAAAGACTCAATCAGCTAGTCGCGCATCTTGGATTTTCGGGTTGGAGACATTTAATTTGATTCATAGTGCTCAACTTCACTATCCGCTTCTTGAATTAGAGCCATCTGGACTGTTAAATTAGTACGCTTGTTAGGGGTGTTTTGGATGCGAGCCGGTAGCATTTTACGAAAATGACCATCCGATATTTTTTCACTGGCTTCGAAGTCTTGAAGAAACAAATGAGCTATATATAAGCCTGCAATGACTATTAAGACTGCCACTGAGCTAATGTAGACAAATGGGATAAACTCCGACAATAGCAAGCCAACATTAAGTCCAAAAATGAGCACAGGTAATGAGACGTTGACAACATAGAAATTTACAGCCGGGCCTGGCCCTGATTGACTCTTTTCCTTGAGACTCAAGTAGAGCATAACAAAGCTGCTGGCGAGAGCCAAAGGAGCGACCACTTCTAAACACTTAATAATGAGCAAAATACTTCTTGAAATTGAAAAGACATGATTGTGATAAGAATTGGGTATATGATCCAAATAGATGATAAGCCCAACCGGTTGCTGACTGCTAAAAGAGCAGGAGCGCCAACCATACTGATCAAGAGCTGCGGACTGATGTGATTGAGTGTCTGGTGCTGACACTGAGACTATAAGCAGGTGTATAAGACTGGACAGTCGAGCTAACTGTTACACTCCATCGACTCTCTTGTTTCTCTCTTATCTATATAATCTTATGATGAGGTAATATTAAGCTGTTTAATATTATAATCACCGTTAATAAGAATGCAACTTGACAAAGTTAGAGCAGTCTTCGAGAAGAAGGGTTACACTCCCAATGCCTATATCGACAAGAGAGAGTACCTGCGCATATTAAACTCTTTAATGGTACATTTATACTCACTTAGTCCGGGGGCTTCGAGTTTCATGAATAAGTAGCCGATGAGCTGTGGACCCAGGCCGCAGGGGAAAGGCCTTCCAAAAAGCTAAGGGTCAATGAAATTTGTACGACCATAGTAGATGCGCAAAATATTCTCCGAGTGCGTATTCAAGAAACAGGACAAGAGATCAGCAATTTGGAAGCAGAAAAAAGGCGCTTGCAATCTAACACGTCTCGTGAGTCTATCCGCAGAATTGAATAAATAGACTCTCGCCTCGATTAGCTCTATGGGTAGAAATAATCTTTTGAGGATGATTATCGTTTGGTGAGCGAGCCATTTGGAGTGCACTTAATGGCATCAACAATGAGGAGTAGTGCAGGACCTCCTATTCAAAGTAATCTAAACCCAAACATTAGCATACCTGCTGCTAGTGCCCAAGAAGAAAGTCTTGGTGTAGATTTTAGCAACAGAGACAGAGCAGGAGCTTACGACACTTAAACACCTCATAAATATGGAGATCATGTTGAATCAAATGAGCTAAAATATGTCTTCTACTTAACTTTAGTATTTGGTTTCGTGGAGATCATCATGATCTACGGCAAATACGATTTTCTTAATGTAATTATTGTCTAACTCAGTTAATTGTTCTAACTTGTCTTTTGTCCATTTACTTGATGAACTTTTTCGACAAGGTATATATTCGATTGACCCTCGCTCTGCTTGCTGTTAGCATAGTGTTAGACTTAGTCTGGCTGATTATGTTCGCTGGACCGAAATGGAACCCTTCCTCAGTAAGCAACACATCGGAATATGAGGTTGGGTACATGAGATTTATTATCTTCTTTACTGTGGTGTTAATACCCTTGAAAATTGCCATTACTTTCTTGCTTTCCCGACATCGCAACTCAGACGTGCAGGACAAGTTCATAGTGTCAGTGGGACTTATGAAAATTCTGCTGAGCGCCAACAAATCTAACCCAATATCGAAAGGGCTCGCGAATACTGCTGTGCTTGCGCAGTGAGATCTGATTAATTTATTTTTATAATTGTATAGCCATAAAATGGATAGCCATTCAACCGATCGCAAAGCAGTTATTGCGTCTGTGTTGTTCATAGTCATAGGTCTTGTGATCTATCATTTCAGTTAATGCTTGTACTTGAAAAGTTTCCAAAATTTGATGAGAGCCAGCAAGTGATAAATAAATGGTGTCAAATTTAGACTTAAAATGATTCTTTATAGATTTGGATCATGCATCAAATTTTTTGCTTGTATGTGTAGATACCCTTTGGAGGCCACACATAATTCACTCCGATGATCTTCTTGAGCACAATGGCAGTTGACTAGCCGGGCTTGACGAGTATTGAGAATGGCTGGTTTACTTTTTTGAACTGGTTCTTTATCTTGTATCCAGATTTGTTCACTTCTCTCAATTAACAAATTTTTACGCAGGGTCAACTTCGATGAGGGTGTTGTAAGGGCATGATTTGTTTAATCGCAAGCCCATGAAACCGTAACCGATGTTTTCGAAAGAGTTAGCGAACACAATTTCCTCGAACTTGCGGTCTACGTCGTGATGTAAGTTTGCCATCGGGCCAATCAGAGAGGACATTGCCTCTCTCAGCATTAAACTAGTTTGCTTCTTGTCGGGGAAAATTTCAGTCATATGAAGCGGAATGTTACTTGCGTAATTTAGCACAAAGTAGGATGGCTTAATATAGGGTTCTGGCTTTATCTTTAAAATGTATGATCCTTTGACTAAATTCAAAAATTTAGCATCGCCTCGATTGTAACCATGATAGTACTCGATTTAGTAAGTGTCGTAGCTTGGGGCTAGGTAGTTCGAGTCTAAGAATGTGCTGGGTGAAGTTGCATTATTTTATTTCACTAAGATAAATCTGCATTTCAAAAACCTAAGACCGTCATTAAATCCGTAGCTTTGGCCATACTCTTCAGCCTTAAATTTGGATTGAGTTGTTGGGGATACTCTGTTATCATCAACTTGCTTGATACAGAAATCGAACCATCCATTTGTTGGAACATCAAATCTTAGATAGATTGACTTTTTGTTGTTGGGTTCAACATTTATGATGTAGTAATCAGAAATGTAGTGCCTTTCAATTTCATCACGTCGAGAAGCAATGAAGGCAGTCGAGAAGAAGTTAAGAACTTCATATTCGGGTACCATGAAATCTCGTTCCATCGAAAGCTTATGCTTCTGCGGGTAGTATCGGTTATTCATTTCTTTATCGAGGATACTCATTGACCCTGACCATCTGTTGATCATGGTGCTGCGGATAGTACAGATCCACTTTCTATCAGTGGGCTTCACGACTGCATTATTAGTTGGGGGTGGTGTTGTTTCAACCAAATTTATTAACTAATAGCCTGCAGAATTTGGAATAAGACCTGCATTCTTAACAGCCTGTGAGTTTTTAGTTTTTAAGATAAACTTCCCTAAGTCAGTTTTACCTGTGTAAAACGACAAAAATTAAAGCCCCTCTCTTTGCAGATTGTAATACTTCCAGTTGGAGTTTGAGAAACATTCAAGGAAGAAAAAGGGTGGAATTTTGGGGATGTTGTGATAACCTCTGTTCCTTTTAGCCCAGAACTTGAGTATAATGATTTGCCAAGCCTGATCTAGATCAAGACCCCAAATGTGCTCGAGTGAATGTTCATAAACGGGGACCCAATCATCAACAACATCAGTTTAGAATCTTCCCTTCTCGTTAATTATCATTTTGTAGAGACCGTTTTCAGCGAAATTTTGAGTAAGGAAGAAAGACTTGTAGTACTCTGCAGGGAAAACGCCAATCTAAGTGGCAAAAGGAGGTAAATGAGGATCACTGCTGATCTTCTTGGTGGGGATGAAGTTCCTCGACGGGAAGAACTCAGGGTTCATGCTCTTGGGGCACAGTCTATACAAATCGTAGAGCCTCCTTAACACAACTCTCTCGTTATTATGAGAAAAGTGAGATAACTCACTTTAGTTGATAATGAAGTTGGGGTCAACAAAGGGCTGATTCGATCTGATCGAACTTCTCTAATCATCGTGAGTGTTGTGGACTCGGCGGTAGCAAAATCCTGATTGAATTTAATTTTCCTTAACAATCTGGGTTGTTCCAGCATCGTCGAATCTGACGTATATCTTGTCTTCGGGGACCAGTCTGCTTTTATTCATATATGATAAATTTTATGGCTTATATTGAAATATCTTAAACAAATAAATGGTTTGAATATTATTTGAAATCTATATACGTCTATATTTAAAATACTCAATCTATAATTTACTTAAACAAAACTGCCAGTGCCAGCATCACTAATAAATAATTCAGTTAAAGTTAAAAAATGCTCAAGATAAATGAAAAGCTTTTTGAATTGGTCTGCTGATTAGAGACTAACAACTATTTTAGTGAGCAGTGTCCAACATAAATTGCTTTATCATTCAATATGAACATATATTATAAAGCAGGAAGATTATTCTATTGTTCTATTATCAGCTAATTTTAAGTCAATGGAGAAGAAAAACCAGTTGAAACCTATAGCTTTAAGAAAACAAATCACTCTAAACGAAGTTAAAAAATAGGAGTGGAGTCTGCCAGTACCTTTTCATTAATTCTTAGACAGAGTATATTAAGATTATATTTCTGCTGGCACTCATTCGAAAGGTGGTTAAAAATACCACCTAGATCATCAAAAGTAAAGAAGACAAGTCCAACAGTGAAATTTCATTTTTGAGAAAGACCTACTTCGGAGAGTCTAATTATTTCAGCTTTATTGCACCAGTAAATAAGCAGCTCGAGTAAGTGAAGGCCACCAAATAAGCATACACACTGCTGAAGAAATAAATTTTGAACTTCCTGAAGATAGTTAAGCTTGATATGCGTGGATCTCAGCTTTTTAAGAGATCTGAGACAATAAATAAGCTCATATTGGACGTGAGTCTAGAACAATCAAACAGAAAAATAGCTAAATAAAATAGCAATAATTATGCCCCAATGTTTACTCAGGTGATGCAGACAGAGCCCAACCAGACATGCGAAGATTTTAAAGATGCATTGGGCGAAATGCTATAAAAGCAGTTGCGACCTTAACTGAAAACTCTCGTTGTTCTTAATGCAGAAAGCAATAAGGCAAGAGCCTACACTAGCGCCAGAAAACTGAAATAGAGAGTAAAGAACTAATCAGCAGTATTTAGTAAATTCAGTAAGTGTCTAACAAATGTATGTGAAGTATCAACTAATTCTAACTCTAAAGGATTTCACTAGTTAGTAGAGCTCTATTTGCTGGGTTTATTCGAGGCCAAAAACAATACTGCCGCTAATCTAAATAGAATTCCATTGCAGAGCGTCGAAACTCAGGGCAGAATTAATTTCCTCATTTCAGAAATGATGAGGTTAAACTCAGATGTTTTTAAACAAATTAGTATTGTTGTTGAAAACAATTAAAAGTTTCGCATCAATGAGGAAATGATAAATAAATTTAATGGTCTAGTCTCAACTGACCATCCATAGCAAGTAGTGTCAATAAACGAGACAAGGCTGCTCGAATTTATTAAGCATCTGTCACTAGTAATTGAAGTTGTAAAACTACTATTTATACCCTCCATTTAAATTCATAGTAAAAGTGGGTAGGTTCAAAGAAAACAGATGTTGTAAAAGCTTGCATAGTTGAGATACATCACGAAATATCTGAACGCCGAAATTTTACAAATTGAGAAGAGTAAAAAGACTCAATAAAAGGAAGACGCGTAAGAGAGCACATAAGTTAAATGGAGAAGGCTGTACAATAAAAAATTTAACAGTCGCGTGCACTTAACTGTCAGGTTGCGTTGATATTTTTCGATTTCAATTATAATTAATTCAAACATACAAATTAATGAAACAATTAGTAAATAGTTTCAAAATATCAATTTTGAATTCATATAGCTGGGAATTTATTATGCTAAAGAATCAAGCAGCCATCAGAAGTCGGATAAGTAGGTCCACTGCATCTTAATTTTTAATAAGAATAGTTTAGAAAATGGGTCTGCTAATCATGACATTGCCCTAATTTGCAATCTCACTAATTTCAACAAATAAAACTCGATTTAATGCTTGCATAAATATTTTTGACTTTTATTCTTTAGTTAAGAACTCAGAGTGCACATTCAGACTGCTCATTTCAGGCAGCTCTTCGCACATAATTTCCAAAATTAGTTTGAGTACATCCAGTTGAATCTTTTCCTGTCCATGAGGGATAAAGAAGTAAACTAAAAATGTAACTTTCTATTGTGTTGAGGCAACTTTGTTGATGAAAATTGAATAGTAGCGGACATAAGCATCTAAGTTCAATTTGCCTACTTGCTTTAGTCCCGAAAGCAATCGGCGAGACAGATGAACATCTTGCTTTAGATACTTTTTGTAGTATTGGTTATACTTGAAGAAGATTTCATCCGGTACATCCTCCTCTTGAGATGAAATAACTTTTTTTAATTTGTTTTATTGATTTACACGAATTCCCATCAGCTATTCAAGTGTTGGTGATTTTGTGAACTGGTGACCTCGCACGCCAATAATTTTATTACTTTTTTACATTTTACTGAGTTGAAGCAGCACGTTGTACTATTGAATGATTTCATGGATAGTCTATTTCTTGTTGATGCTCCTAACAACATTGCATCTTGCAGTAACTGAACTCAGCCGAGCAACAGGAATCGGAACAACATTGCTAAGTTTGCCATTCTTGTTACGAAACAATCGATCCAAGTTGAGCACCTTCAACTCAGAGGCGTTGCTGTTTGCTAAAATGGCATCTATTTTTTTGGGTACTACTGTTTTCCCCTCAAACTTGGCACGGAAAGTATTAGTGTCCCGGAAAGGGCTCATCCATTTTTGGTTACTCATCATTTGTTTTCGTTTCTAATCCACTCCTGTTTTGAGAAATCTCATTTCACGCTAAATTGGATTGGATCCCAAAGTGAGTTGTGATAATTTACGAGCATTCAAGTTGTTAAATTTGCTTATAATTTTTAATTTGTTGGGTTGATCCATTGTAGGCAAAGACATTGCTCGACCTTCCTGTGCTTTTATACTCCGATTTTATATTACTTTTTCAATGGCCTGCTTGTTATACTTCTTCCTTTCTGAAAAGCTGATCTATTTTGCCTGGTATGTGGTGGACTTCTATGAGAGGATTCGACTTCTAGTTTTGTAAATATTTTGTCTGTCGTTGTAGTAGGACTAAGTAAGTTTGATGCCATTGTCATGCTAACTTCGACTTTGATTACTTATTTTGGAAACTGATCTACAATTTTAACTAGCAATTGATTTTTATCGAATACTGTTTTTTAGATAAAACTTATGTTGACTGAGCGATCTGCTAGATTGCCGACCCTGTGATAGTAACATAAAGTGTTAATAATATTATTGAAATTGAGTATCACATATAGCCGATTTTATTCAGCAGGCTTATTTACTTTATGTAGGACGAAATAGTTATTTTCTCCAGTGTAGACTTAGGCAATATTTTGAAGTACCCTCGTCCAACTTCTCTCACTTTGATAATCTTGGGCACAAAGTAAAAAGCCAAGAAAAAAACATAAAAGAGCCCAAGTAAGACTTCCAATATTCCGAATACCATCATATTGAAGTTGTACTTTTGTTAAATCAGATTGCTTGTTTAATTAAGCTTTAATTTAAGCTGGTCGAGCTGTAATAGGATCTTATCGCGCACGAATACGTGTATGAGAATATTGGAGTATGCTTCCCCATCCGATATACTAAGCTCATCCATCAGACCATCCTTCAGGCACTCTGTTATGTAATCGTAGTATTATGAAGACTGGATGTAGCCCTTACGGAGTATGCCTTTTCCTACTTGTGAACAGTCCATCACTTCATCGATAATTTATCGGGTTGAGTTTACTTCGCACAGGTCCTGCTTCAGGATCGAGTTTTAATCTGTGTAAAATTGCCTAAAACTATTAATAAAATGTTCTCCCAGGGTTTTGTCCACTGAGCTTCTCTTAATTTTTGTTGAAGTCGGCGGCTTATCGCTTGTATTGAAGGCGAGACTCTAAACAGTGTAATGAAACATGTCAGCTGAATTTTTCAAAGCCTTATATTAAATCCTACCAATTTGGTTAACATACTAAATCATGACCTCGTCTTCTTTGAAATCGATTTCGAGTTTATAGAAAAAGGTTGCTACTATGGCCGAAAAGAGGAAGCTGAAAACCAAAAGTCCTTTTATCTTTTTAAAGATATAGGATATTTGTTCGCTTTTATCACTAATAACTTACTTGCATTTGAAGTTTTCTTTTTCGCTTTGAAATTTAATTTTTTTGCTTGACTATTTAACTCTAGATTTGTAAAGTATCATGGATTCGGTGTTTTTACTTTTATACTGCAAAAGCTTGTTCTGACTGTCTTTAGGCACCTGGCTCATGCATAAAGCCACACCAGTTTCCCAATTACATAGGCACTTTTGAACTTCGGTCTTGTCCATCATAGCAAAAATATGAAAAATCTACTTCATTATTTTGAGATGCGCTTTAATAGCGAGGACGATGAAGAAGAGGATACCAGGAATTGCACCTGCTAACACGAATATTAACAGCTTGTTTGAGTTCAGATTGTTGCGGTACGAAGCAATCAAAATGTCCAAAACCTAAAATGGAGCATCGATATTAGACACAGTGGGGTAATTTCTTATAAAAAGTCCAATGAATGCACCTGTGTTGGTTAAGTCTATAGAAAATTGACACCTTTTGCTATAGATTATTAAAACTGAACCCTAATTTTCTCAGAGGAAAGCTTGATGTTGTATGCATACTACAGTAAATTGGAGCTGGAATAACTGGTTTATATTTGGTAATTAGCGTAACCAATAACGTATGGACTGCTTCCATCGAATAAATCTCTGTGGTAGAATGTTGCGAACTGGTAATAGAATTGCGATAGAATGTTATGAATCCTATCATATTTGGTCGTAAGCATCTCCTGCACTGTTGCATTCAGTCCTTGCTGCTATAAAACAGAACTAATATCCTCCTTCTGAGCTGACAAATAATATTGCCAGTACACTTCTAGGGTTCCCTCCACCATCAAGCAGGCACTCTAAAGTATTTTATTAAGACTTTGTGTAATACTGGTTGTGTTCGCTTTCTGGGACTAGTTATAGACTCCTAAAGTAATAATGAGGACAGCCAGCACCAGCAGCAGCGCACACGTCAGAATAATAATGCATGTTGAATATGCTAGGTAGCTACTTCCTTCAGATGATATCTCTGACTGCTTTTCCTCAATCCTCTGCCGATACGGGTTCGAAATGGGGCAGTATTTCGACTCAGTTAGCTCTGCATTTGCTTTACTATTTTTCACGTCTTCAACTTTAATGAGAATGTTTGACTCCTATGCATCGATCTTACTTGTCACTTAAGAGCACTCTTCCATGCTCATATATTATTTAGTTGTTCTTCCGATGGTGTTAAACTTATTTGGAAAACCAGATGCCATGAACTCGAAGTTGTTGTTAATTGATTGTCTTTTGGATTATTGATCTGCCTCACGAATGCTTAGACAAAGCAACATACTATCATCGAAATTGGCTGTCACTGATAAATTGCATGGAAACTTTGCTTGTATTTAAGAGGCTAATCCTTTTGATTTTACCCTGAGCTTGCTCACATTGACTACACACTTTAGCTGCTTGTTTTTCTCAAGCTCTGTAATTATGGCGTTCGCTTCGATATTACATATGATGTTGTTTAAGCACAATTAGTTTTTGTTAAGTTTGTTCTCCAAATAAGATTGCTTCAAGTGCAAATGCTCATAGAAATCTGGCGAAACATACTATATTCTGAGATCCAGCAAGTTAACATACAGGTACGTTGTTTTCTACTATGCAGTGGCGCGACTGAGAAAATAGAAAAATTCAATGCCTCCGCTTATCCTCGGCTGCATTTTAATGGAAACCTCCAGTACCTCGATAAGGTGGCTTCCCACGATCAGGGGGACGATTGATGCAGGTTGAACATGTGTACTCGTATAATCGCTTGTTGGCTTTTTCAACTTCCTTATTACTTCTTCAGGAAATATTTTACAAATCTCTTCACCTATAACTTCCTACTTTTTGCAGTCTAATAGCTTGAGAAAATGAGGCGAAGCTTTGGTGATGTTTTTGTTGGCGACTACGAAATAGAGGAGAGCATCTTCATTTACCTCTTCTTGTTTAGACATGATATTTAAGTCATCAAATTTGAGAACAGTGCAGGGCTCTATTAATTGGTAAATCAATTTAATTATTTTAGTTTCCCATTCTGCTCTGTATCCTTAAGTAAGGCATTTATACACTGCCTGTAGACTTGTGAGACTCTCTATCATTTGGTCAAATGTGTCTTCGATGGTGTCCTCAATAAGCACATCCATGTTTATTTTTTACCAGAATGAGCTCACATGACTGAGAACCCGCATAGACTGATCGAAAAATTGTTACTGCTGGGTACTGGTCTTCAGAATTTATAAAACTTTGTCGTGGTCAGGCTGCTTAGATAGGTATTAAAACAAGGTTAGCTATACTTATTTTCTTGAATAGAGACCTTTCAAAAATGAAGATTTATTATTATTTTAGCCTGCTTTTTGTTGATCCCCTTGACTAGTAATTTTGTATAGGTTTTGATTTTCGCAAAGGAAGTGACTAATTTCATCAATAGTGTCCATAACCAGATAAGACTTGCTGATCCGAAACATATAATGTTTTTTCTTAGTCTCAATGTTGTTAATATCTTTCAGGGATTCAATAAGAAGCTTAGTATCAATCAGTTTTAGAAGTTATACTAAGCTCATTTATTGAACAGACTTCGATGAGATCAAGTCGAACATTTCGCGAGTAATGACTACACTAGCATTTTTATGAATGAACTACCTGAACAGAAGCTATATTCTGATTGCAGCATGAATTGAAATTGGGTCTGACATTCCCAACTCTACTTTCTATAGGCTTTGCATTAAAAACTAATCTTGATAGTACTTCTGGTCTTCAAAATATCTCTTGAGAAGTATGATAATTTGGAGACACCCAAAAGATATGATAAAGAAGACAAGTTATCTACCTGTTTATGTGCTGTCAAGAGTGTTGAGTATGGAGAACAAACAGGTGTAGAGATAACCGCAGTATATGCAGTGATTTATAAGAGTTACTGAATCTAGGTAAATGAATAAGCAGATAATGACGGCAAGTACCAACGGTTCAACCAGTGGATGAACCTATAAATCCAGTTCAATAGTCTCCACTAGGACCAGAATGAGGGGAGCGAAAATACCAAATATTCTGTTTCTTCGGTTGCAGACGGTAACAACTGCGACAACTATGAGAGATATGATTAGCAAACATACATCAATGGTGAACAAGTTGTGGATTGAAGCTGATGAGATAAGCCTGTAATTAGCATATAAGTGAAGAACAAGTGGACTGTAGATCAACTCGGCTAGGAGCAAAGCAAAAATGGGACCAAACGCTAAGCCAGATGACAACTCAGGTCGCCCCTGTTTGTTAACCAAGCTATTCTTGTTGTGCGCGAAGTATAAAAAGTAGCAGCACAT
>APMI01004428.1_pt1 | contig 14400 bp, 5 predicted proteins | sample 667938 | NCBI WGS metagenome assembly APMI01 (sample SAMN01084076, study PRJNA167559) | wastewater metagenome | biome: Wastewater | place: Denmark: Ejby Moelle, Odense | collected 2011-11-28 | reverse complement strand
TCCACCTTGGTCTCGAGGCATTTGCGCAGACTCAGGTCATTTGCGCCCACCTCGAACCATCCGCCGGGCTTCTGATAGAAGTCCAGCCCGCGACCGATCTTGATGACCCAGCCGTTGTCGAGGCGGATCTCGCGATCATGGATGTTGGCGTTGAGTTTCACCTCCAGCTCGACATCCAACTCCAGAAGGCTCTGCTTGAGCTCGTCGAGCTTCTCGGCGATGTCGGCCAACTGGGTCTTGTCGTCGTAACCGGTGATCAGACTGACCTTTTTCACTGTGCCGGCCTTCAGCACCATTTCGCAAAAGCGCACAAAGTTCTGAATCTGATGCTGGAGCCGAATGTACGGGTCCTCGATGATGACCGCCTTTGCACCCTGGAGGTAGGGCCCCATGATCAACTCATAGCTGTAGCCGGTGTCGCCATACAGGATCGTGAAATGCTGTTCCTTGAGTTCCACCGACTCCGGTGCCACCACCGCAGGTATCGGAGCAATCGGGGACTCGGTTGCTGAAGGCTCCGCTTCGACTGTTGGTGAAGGCTGCGCAGGGGCCCGCACTTTGACTACCGCGCTGGGCTGCTCATCCGCCTGACTCAATCGGCGACGAGCCGGCTGCTGCGTCGCCGATGCGTCCTTCGATTCCGGGCAGAAAACGATGGCTTCTTCGCCGCTCGCCTTGAAGTAGGACAGGTTGATACGCGCGAACTCGTCGTCCGGCTTGCGCTTATTCATCTGCTCCTTAACGCGGCGGCGGCACTCCGTCGCATAGGCCACATATTCTTCGAACTCGTCATCGGTCGGCGGCCCATGCGGGTGCAGGATCTTCAAGAACGCACACACGGTCTTCTTGATTCCCTTTTCGTCACGCCCCTCGATCGACTTGCCGAGGCGAATGCGTTTGCTGACTTCCTCGTACCGGTTCGTGTGCTTGAACTGGTAGTGGAAGGCTTCGGCCAGGTAGTCCGTAATGAAGCCATAGCGACTGGTCAGGAACTCGCTGCTGTTCTTGGGCATTTCCCAGCCCGGGATATAGGCAGCAAACCGGTCCATCACAGCCAGGTCGAGCTCGGGGGGCAGCGGCTGGAACAAGTCGTGTTCATTAGAGTTCACCACTTGCTGCACCGAGACATCAATGTTGCCCACGAAGCTCAAACTGGCGTCGGCAATGACTTCGGCCCCGCGCGAAAAGCGGCCGTTGGCCATGAAGTCTTTCATGATCTGGATGGTGTCCGGATCACGCACTTTGATCCCGCCGACTTCATCAAAAGCAACGGTGTCCCAATAGCCGACCAAGCCCACCTTGCGGCGCGCGTTGTTGTAGAACAGCGTGGCTTTAGTCGCCTGGCCGCCCGAGATCAGCGTGGCATAGGGCGAAAATTCGCTGAAGAAATAGGACTTGCCGGTGCCGCGCGGGCCCAACTCGATGTAGTTGTAGTTGGGCTCCACCAAGGCCGCCAGTCGGGCGATGAAGTGCATCTGCACGCGTTTCGACAGCTTGCTGGGCTCCAACCCGACAGACCTTAAAACAGCCGCGATCCACTCGTCACGCGTGAATGCCGCACGGCCTTCGGTGTAGCGCTCGAAGTCGAAACGCGAAAGTTGAATCGGCCGCAGATCCTCGATGGAAAACGCGTAGTCGTCTTCCTCGATATCGTTGTGCGCCAGAGTCACTTCGGCCCAGATGCCACCTTCGAGTAGCCGATCGTTGTCGCGATAGAACTTCTCGCCGATCGCAATCCGCTGCGAGTTGAAGTTTTCCAGAGACGCCCAGTGGCGCTTCTCTTTCTCGACATAGCGGACGTGGACCTTATCGATGAAGCGGTGCTTGCCCTTGGTGGCCACCTTGGACTGAGCTGCATTGGCTTCGTCTGGGCGAACGTAGTTTTCCTGCAAGGAGGACAGCACAGCCTCCATGCCGGCATCCATCTCCGCTTGATCATTGCTGGCGCAATACTTGGCAAGCAGAAACTCCAGGACGAACGTCGGGACGTTGGTGCCTTTCTTGATCCGATGCAGCAAGTCCTTGCGAAGCACTTTGCCGTCGAAGGTCGCATTTAGCTTTTGGTCCAGTTCGTCCATAGGGCTCATTCCGTATAGTCGGTTTCAATCGCAAGAGCGCTGTATGCCGCGAGGGTGGTTGGATTCAGCGCCTTGACCGAGAACTTGCCCCTGAACTCGTCATCCATGCGCAATGCAATTTGCTTGCGCTGGCCTGGCATCAAGGTCACGGTTCGGGTCGCTGGATTCACGTCACCGCCGGGGCGTGGTTCACCAACCACATTGCCCTTGCTGTCCTGCGCCTCCAGCAATATCTCAACGCTCATCTCTTGCGAAAACATATCGTCGGCAACCAGTATCACTTCGATGACCGGCAGTCTCGTAGTAATTCGCTTGGCGCCGTTCTTGTAGCTCAGCTCCACCACGACTTTGCGCAGTTCCGTATGACCTGCCGTATCCAGGCGCGCGACCAGCACCGGCACAATGGCCTCCGCCAGTGAGGCACCGCCGTGAAAATACAAGTGGCCTGAGCGATACGGCGCCATGCTGCGGGGTATGGCCACTTGGGAGAAATCGCCTCGAATCCCGACCTTCTCAGCACTCACCACCAGGCTGTGACCGTCAGCCGACCCATCGCCCAGCATCATGCGGTCATGTGCATTCACCGGCCATTTACCCTGGGGTTTGACGCACACATCCCCAGCCTCCGCGTGCGCATTGAGAAAGAAGCCGTGGTCGGTCACGATGACGGCTTCCTTGAAGCCCATGCCACGCAGCTTGTGCAGTGCGACGCGGATTAGCTTGAGCGTGCCGGGAATCAAGCCCAGCGTCGTCTCGGGATTGCTCTCAAGCTGGCTGTCGATTTCCGTGGAGCGCAGCACCAGCAGGTCGACGGTCTCTGCAATCTTCGGTTTGCCACGCACGAAATCATTGAGCAACATCTCGGAGAAGCGATCCCCGTAACGCTTGGCCAGCACATTCATGCGCTGCGGGACATTGCCCACCAGCGCCCCAGCCAGCTTGGGCACGAGCGCTTCGTTTTCCAGCGACAAGGTCAAACCAATGCGTGCGCCCGGCAGCAAGCTCGCCATGCCCACCAAGGTGATGGTCGGCAGCTGCGCATAGGCCGCTTGCAGCTCGACTGGACCATCCTCTGCCAGCATCTTTTCAAGGGCCACGCCCAACTCGTAACGTAGGGCGTCCACCATCAGGTAGGCCACCTTGCGCCCATTTTCCTTGAGCCGATCTGCCACCAGCCGATCAAATGCATCGGCGTTTGCCAGGCGTCCGGTGGGCGGCCAACCAGCGGTCTCGACGTGCTTCACAAACACGCCCTGAACCTTTTCGGTCAGGCGCCGATAGCGGGCCCGCGCTTGGCTGATCACTTCGTGCATCAAACCGTGCTGGTCGAGGAAGTCGCCTGCGGCTTGCTCAAACTCGCGCTGCAGGCGGTCTGCTTCACGCAGGCTGCCCAGGTAGAAGTCGAGCAGATCAGCCTGGGAACGGGCGTGGTCTGGTAGCTGACGTTCAAAGTCTTCGCAGGCCTCGACCAGACTCAGGCCGGCCCGCACCAATTCCCACTGCGCCTGGCTTTCGCCCTTGCCCAGCCACACTGAGCTCTTATGGCGGGTCAGCACACGGCGGGTGGCATCGGTGTCGCCCGTTACGATGCCCTTGATCGCCGTGCGCAGGAAGGTCCGCTCTTCGAAGGGGAAGGTATCGCGCTCGCCCAGGTCTTCAATCGCCCCACACAGATCAGCCAGATTGAGCTCTGCTTCGATGGCCTCGGCCCGCTCGATGTAGACCGCGCGTGACTTCGGATCGCTACGCAGGCGGTCGCACACATCCTCGACGATGGGCCTGGCTTCCGTCGGCGCATGCGGGACCCCCTTCAAGGTTTCTGGTAGCGCCACGGGCAAATCAAAAACGAACTCGCTGAACAGCACGTAGCGCCACAGTTCATCCGCCAGGGCGGCCCAGGTCTTGCTGCGTGTCTTCACGCTCAAGCCTAAGGTGGGGCGGAGGAAGTCGCGCGCCTCTTGCACCCAGCCTTCCTGCCCCTTCATGGCTTCGGTTTGGCTGGTACTTGGCACCAGTAGCGCCGCCAGAATCTCCCGGCCAGATTCGACCCGCAAGATTGCTCGCAGTTGCGGCCAGCTCATGCCACCACCGATGGCATCGATTACTGCAAAGGTCGGCCCCGCAGGCGATCCGGCAAACACCTGGCGAATTTCGGTAGCGTGATCCGGTCTGGCGCGCAGGCAAAGGCTCAGATACTCGTCGCCATCATCTTGAGGGAACACCGCGCCGCATTCCGCATAGAGCGCGAACGGGTCCGTCTGCTTTTGCTCGTCGGTCTCTGACCGCTTGGTTGGCACATAGATCAACACCCCTTCCAGTGGCGCCTTGGGCTGCCCCACCTCTCTCAGTGCCAGCAGCGCTGCCTCGCGGCTTTCAATGCTGCTTGCTGATGCATCCACCACCCGCACCTTGTTGGCCGCCAGATCGAAACACTGCTCGCGGTAGCGCTGATCGGCGTCATACACCACCAAGCAGCCTGCCTGTTTCAATCGCGGCCGCAGCACGCTCTCTCGGATGAATTCGGCAATAGTCATGTGTTCTCCCGCAGGCTCAGGATGGACTTCACCTCCTTGAGCATCTTGTCTGTTCGCGCCGTGATTGCAGCCTCATTCCAGTCGTCCCGGCTGGCCAGGTCGGCGTTCAGGTAAAGGCCATTTCGGTAGCCGATGAAGTCGCCCTTGTCGTTTTGCCGATCACGCTTCTTCAAGAACTCCATCGTTCCGAGCTTCGAGTTGTAACCACTCAAGGTGAGGTTGCCGAGCTGGTGCGCGCAGCGCTGGCGAATGGCATCGGCGGTGCCTTTCTGATCGCCCTCCAGCATCGTCACCCAGCCTGGCCCCAGGTTTTCAGTCTTGGGCAGGATGTGCTCCACGGTGAACACGGTGCGATCGTTGGCGTCATGCGCCCACAGGTCGCGCTTGTTCTCACGGGTTTGATGCGCTTCTTCCAGCTTGCACAGCATGAAGCGAGTGGCTTCGTAGTTTTCGAGGTACACATCGCCTTCGAGTCGCGCTTCGCACACATCCTCCGGTGCGGCTCGCGCCAGCAACCAATCACGGGTCTGCTGCATGAAGCCGTCTAGCTCGGCAATCGCCCCGCTGCGAATCTGCTTCAGCAGGTCGCCGACCAACTCCGTAAACATCGGATCGAGTTCACGGGTGGGAGGCATGTCAGTCAGGTTTCGCCAAAAGAACCACTTGGTCAGCAACGCCGCTGACTGCTCCAGGGCATCGGCTTCATCCCAGTCCTGGCTCTGCGCGACCTGGCTTATCCACAGCAAGAATGCATACGCAGGTGCGGCGCCCAAGCGCTGCAGATCCTGTAACGCGCTTGCCGTAGCGTCACTCCATTCGGCATTCGCAACAGCGGGGTTGATCAGCGCCGAATAGGTTTTGCCCTTGGCCTGAAGGGCTCCAAAGAGCCACACTGGGCGCTTGCGCAACAAGGTGTCGTAGATGGTAATCAGGTTCGAACGCGTGGCGCGCGTGCAGCCTTTGACGTCAACCCGCTTGAGGTACTTGAACATGTTGTACAGCTGACGCAGAAAGCGCTCCTGCACGGCAGGATCAGGCAACAAGTCGATCAGGTCCTTCCACTCATCAAAGGCGCGGTCAATGCCATAGTCGGGCCGTTTGTCCAACTCCGCCAGCAGGTTGTTTTTGATGATGTCGATGGCCGAGAGGGGGATGCCCCGGTTGTTGATCGACTCGAACAGCATGAAGGCATCGGAATGACTGCGCACCTCGATCTTCACCAGCATCGCCGCCTTCAGCTTTTCCAACAGCGCCAGCGTGTCGTCCAGACTCATTCCTTCGAGCCGATCGCAAAAATAACCATAGGCCCGAGCAATTCGGCGATTGCCAAAATAGCTCAGCCCCTTCGGCGCCTTCACCTGATTGGGGAATAGATCACTCAGCACCTTCTGGAAATCCGCCTTGTTCTGCGCTTGCTCACTGGGCTCCAGGCGCCACTGCGCGCTTGAACGAACAAAAATGCGGTTTTCCAGGTTATCCAGCTCAACCAGCAGCTTGCGATCTGAGTTCTGAACCGCGTTCAGCTTTGAGTAGAACGCGCAAAATAGCAGGCTGATGGTGGTGAAGCGTTGTTGACCATCGATGAGCTCCAGCCGCCCCCCGGCCATGCCGTCTTGCTGTGTGTTCACACAGATGATCGAGCCCAGGAAGTGCCCGCCGGGGGATTCCTCCAGGTCATTGAAAAGCGCGTCCCAATTCTTCCAACCCCACACGTACTCACGCTGGTACTTCGGGATGAAAAAGGAGGTCGTCCCATCAGGGCTGAAGTAGAAGCTGACCGGCAGCGCTTTGACATCCTGAATCATTCATCACCTCCGGCCTTCTTCCTGCCGCGCGCCTTTTTCGGTTTGGCATCAGGCTCGACGTACAGATCCTCCAAGCCGTGTGCGATGGCGAGTGACTTGTCAGTCTTGCACTTGTCGCGCACACGGTCAGGCCAATAGTTCATGGCCAGGTGCGCCCAGTCGTAGTCGCCCTTTTCCAGCTTGGCCCACGTGTCCTTAAGCAGCTTCTGCCAGGGCTTGTGGCGGAACAGCGGCCACAGTGGCGCAGCGGTGATCTGTACGCCGTCGTCGTGGTTGGGTTTGTAGGTCGGTGCGAGGGCAAGCAGGGTGTCGCGCAGTTCGATCAGCTCCAGCTCGAAGGCTTGCAACGACTCGAACTGTTTTTCGTCTTGGCGCGAGCGGGCGGCTCCCTTGTTGCGCAGGGTGGTCACGTCGTCGCCCACCTGCTTGAGCTTGGGCTCAACGAAGTCGTTGATTGCCGTGTACAGCGTCTGGCTGGTCAGGCTCGGGTAATAGATCCACAGCGTGTAGCTGCCGGACGCGGTGGCAAGCGGCCAGTAGATGGGGGCCTTGCGACGGCTCTTGGAATAGCGCTGCAGATGGAAGGCGAAGAAGTCGCGTTGTAGCCAGCGGCGCACGTCGTCCGGGGCCGGCGCCTCTACGCGCGCCAGAACTTCCTCGACAAGGTGTGCCAGATCGTGCGGATGGCCGGCATCATCGACTAGCAGGCCAGGGTGACGATGAAAGGGATCCAGGCCATCGGGCAACATGCCGGGGCTGTTGGCGGTCAGCGGGTCGAATGGCTCCGGCTCGGGCGGCGCCGCCCGCTCCCCGGTGGCCAAGCGCCAGTCGAAGCGCCCAAAGGCCACCCCCACCGCCCACGAGAGCAATGCCGATTGAGTATCGGCTGGCAACTCGGCAGCCTCGGCTTCGTCCTCGATATCATCCTGCGCGTTGTCGCCAGCCTCGGCCGCCAGCGACTGAGTTACGATGGCACGATCAGCGTCACAAAAATCATAGAGATCGAAAGCGATCTCGTCGATTTCGGACTGGATGCGCGCCAGTTCAGCCTCAATGGCCGACGGGTCATAGTCACTTAGACGGGTGCGCAGCGCGGCGGGCAGCAGAAAGGCGTGGGAGGTTTCTTCGATAGTGTCGAGGATGCGTTTGAGTGACCAAGCGCGGCGAGCAAGCGTTGCGAGTCGCTGTCGTTTTTCGCTGCTCAAATCCGGAATGGGGGTTTTCTGCATTACGCCGACTTCATAAGAGCCAAAGGCCATTTGAAGTGATACAAGCAGCGCAAAAGCGCGGCTGTTTACGACTGCCAGCAATGCGAGCAACTCATCTGAATCGTCATCGGCTACGAAAGCGGCTGGGCCCTTGTGCCCAAAAATGCAACTGGCAGGCATGGCACGCAAGCTGAGACCACCTTGCGTTCGTAGTGGCCAAGTGAGACCAGGGCGAAGATAGAAGTTTGGGTTTCGTACAACGCTGCCGGAAAAACTATCCAGCTCGTGACCTTGCCCAAGCCAATTTACGAGCAAATAGATATCGGAGTAGTAGGGTGAAAATGCTCCACCCTTTGCAAAGCTGATCCAACCAGCTTGATTCGATTCCCACCAGATGCGCACAAAGCGGAAGTCGTCTGCAGTTGCCAGCCCCTGCTTTGCCGTTCTCCCATTAGTCTCAAGAGATGAAGATCGTTTGAAAACCCCTCGAACCGCCTTACTCACCCAATACGCAAACGGCTTGCCGGGCACTGCATTGAAAGATTCATGCGCGACGTCGAAATGGCGCGGATCGGATTTGCCACCGCGCAGGCTTAAGCAGGCGCTGGCCAAGGCTTCGGCCTTATCGGTTTCACTCAAGAGGCGTAGAAACTGACTCATGCTTGCTTCTCCAACACATAGGCGGCGGCTTCGACCATGGCATCGTCCATCACGCCGTAGCCGAGGTCGGCCATGACTTCCGGCCGAGCGATGCCCAGCACCACCTGTTCGCGCCATTTCTGAAAGCTGGACAGGAAAAAACAGGTGCGCGAGGTGATGGCGCCGATGCGGCCACCGGTGCGCAGTAGTTCGAGGCCGCGCTCGACGAAAATGGCTAGGAGGTCGTTCTTGCTGCGCGGGTAGGCTTTGGCAAGCTGGTCTTTGGTATTACTCGCCAGTGCGCCAAAGGGCGGGTTCATCACCACCACATCGAACACCTCGCGGCAAAGATCGATGAGTCGCAGGCCCTGCAAGGCGTCTTGCGCGAACAGGCGGCCTTGGTAGCTGGCTTGGGCTGCCTGGGCGAACTCGGTGAGCGCCGCGCACAGGCGGCCTTCAGCCTTGTGCCACTGCGCCATGTCCACTTCCCGGAACATGGGGCCATGTTCGCCAAACACCTTGCGGATCAGATGCGGCAGCTCATGCTCCACCTGCAGCAACACGCCCAACTCGGGCAGCCCCTTCAGGAGTCGCAAGGTCTTCTCAAACAGCTCGGCGTCGAGATGGTCCAGCGTGGCGGCAAATTGCTCGCGCAGCTCCCTTTCGGCGGGTGGTGCGATGGCGGGCAGCACGTGACCCCGGCCGATCAGCGGCCGGTCCTTGGCCTTGATGCCGGTTTCATGCCAAGCGCGCTGCGCCCGCAGCCACAGCGCCAGTGAGGCGATTTGCGCGGCACGCGGGTCGATGTCCACGCCATAGATGTTGTGCTCGATAATCAGACGCGGCACGTCGCGCAGAAAACCTGTCTCGTCGGCGTAGGTCTGGTTCAGAGGCTTGAGCGCTGTCTGGGGCTGGGTCGAAACATCCAGCGAGCCGGGGCCGTGCTGCTGCTCCCAGGTCCAGGCTTCGCGATAAATCTCGGCAAACAGATCGAAGGCATACAGGCCGAAGTGCATGGAGCCGCAGGCCGGGTCCAGCAGTTTCAAGGTGCGCGGATCACGCAGCTTGGTGGCAGCCTGGGGCGCTTCGTCGGGCTTGACCAGCAGGTACTGGCAACGCTCGCGCAAGGATGTCTGGCCACCCGTGACGTTGAACCACAGGCGGCCCAGGGTGTTGTCCACCAGGAACTCGACCACATAGCGCGGTGTGAAGAACTGGTTGCGCACCGCCAGCTCGCGGCTGTTGCGCGGCGCCTGCGAAGCATCGCGCATCGCTTTGCGCTCTTCTTTGGAGTTGAAGTACTGATATATCCAGCCGATGGTTTCGTCCTCGCTCCACAGCGGGGCGATGTCGGCATGGTTGATCAGGGTGAGCACCTGCAGTAGCGCCGCCTCGCGTGGGAACAAGCGGCCCTGCGGCGAATAACGGTCAAAGAGACCCGGCAGGTCTTGGGCGAGTTCGTCGAACACGCTGAACAGGTACGCGCGGTAGGTATCGCCGGTTTCGCCCAGGCCGGTGCCGGCCAGCCGCGCATAGAGCTGAAAGCCCTTGGCCTGGAAGCCGTTGCCCACCGACTCGACCAGCAAGCCGCGCGCCTCGGCCATACGCAAGGCCGCAAGTCGGTTGAGCACGGTGAAGGCCTGCTCACGGACGATGCGATCCAGCCCCTGCGTGGTGCTCATGTCACCGCTGGCGCAATAGTGGGCCAGGGTGTCGCGCAGGATGCGTGCGGATTCGCGCTGTGCATCATTGATGTGGCGCAGGCTGGCTAGCTCCGTGACGGCGCCTGAGTTCGGGTCCATGCCGTAGTCGTTCTGGAGCTGGCGGGTGAACTCCTCTTCCAGCACGCGTCGCGCGTCGTTGACGAAGCGCTGCAGGCGGTTTCTCGTTGTTTGGTCGAAGGCCATCAATCGGTCCTATTGGTCTGTGCCGGCGTCATCTGTCCCGGGGGCTTGCCAGTGCTGACCAAAGAGCGGGCGCAGCTCCTCAATAGCGGGTGGCAAGGCGCGGTCACAGGTCACGCCCAGGTAAGTGGCGGCTCGTGTGGTGCCCACGTACAGGTATTTGTCGAAGAGCGCCGGGTGTAGCGCGGCGAGTTGGTCAATGCCGATAAAGAAGACCGCCTCGAACTCCAGGCCCTTGATGTGCTGGATGTCGAACACGCGGACGTTGCTTTCTTGTCCAACGGCCTGGCCCTCGCGGCAGGCGATGACCTGGATGTTGTGCTCGGCCAAGGCGGCATTCAGCGCTTCGGCCACCGGTGCTACATCACTTTCTGAGTTCACGAAGATGGCGGTGGATGGCAATTGGCCGACAAAGCGTTCGATCTCGCGGATGCGATCGGCCAGCCAGCTGACGACGACGGGTGTCTCGGCTGCATACTCGAGCAAGGCTGGCGCCACACCCGCGCTATCCACATGCGCGGGCAAGCTGACGTTCTGCTTGGTTCCCCCCACAGCGCGGATCATGGCGCGGGCCAAGTCGTTCAGTTGCTTGCTCTGACGATAGGAAACGGTGATTTCCTTAATGTCGAAGTCGGCAAAGACCCACTTCAAATCGTCAGCGGAGCGTGCCCCCCACGTGGTCAGGCGCTGGTTGAAGTCGCCGCATGCAAAGAACGAGCGCAGCCGTGGATGCGCCAGGGCCGCCATGCAGGCGAGTTGAATGGGCGAGAAGTCCGTCGCCTCATCCACCAGAATCTGGTTGCGGTAATACCCCAGGATGGGCTGGAGCGAAGACCAGGCCGAACTGTCGATATCGCGCTGGATGTTGGGCTTGCTGATCAGGTCGCCTGCGGCGCGCAGGATGGCCAGCAGCACAATGTCGAGTTCGAGCGGATGAATTTCGCGGGGCTCGAAGCCTTCGTTGCGATACCAGCTGCCGGTTTGCTGACGTTCACGCCGGAACGCACGGTAGCGCTTGGGACTGCCATCAAGGTATCGCTTGACCGGGTTCACAAAGCGCCGAGCGCTGGTCTGCACCAGAAGGCTCGCTCCCACTTCGGCACGTTCCGCCTCCGTCAGGGAACGATCGCCCAGCCACTCGATGATCTTGCCGTTACGAGACGTCTTGCTGAGCGTGCGCTTGGATGCCGCCGCGCGTGCTTGCGCCCGCACGGCTTGCATGTAAGCGTTGAGCGCAGCGGCACGGCCAGTGCGTGGTGCCGTGGCGTCGTCTTCCTCGTCGGCATCGAGCTCATCTTGCTCGTCGGTGTCTGTTATCTGGGCCTGCTGCAGGCCGTCGATGAAGCGCGCCAGCTCATCCAGGAACGCTCGGTTGCGATTGAGCTGGAGATTCAGTGCGGCTTTGATCTTGCCGTCAGAGGCTTCCTTCAGGGTGGTGACGAGTGCCTGCACCTTGGGGAGTTCTGCGGCCAGCGATCCGAACGTGGATGCCAAGGTACTGTCCGCCGCCCGCGCCAGGATGTCTTGGAGGCGCGCACCCTGGCTCTGGACTTCGGGCGCTCTTGCTTCACGGAGCAGTGCCGCGGCTTCGTGCAGCTCCTTCACATAGGTGTTGCGCTGCCATGTATCGAAATCGTCAAACCACTGAATGGGACGATCCAGAGCCTCTGCACTCAAGCTTGGCAGCCCGTCTTTCAGGACGAAGGTGCCGCTGCCCGAAGCGGTTCTGAGCACGCCAAAGGCGTTTCTGGCCAACTCGCGCCGGTAGTCCTGCCAGGTTCTGATTCGAAGATCCGATGCAGGAACGCCCTCTCGTGCGAATGCTTCTTTGAGGTACTGCTTGAGCAACTCAGTGGGCGTAAACATCAGCCAACTGTTGGCATGCGCGACACCTTGTGCCGCCCCCACCATCTCTACCAGGCGTTGTTCGCCTTCTTCCAAAAACGCGGTATCGAGCTTCTGGCCCAGGCGGCGGATCAAGGTTGTAGTCTTGCCGGTACCAGGTGGGCCCAATATCAACAAGCGTTTGTCGAGGGGAAGGCGGAAGATCTCGTCTTGGTACTGGTCGAGAACGGGCTGATCTCTCAGCCCCATCTTGGTGATAACGCTGCGGCGGACGCCGTCGATGATGTTGGCCTTGACGGTCTCTTCGGCAAGGAGTTGTCCCAAGAGGTCTTCGGTGACTTCTTCGCCCGCGATTTCCGTTAGCAGCGCCCGCAGCGATTCGATGGTGAGTGGGCCGAAATGCTCGGCTTCAACCACGGTATCGCGCGAATCCCAACCGTCGGCGAGTGCGGCGGGTCTGAGTTGGGCACGCTCCAAGACCTCGACAACTGTTCCATTCGGCAGGGTGAACTCAGCCCCAATCGCCAAGGAGGCCAAGCGCCCGACAGGGGCGCGGTAGCTGGCGAGATTGGGGAAGCCTGATACCGGACTGGTACGGCAGATGTAGTAGATGCGCTCTTCGCCTTCGTCATCCACCACCACAACGCGGGCAATCGCCGGCTCGGCCGCCAACACCTGATAGCTTTCTCGGTTTGCCTGGCTGATCTGATCAAGCCTCTGGATGGCCGAGCTCGACGTCATCGTGTTGATGCTCGCCAACGCATCGGACCCCAGCGTTCGCCCATCATGAAGCTTGCTCTTGGCTGCAGTGGCAATGCTTTCGAGTTGGATCAATGCCTCGCCAGCGACATGCTCAATGCGTTGCCTGGATTCTGTTGTCAGGTCCATCCTTAACCCCCGTCCGTTCCAGGCTGATCGCCGACGACAAACGACACTTCGATCTCTGCATAGAGGCCGAGCTGTGCCTTGATTTCGTGGAGCTGCTGGATCAGCAAGTCGATGTCCGCAGCCGATGTCATTTTCACGGGCACCGAGATCGACCTGGAGAGCTTGGCCGGACCTTTTTCACCGGTCTTGGCACGCTCTTCCTCCATGCGCTGGCGCAGGCGTTCCTGGCCCTGGCGCTGGATGGAGCGCTTGAGCTCTTCGAGGGTGCTGTTGATGTCGTAGTCACGGGCCAGGAGCTTCTTGAGTCCGGCCAGGTCCTGGGTGGCTGCGAGGGTGAGTCCATCCAGCCGGCTGACGGCGTTGCCGCGCTCTTCCTGGGTGAGTTCTTCCCATTCCGGAATGCGCTGCAAGCCTTCGACGCCTTCCTTCAAGCGCAGCTTTTGCTGGTCGGACAGCGTGATGACGGCGTCACGAACGCGGCCCTTCAGGTGGGTGAGCTGCGAGTTGAAGTCAGCGGTGTGTTTGTAGAAGTCCTCTTTGCCCAGGCGCTCTGACAGGGTTCCCAGGTCTTCGCTCAGTTCGCGGCGCAACTCACCCGGTACGCCGGTATCGGGCAAGGCCTCGATGTCGCGGCGATGGGCTTGAAGGTCTCGCAGGGTGGCATCCAGGCCGTTGTCGAGCACGCGCTTCACTTCGAGCGCCCATTTGAGGTTGTCGTAAATGGCGGAAGCTTCGGCGCCCAGGCGCTGGGGTGCGTCCGAGGCATCGGTAAACAGGACGTCAGCAATGTCCTGGTTCAAGGTGCGGATGCGGTCGCTGCCCGCCAGCCCGAGGCCACTGAGCTTCTCGGCCAGGGAGCCGTAGTCATGCTGGAAGCGCGGGAAGTGCTTGGCCGCTGCCTTGCTGATCTCCTGCTCCAGAGGAATGACCATGTCGCCGACTAGCTCGGTGAGCCGCTCTGCCGCCCGACCGAGGGTTTCGATGGAAGGGCGTTCGTCGCGCAGCGCGACACCGATCTGTTTGAAGGAGTTGTTGGTCTTCAGGGCATCGATCGCCTGCTGGCCTGCGGCAGTGACTTCTCGTCCTGAGACCTTAAGCTTGATCTCACCAGCCATCAGCATGGCGGCCACGATGTAGCGCGTCGTATCTGGTGACCAGCCGAAGGGATCGCTGCTGAAATCGTCGAGCAGGCGCTTGCCATCGACCGTGCCGCGCCTGTCGATGTAGTCGCGGATGCTGATCATCGCCTTGTGATCGGTTTTGAACGAGGCGCGACCCGCGACGGTCTGCACCAGGCCGAGCGGGTCAAGGCTGCTGCTGATGGCGGCGGGGTTGGCGACTTTCAGGAATTTCTCGGCGGTGTCGGTGCCGGCGCGCACCGGTGCTTCGACATAACGGTCGAACACCTGGTCAGCCACATCGGAGAGCAGCTTCTTGGCCGCTTCCAGCAGGTCAGCATCCAGCGCCGACACCGCCGTAGCCTGGCCCCGGAAAACAAA
>APMI01028453.1_pt1 | contig 14401 bp, 2 predicted proteins | sample 667938 | NCBI WGS metagenome assembly APMI01 (sample SAMN01084076, study PRJNA167559) | wastewater metagenome | biome: Wastewater | place: Denmark: Ejby Moelle, Odense | collected 2011-11-28 | reverse complement strand
CCGATTATCGCCTGGCAGTTGGTAAAGACGGAAGAGAGGGACTCGAGATCGCCGCCGAACTGGTACCCGACCTGATCATCACCGATGTAATGATGCCTTTTGTAGATGGCTTCGAACTATGCCGCAGTTTACGCAGCGATGAACATACCAGTCATATTCCCATCATCATGCTCACTGCAAAGGCTGACATAGAAAGCAAGATGGAGGGCCTTCAGCAGGGCGCTGATGCTTACCTCGAAAAACCATTTAACCGGGAAGAATTATTAATAAGAATAAAAAAACTGCTTGAACTGCGGTTAACCCTGCAGCAGTATTATCTCAAACGGGCAGGCATCAGCAGCCCCGCCCCCGAACCTAGCAGCACTGAAACAACACAGCCGGCCACTACCACAATAGAAGATGAATTTGTAAAGAAAGTGAGGGAGGCAGTAGAGGCCAACATTGCTGATGCCGATTTTACCATTGAGCAGTTATGCAAGCTTGTTTTTATGAGCCACTCCCAGTTGCACCGGAAATTAGATGCACTAACAGGCTGTTCCCCCAACAAGTTCATCCGCATCATCAGGCTAAACAAAGCCAGGGAAATGCTCAAAAATCCTGCATTATCCATTGCCTCTATAGCTTATGAATGCGGGTACAACGACCCTGCTTATTTTTCAAGGGTATTCAAACAGGAATATGGAGAAACGCCCCAGGAATGGAGGGTTGCCATTAAATCCTGAACCACCTGTGTTAGTTCATGAAACTTTTAAACGCCCGTTGCATTATATGTCAAATAAATTGTCTAAAATTGCAACCGGTATGTATCTTACCATTCATTACCACATCACGTTTACCCTGTGATCAACCATTACATTTTCTGGTAACCCCCGTAAAAAGACATCAGCAACTACCTGTCAGGGTAAATTTTTCATGTACTTAAATCAACAACAATGCATTTTTTTACCCTTGAAGATGTTATCCATCCGGCTGTTTTTTCCATGGCCGGCCGAACCGGGCAACATCATTTTTTATTAGCCTGCTACGGTGGACCAGAATGGACAGTTAATGAATTTCAAGTGACCAATCGGCCAGCTTTGCACAATTTCTCCTGTACTTTGACTTAAAGAGGCGGCAAAATGGTGAAAATATCCATGTGTTTCCCCCGGATAATCATCAATTTTAGCCTTCCAAAACTCCTGTGAACCGCCCCGAAATGCATCAATACCATTTGCGCTAACATTTTCTGATTGAAGGTTATTCCTCATGCCTCAATTTTAAACAGAGCGAAATCCAACGTTGTTCCCTTTTTGAAAGCCAATTAACTGATTTATCAAACCAGAAACGATGAACAATTTTACCTGTATCGCCGACAAACAGTCAACCGGATCTTCTTTGCGCTTAAAAGTTAAAAACGTATTTCCGTTGTTTATTTGCCTGGTGGGGCTGATGAGCATTAACCCCCGGTACGCAAATGCACAGGCTGCCGGAGATTACCGGAGTATTGCCACCGGGTCGTGGGAAACCATTACCAACTGGGAAATTTTTGACGGTATTACATGGGTTGGGGCGTCGGCGGCACCCAGTTCTTCAGATGGAACGATCACAATCCAGAGTCCGCATACCATCAGCATCGGCGCAGCAAAAACCATCGACCAGGTACGGGTAAACAGTGGCGGAGCCTTACATGTATTCAATGCTGTGACCATAGCCAATGGCCCCGGGGATGACCTGGTAAACGATGGCACGGTCTTCTTCAGCAGCTTTGGCGGCGTAATGGATGTTGCTTCCGGCGTTGTGATCAGCGGATCATCGCACATTCAATTTGACGGGGACTGCACTAATAATGGCACTATAAACGTACAGTTAATTGCATGGGGAACAGCTCCACAAACGATCAACGGAACAGGCACTATCAGTATGCTAAGTATTGCTACCACTGCCGGGGTAACGTTGAACGGAATACAGACCATCACCAATACCCTCAATTTCACCAACAGTGAACTTACTGCTACGGGCGCCAGCAAAGTGATCATTGCATCCTCAGCATTTATACAAAATAATTCAGTGACTGACCACTATGTGATCGGTAACCTCCAGATGAATTACCCGGTGGGCAGTACAACCAAAACTTTCAGGATTGGAGATGCACTGGGCTACCGACCTGTAGATGTTACTGTTTTTAACTCAAATGGTATTGGCGGCGTTACAGCCTCCACTACCAATCCCGATCATCCAGATATTGCCAGTTCAGACATCGACCCCAATAAAAGCGTAAACCGTTACTGGGGCCTGGAAGTAGCCACTGGGAACACTGATGTATGGACAACTTTTAACTGGCTGGCCACCGACGTTGATGGTGCTGCCAACGCAAATAATTTTGTGGTTCGTGAATACAACTCTGTTCTGCCGGCCTGGTTCCTTACCACCATGGTAAGCCAAACGGCTAGTTCAGTGACGGTTCATACAAACAGTAATGGAAGAACTGAATTTGCAATTGGAGAATCTACCATCGATCCAACTGCAATGGCCGGTGACTACCGGAGTGTGCAAAATGGAAACTGGAATGAGGCTGGTAACTGGGAAACCTATACCGGTACCGCCTGGCAACCTGCAACGGAATTTCCAAACGGGATCAACAGCAATACCATTACCATCAAAAGCGGGCATACAATCGGCAATGGTTCCGAAACCATACAGGGCGACCAGATCGTAGTATATGGTACGATCTCCATCACCGAAGGCACTTTGAAAGTACTGGACGGGGCTGGGGACGATCTTACTTTAAATGCCGGCGCTGCCATCAGTATGTCTGGCGGAGGTATCCAGGTAGATGGCAAACTGGTTGTTGGATCAGGTGCCAGCATCAATTGCGGCTCCCAGGATCATCTCAATGGTCCCGGTATAATTGAGATACAAAATAACGGCAGTCTTTACATATACACCGATGGCGATAATTTCCACTTAGGCGCAGGCTTAGCACTCAACAACTATGGTGATGTTACCTGGGAAGGAGTTGCAGGCGACCTGCTGATGGAAGATAATAATACAACAATCAACAATTATAATTCGATGGATCTGTCGGGTAATACTACCATTGACATGACAGGCACTACCGATACCATCAACAACTACAGCAGCCTGTTTTTTAATTCGCCGCTCAGCATCGCTTCAACCGGCGGTATCAATGCAGCATTCAATAATATGTCTGGCGGTGGATCAATTGATATTGCCAATGCGGTAACGATCGACCTTAATAGTGAAGTGGTATTCAGTAATCATGGAAGCGTACTCATTGAATCAGGTTCTACATTTTCACTCAACAACAATGATGGTACCCATGATGGTACTTATGATGTTGAAGGAACCCTGGCAGGTTTAGCAGCACTTAATTTCACCGGTACTACTTTTGCGAACAATGGTACTGTACAATCGACAGCACTGGTATTTGCCGGTGGCGCTACGCAGAATATCAGTGGTAGTGGTTCGATCAGCAATCTTACCATCGACAATCAATTTGGAGTAGTGCTTGAGGACAACCCGACAATTGTTAATAACCTGAATTTGATTGATGGTAAGATACAGACCGGCGCACAAAATCTCACGATTGGCATCGGTGCCACTATTACGGGAGCATCCACCACAAGCTATGTATCCGGTAACCTCAGCAGGTTTGTTTCAGCAGCAGCTCCACTCCAGTTTCCTGTGGGTGACGATGACAACTATGCGCCGTTGACCATTGATCCAGACCTGGTAAGTGGCGGCCTTGTAACTGCCAGAACCGATTTCGGCGATTATCCTCAAATTTCAAACTCAGGTATAGATGGTGAAAAAAGCGTGAACAGGTACTGGACACTTACCAATGGCGGATTGTCCTTTACTCAATGTGATGTTTATTTTGACTGGATCAATTCAACTCCTCCCACTGTAGATAATGGAGCAGATTATAACAATTTTAGCGTAGGTCAGTATGATGACGGCATTTGGTCATTGCCAACAGTAACACTTCGTACTCCTACTTCTATCGGCGTACTGGATGTCACAACTTTCGGGCGTTTCCAGGTGGGAGAGCCGGTAACCTCCGGTCCTCTGTCCATTACCTGTGCAGCTGACCTCACCGTTTGCCAGGACAATGTAAATGGAGCCTGCAGCATAGGATTACTCCCTCCCACCCCTATTCAACCAAGCCCTTCCTTCACCGACAGAAATGTAACTTTCACCGGCGTAAGTATCAATGGTGGTGGAAATAGTGCCGTGGTGGCACCGGGTTCTACGGTCACTTTAAACTATAGTGTTGCTGCAAATTTTGACCTGGGATCAGTGTATTGCCCAGGCTGTGTTTACCAGGGTTATATTGGAATCGGGGGCACTTTTCAAAGCCTGCAGTGCGAACCCGCTATTAACACTCCATATGCTAATAACTATAACGGGGGCGATTTTGTAGCACCATCAACACCGGGTGTTTACTATTTAACGTATGAATTCACACTTGATTATACCTGTCAGCCGTTGCGGTTCAACAACAACCCGGCCAATGCGATCGGGGTATTGGTGGTAGGACCTCCATACCCTGCAACTGCCGGAGGTACCGGTACAGTTACACTCACCAATGATGCGCCATCCTGCCTCCCGGTTGGAACAACCCTTGTAACATGGACGGCCACGGATGCACTGGACAATACGGTTACCTGCACGCAAAATGTAACAGTAACACCTGGTACTATTTATTACCGTGACCGGGATGACGACGGATTTGGAAACCCGGGATATGCTGTTTACAATTGTTCACAGCCATTCGGTTTTGTGCTGGATCATACTGATTGTAATGATGATAACGGAACCATCACCAATGCCGGGTGTGAGGCTGCTGCACTGAACTTTGATGGCGTAGACGATAAGGTGGATATTTCCAACGCAGGAATTGATATCAGCAACAAGTCGTTCTCGGTGGAGATGTGGCTTAAACGCAACTCAACAAATACCTATGACGTAGCTTTCTCACAGGGTACCTCTGGTGTGGGTAATGAATTGCTGCATATCGGGTTTTCAAGCAACGATGAATTTATCTTTAATTTCTTTGGTACTCCTAACGACTTAGAAATTCCAATTACCAATGACGTTGACTGGCACCATTGGGCCTGTACATTCGACAATGTAACAAAAGAACGCAAGGTTTACAGAGACGGCGTTTTGATTGGGCAGGCAGTTATTCCATCAACTTTTGTTGGCAACGGATCAGCAAGCCATATTGGTGCAAATGCTTACAGTGGAGATGAATTTGATGGCAGCATCGATGAATTAAGGATATGGAATGTGACCCGTACGCAGGCAGAAATTGTGGCAGGCATGACCTGCGAAATCCAGGCTACGCCGACATTACTTGCTGCTTATCATTTTAACCAGGGTATGGCAGCCGGAAGCAACCTTACAGAACTAACCCTGAATGACGCCAGCGGAAATACGAATAACGGAACACTCAGCAACTTTGCATTAACAGGTGGCAGTTCTAACTGGATCGCACCTGGTGGGGTTGTTTCAGGAAATGTTTGTGCACCGGCAAACACTCCTGCTGCTGCATTGAATTTTGACGGGGTGGATGATAAGATCATTGTATCGAACGGAGCCGATCTTTCCAACAAATCATTCTCTGTTGAAATGTGGCTGAAGCAAAACGGTAATACCCATTACAATGTTGCCTTCGCACAGGGGCCAGCCTTCGGGCAAAACAGGACGCTGCATATAGGATTTTCTCCGGGCGGTAATAACTTCTTTTTTAATTTTTACCAAAACGACCTGAATGTTGCAGTAACCCAGGATTTTAACTGGCATCATTGGGCTTGTACATTTGATAATGTAACCAAAGAAAGAAAAATATACAGGGATGGTATTTTACTTACATCAGATGTTTCTCCTTCAGCATTCCTCGGCGATGGAACTACAGATATGTACATTGGTGATAATGCCTATGGTTCCAATAATTTCGACGGAAATATTGATGAGCTCAGGGTATGGAATACAGCGAGAACCCAGGCCGAGATCCAGGCAGGTTTGAATTGCGAAATCCAGGCACAACCCGGCTTATTGGCTGCATATCATTTCAACCAGGGCATTGCAGCAGCAAGCAACCTGGCCCAGACTACAGTATCAGATATCAGCGGAAATGGATACGATGGAACCCTGTATAATTTTGCATTGAATGGTACCAGCTCTAACTGGGTAGCTCCCGGCGGAGTTGTTACAGGAACCACTTGCTGTAACCTGAAAATCGAAAACGCTACGGGCGACAGTTTGATCATTTGTACAGAAAGTGGGCTTACAACCGGCACTGTGCATTTAAATATTATTAACGGTACGGCTCCATTCATTTATTCCGGTGCAGATACGCTGAACGTTACACCAGGCACCTATAACTATACTGTTACTGATGCCAATGGATGTACAGCCAGCACTACGGTAAAAGTGGTGAGTGCCAATTGTATCATTCCATATTACAGGCCGCCTGTAACCGGTACTACAGACAGCCTGATTGGTTCAGAGCTTACGCAGTTATACCTTTACCCGGAGTCGCTGATCGACACTACTGAATCGAATAATATTTTCCTGATCAAAAGAGATTCTGTTACAAACGATACGCTTGTATTGATTGAAGTGATTGTTAATGACGGCAACTACAATGCGGTTTATAACCTGCTTTCCACAGCAGCCTATGGCATGCGTGATTTTGTTGACAATGGAGATTCTACCCTGATCATTACCGGCTTTATGCCGATACGCAACCTGCCCAAACTAAACCAGTTGCCACAACTCATCAACTATGCAAGGCCATACTTTACGCCGATCGCTTCCGGCAGCACTGGTTTAACCACAACGCAGGGCGATAAAGCCATGCGGTCTGACATAGCGAAAAAAGCCTGGAATGTATCTGGGCAGGGCGTAAAAGTTGGTGTAATGAGCGACAGTTACAATACCAAGTTTGGCAATCCTGCTCACCTCGATGTGATAAATGGCGACCTACCGGGAACGGGTAACCCAATTCATACGCTACCTGTAAAAGTATCAGCAGAATATCCTTACGGTAAAGCTACCGATGAAGGTCGTGCCATGCTGCAGATCGTACATGATGTGGCGCCTGCAGCAGAATTATACTTCCGCTCCGGGTTCATCAGCGCAGGGAATTTTGCCGATGGTATTAAAGCGCTGAGAGATTCAGGTTGTAAAGTGATCGTTGATGATATCAGTTACATCACTGAACCATTCTTTAGTGATGGTATAATAGCGCAGGCAGTGGATGATGTTACTGCTTCCGGTGTAAACTATTTTACATCAGCCGGAAACTTTGGTGTAAAATCGTACGAAGCACTGTTTAGTCCAATGCCGCCACCAGCTAAATACACAGGGTCTGGCGAAGCACATAATTTTGGCAATAACAATTATTACCAGGCCTTAACATTAACCAAGGGCACCTATACCATTGCCATGCAGTGGGATGATGATTTCTACTCTGTGAGTGGCGTGGATGGTGTGGCCACCGGTGCAAAAAATGATCTTGACATTTACCTCGTTACACCTGCCGGCGACAGCCTGTTTGGTTTTAACCGGAATAATTTGGGCGGTGATCCGTTTGAGATCATGCCGTTTAAAGTTACTGCTACAGTAGATGCAAAAGTGATTGTGACCCGTAAAAGCGGCACCGGAAATGTGCGTTTTAAATACATTATTTTCAGGGGAGAAGGTACCATCAACGAAAACAACCAGGGTACCGGCACTGTCATCGCACAGGCTAACGCCGCCGGTGCCATCACGGTTGGTGCGGTATTGTATACCAATACACCTGCTTATGGCAATGCACCTTCTGTTGCTTCTTTTTCATCAAGAGGCGGAATTTTAATCAAAGGAGACAACCGGAGTAAACCTGATATTGCTGCGCCCAATGGGGGTAATACCACTGTAGATTTTGGCGGGGTAAACATTGACCGTGATAGCTTTCCAAACTTCTTTGGTACTTCAGCCGCTGCACCGCATGCTGCAGGTGTAGCCGCCTTGTTGATCAATGCAAAACAACAATTATTCAATGAAACATTTACCGGCCCTCAAATGAAAACGCTGTTGCAAAACACGGCGATCGACATGTACACCCCTGGTTATGATGAAGCCAGCGGTTTCGGATTCATACAGGCAGACAAAGCCCTGCAAACCTTTGCCAATCCAATACCACAGGTAGATAGCATTCACCTGCAGGATTCAGCATTTATACCTGGGCAAGATCCTGTTACGGTAGTGATCGATGGCAGCTATTTCAGCAGCAATGCCACTGTTATCTTCCGTTACGATACCTTGCCTGTAACAGTGATCGGCGATACACAGCTGGTTGTGTCCATTCCGCCGTTCATGGGCAATCCGCCACTGCTCGTTTACAACCCCCCGCTCACAAACGGCTCCGGCGATGGAGGCACCAGTGATTCATTGTATTTATTGGGCACTTTGCCTACAAATATTACCATTACGGTAAATGATGCTGCAAAGAGATTTGGCGAAAGAATTCCTCCTTATGCTGTAGACGTAAAAGTGAATGGTGTGCCTTTGGCCAATACCCCGCTCACAATGGAGGCACTTGGCCTTTCCGACATCACCTATACTTCATCCGCCAACGATCTCAGCAATATTGGCTTGTATTACCGGCGTGCACACGCTGCCGTTACTGACCTTTCCATTCCGCAATCATTGGCTTTGTCGGCCCTCTACAATTATCAGTTTGTAGATGGAGTACTCTCCATTAAAAGAATGCCGATCACCATTACACCAAGAGATACAACGCTGGTATACGGACAGGCGATCAATGGCAAACAGTTGCAATTTAACTACACCTATGATGTGGCCAATGTTGATCCACTACAACAATCAGCGTTTTTGGATTCATTGGTTTCAACACACCAGTCTGCCATGTCTAATGCTGTGATCCTCATCAACGGCAAGCAGGCTGTGAACGGACAGTTTTTAACCGCCGCAGATTTTGCCAATATGAGCTTTATGACGAGTGGCAAAGCCGCTGTGAATGGCAAGCAGGCCGTGAACGGTAAACAGGCAGTAAACGGAATTGCCTTTGACACCACTTACTTTATCCCTGTTGCACCGGAATCTTTATTCGATTACCAGGTTGATTCTGCCAATGCTGTTATATACAATGGTAAACAGGCCGTGAATGGCAAGCAGGCAGTAAACGGAAAGGCTGCAGTAAACGGCAAGCAGGCAGTGAATGGCAAAGCCGCTGTGAACGGTAAGCAGATGGTAAATGGCAAACAGGCCGTGAACGGCAAGCAGGCAGTAAACAGCAGTACCTTTAATGACGAAACAAATGAGAACGTATTGCTGATCGTTGATTCACTTGATGTTTATGGAGATGATAATGGTGAATTAAGCGATTACCAATCAATGAACATGGTATCAGGATATACTGTAGGAGACTGGTTGATCGGGCCAGGTGTTCTGTTATCAGAGAATTTCGATATCAACTACGGTCTTGGTAACCTGCACATCGTTCCTGAAACACTTACGGTAACCGCAGTAGATACTGCCGCCGGTTGCTCAGGAGAACAGCCTGTGTACCGCAGCGTAAACACGATCTACCAGTTTGAAGATGAAGATACCAGTGTGATCGCAAGCGGCCCGGTATTCAATGTGTTTAACGGGGCAAATGTAAATGTTGGTACGGGCAACCTTGGTAACGGTACCTACCAGGTGGTTCCATCTGGTGTAGCGTTTAAAGATGCCGTACCAAATTATACGGTCGTATATGAGCCAGGCACACTAACGGTTGGTCCGCTGCTGGCGGCCACCGCAACTCCCGGCACCATTGCCTGTAATGGCGGAACCACAACAGTGGTAGTGAGCGCAGAGGGAGGCATGGCCCCGTACAGTGGCACCGGCACCTTTACAAATGTGGCAGCAGGATCACACTCCTATACTGTAACAGATGCAGCCGGCTGCTCTTCAACGATATCAATTAATATAACTGAACCTGCGGTGATAGCACCGGTAATAAGTACTGTTGCATCCTGCGGACCCTACACATGGCCATTGAACAATACCACTTATTCAACACCCGGCACCTACACCGTGATAACCACAAACAATGCTGGATGCAGTGTTAGCAATGTGCTGAATCTAACCATCAACCCAAAACCAGCCACACCGTTGGTAACTGTTGTAAACAATTGCAATGGCAGCTCAGTGCTTTCAACAACAGCAACTGGAACCCTGCTATGGAGCAATAATGCTACTACCCCATCCATTACTGTTAGTGCAGCAGGCAATTATTTTGTAACCAGCACTCTTAACGGATGTACAAGTGACGCAGGCACTGGAATAGCTGCACCAAGATCAACACCGTCTACACCTGTTGTAACTGTGGTGAACAACTGCGGCAGTTCTGTATTATCAACTGCTGCAACAGGAGCCTTACTGTGGAGCAATGGAGCAACCACTTCATCCATTACCGTAACCACGGCAGGTAATTATTCTGTCACCAGTACTGTTAACGGATGTACGAGTGCTGAAGGGAACGGAACCGCAGCACCAAAAACGACACCGTCAACACCTGTTGTAACGGTAGTGAACAATTGCGGCAGTTCTGTATTGTCAACCACGGCAACAGGAACCTTGTTATGGAGCAACGGTGCAACCACTTCATCCATTACCGTAACTGCGGCGGGCAATTACTCTGTCAGCAGTACCGTCAATGGATGTAGCAGTGTAGCAGGCAGCGGCACGGCAGCGCCAAAAGCGACACCGGCAACACCTGTTGTAACCGTAGTGAACAATTGCGGCAGTTCTGTATTGTCAACCACGGCAACCGGAACCTTGTTATGGAGTAATGGAGCAACCACTTCATCCATTACTGTGACTACAGCAGGCAGCTATTCTGTCGCCAGTACTGTCAATGGCTGCACCAGTGTAGCAGGCAGCGGAACGGCAGCGCCAAAAGCGACACCGGCAACACCTGTTGTAAATGTTGTTAATAATTGCAATGGCACTTCTACACTGTCTGTTACAGCAACAGGAACCTTGCTCTGGAGCAACAATGCTACTACCCCATCCATTACCGTTAGCACTGCAGGAACCTACACGGTTAAAACGACTGTGAATGGTTGCACCAGCGCCAGCGGCAGCGGGATCGCCGCACCAAAATCAACACCAGCAACACCCGTGGTGACTGTTATAAATAATTGCGGAAGTTCAGTTTTATCTACTACTGCAGCTGGCACCCTTTTATGGAGTAATGGAGCAGCTACTCCGTCTATCACTGTTACTGCTGCCGGCAGTTATACTGTTAAAACTACTGTGAATGGGTGTACCAGCCTTGCAGGAAGCGGCACAGCAGCACCAAAAGCGGTTGCGGCTGCACCAACTGTAACATTAACGCAACCAACCTGTACTGTTACTACCGGCACCATCAAGGTGACATCAGCAACAAGCGGCTTAAGTTTCAGCATCAACGGAACAAGCTATACAAACACTACCGGAACATTTACCGCTGTCACACCAGGCACCTATAATGTAACAGCGAAGAACACTGCAGGATGCATCTCAGCCGCAACCGTGGCTGTACTAAAAGCAGCAACTACCTGCGCTTCTATCGGCAACTTTGTATTTAGTGATGCCAACGCAAATGGCAGGCAGGATACCGGGGAACCGGGCATTGCAGGGGTAACCGTGAAATTGCTGAACAGTGCAGGAACCACAGTGCTTGCTACAGCCATCACCCCATCTAACGGATCCTATACCTTTGGTAATCTTGCCGGAGGCACTTATACCGTTTCTTTTGTAACTCCTGCAGGCTATACCGCTGCTGCCGCTAATGTTGGCACAGATGACACCAAAGACAGTGATCCTGTTGGAGGCAATGTAACCGGTATTACTCTTACTTCAGCACAGGCAAACACTACAGTAGATGCAGGCTTTATCCCGAATGTATTACAACTGGGCAATAAGGTTTGGTACGATGCCAATAATGACGGCATCAACAACAGCACCGAGAACGGCATTGCCAACCTCACGGTAAAATTGTATAAAGACGACAACAACGACAATACAGCCGATGGCGCTGCCATTGCCACAAAGGTGACGGATGCGAACGGAGGATACCTGTTTACGGCACTGGCCCCGGGAAATTATATCGTTGGAGTTGTAATACCTTCCGGTTATATGAGCAGCGGTATCAATGCTGCAGACCCTGATAATAACATTAATCTTGATGACAACGGTTCAGTACTGGTTGGCAACGAAATAAGAGGTCTTGCCATCACCCTGTTAAATGGCACCGAGCCAGATGGCAGTGCAACAAACACCAATGCCAACAATTCCTACGATTTTGGATTGCTACCGGATTGCGGTTGCATCAACGCTACAGGCAACCTGCTTACCAATGGCAGTTTTGAAAGCGGTTCAACAGGCTGGACGGCCAAGGGCGGTGCATTAACTACCGGCACCGGGTATCTTGCCTGCGGAACTAAAAATGGTTTCAATACTTCTTCCGGAAAAACATCGCTTGTGTACCAGGATGTAGCGGCCGCTGCAGGCACAACTTTTACCTTGAGTGCTTTTGCCGGTACGCATACGCCAGGCCTGGCATGCAGTCCTAAACTAAGCCTCCTGTTCCTGAATGCAGCAGGCACCGTTTTAAGCCAGACTAACGTGAACGTAACCTGGAATGTTGATGTGAACTTTAATCAGCTGGCCAACTACGTGATCACTGCCACTGCACCAACCGGTACGGCCAAAGTGAGGGTACAAAGCTCCATTGATTGCAATTACATGAAGCTGGATGCCATGTGCCTGCGTGCCAATACATCTAAACCTAATGCAAGGATCAATCCATCATTTACTTCATCGGGTAAAAATGAGCCAACGCATTTTGATGTATCAGCAAGCCCGAACCCGGTAACCAATTCCTGTAACCTTACTATCAACAGCAGCGATTATATGTTGCCTGTTAATGTAAGGATACTCAGTATTGATGGAAAAGTGATATCGGTCTACAGAACCGCATCCAACAGCGTATTGAAAATAGGCACCGAAAAATGGAGAAGCGGAATGTATTTCGTAGAAGTGATACAGGGTAGCGAACGCAAAGTAGTTAAGCTGATCAAAACAGAGTAATTCCAGGCGATAAGCCATGATAAAAAGAGGCTGTATCAAAAGCGTCAAACCTGTCACATTCAATACATCGGAATGTTCTCAGGTTTGGCTCCCACCGGTTGTTCCAACAGGGCAATCAACGGGAACTTTTGATACAGCTTCTTTTATTGGTAATACCGGGCCATTGTTGTTACAGAATTGCTGTAAATCGCCGGCGTAAAGCAGCTAAATACAGCCGGCAATTAAATGAACAAAAAAATATTGCTCCTGTATTGTTTTGTGTACAACAATTCTGTGTTTACTATAAACCAATTTCTTAGTTTTACGAAACCTAAGCTTAATGCGAATGACACATCATACCGGCAGGTTTGTTCTACTCTGTCTTTTTCTATTTATTGGGCTATACACAAGATCTCAGTCAAGGGAGGTTGATAGTTTGCAAAAACTATTAAAGGCTGCGGCTACAGATTCTTCAAGGGTAGACCTGTTAAACGCATTGAGTAAGAGTTTTTTCAATGATAACCCGGATACTTCCATTGCAATTGCAACCACTTCAAAAAAACTGGCGGAGCAGATCAATTATAAAGCTGGTCTTGCACTGGCTTTGAAGCATGCAGGCAAAGGTTATTACCTGGAAGGGAAGTATATCGATGCCGTTAAATTCTGGCAGCAGGCCCTGGAAGTGTATAAATCTACCGGTGATAAGATTGGTGTGGCCAATATGCTCAGTAACCAGGGAGCAGTTTATTTTAACCAGGGAGATGATGCCAAATCGCTTGAACTGCACCTGCAGTCGCTCAAGATATCTGAAGACATTAATGATACGCTTCGGGTGCTTACCTCACTCACCAATATCGGCGCCATCTATTTAAATAAACCGGCCACTTACCAAAAGGCGTTGGAGTATTTCCTGCGTTCGTATAAATTAAGCCTGGCCATCAAAGACAAATATTCCATTGGAACTGCTACTGCTAACCTGGGCGAAGTATACTATAAACTGGGTAATGATTCCACTGCATTGTTTTACCTGAACCAGTCTGTAAAAGCATACGAAGGCAGCGGGGACCTGCCCTATTCATTGAACTATCTCGGCAGGGTTTATATCAGGCAAAAAGAATTTGAAAAAGCGATCAACACCCATACCGAAGCCTTTGAGATATCTAAAAAACTCGACGCAAAACTTGATATGGCGCAATCGCTGGTTGGTTTGGCGCAGGCTTATTACGCAAAGAAAGATGTGGTTTCTTCCATTGCGGCTTACCGGCAGGCCCTGGAAGTAGCTGTTCCA
>APMI01012705.1_pt1 | contig 14401 bp, 17 predicted proteins | sample 667938 | NCBI WGS metagenome assembly APMI01 (sample SAMN01084076, study PRJNA167559) | wastewater metagenome | biome: Wastewater | place: Denmark: Ejby Moelle, Odense | collected 2011-11-28 | reverse complement strand
GTCGCGGCCTCGGCCGGTGCCGCAAAGCCCGTGATCCCCTTCAGCACGCCTTCGAGCGCCGTGCGGGCGGTCGCGATCTCCGCCGGACCGGCCGTGCTGCCCTCGGCAAAGAGCGCCGCGAACTGCTGCTGGAGGGCGGCGGCCTGTGTGGCCAGCGCCTCGATGGAATTGTCCGCGGCCGTCGTGACGTCGCCCGCTGCGATCTCGGCCTTGTCGATGGCCGGCGCCAGGGCGTCGGCAACGGCCGTCTCGATCGAGCCCAGCGCCTCGCCGACAGCGCCTGCATCGGTGGGCAGGGCCTGAAGACGGGCGAGCGCGGAGGCGGCAGCGGCCGATGCCTTGGCAGCCATCGCGCGCGCGGCTTCGCCCTCTTCCTCACCCGGCTTGAACTCGGCCAATGACTTCAGCGCGATCTCGGTGGCGGAGCGGGCGGCGGCCAGCTCTTCCGCGCTCGGCAGGCGGCCATTCGCATAGAGGCCCTTCAGGAGAGCGATGGCCTTGTCGGCTTCGGCGCGCAGCTTGTCGAAGGTGCCGCCGCCGATGAGGCCGAGTGCAGGGCCGGCATTGCCCGTGGCATTTTCCTGCGCCACGACAGCGACCTGCTCGCCTTCCGGCCGGTCGAACGGAACCGAAGCACGGAAATCGACCTTGCTGCCATCGGCGCTCATCACATCGGCGCGAACGGTGTGGCGGCCAACGGAAAGGTCGATCATGCCATCAACGACATAGCGGCCCTCGTCGTCAGCCTTCGCCTCGCCGACGAGCGTATCGTCGGCATAGATGCGCACCAGCGCGCCCGGCCTGGCCGTGCCGGCGATGAACATGTGCCTGCCTTCCAGCTCGACAGCGGAAACATGCGCCTCGGCCCTCGCCGTCGATACGGCGGCATCGGCCGGGCTGGCGTCGCCGGAGACCTTCTGGACCTCCGTCCCGGCAGCTTCGCTCCCTGTCGCGAGGGCGGGCTTCTGGCCGGCATCCGCAGAGGCGACCTGCCCGGCCGACGCAGCGGCCGCGCCGGCTGCCTTTTCGGGCACGGTGATGAGACGGCTTGCCTCGCCGGGCCTGGAAACCATGGCGAGCAGCTCGCCGCTCGCATCCTTCGGCACGGAGACGGTCGCCACCTCTTCCGAGACCTTGGCGCCGCCCTTGTCGTCCTTCGTGTTGAGCGTCAACTGATAGTCGCCCGCCGCGAGCGGCTGGTCGAAGACGGCGGCGAAATCGCCCGAGGGGCCGATATCGGCCGTCGCGACGACCGTTTCGCCATTGCGGATTTCCAGTTTCGTGTTCGGCTGGCCGCGGCCGGCGATCACGGTGGAGCCATCGGGCTCGACACGCAGGAGATCGAAGGCGGGCGTCACCCATGCGGCCGCGGGGTCGGCCGGTTTCGCATCCGTCTTGGCAGTTTCTTCCTTGGCGGCTTCCCCGGTCGCAGTGGCGGCCGCCTGCGTCTCGCCCTCGCCGGGCGGGCGTGGAGCGGGCCTGCTTGCCGTCTGCCGTCGTGGTTTCGCCACCGCCCTCGGCGGGCTTGTCGACGAGCGTCGCAACGGGCGTTTCCGCCGGCTTTTCCTTGTTCATGTTGGGCAGCACGAAGAAAACCATGAGCAGCGTCGCCGCCGCCAGCACGATCAAGGCCACCAGGCCGGTCCTGTTCTTCATCATCAACTCTCTCTCTGCCCCGGTTTCCCGGGAGACCCCTGCCAAACTGCTATCGATTCCGGGGACCCAGCACAAGGTTCCGGGTGCGTTCCGGTCCGCCGGCCCGAGCTTTTTCCGTCATTATCCTTGACGGGCTCCCGGGCGAGTGGCTGAATCCGGCCATGAGCGAACAAACCCTGCCGATTCGATCCGTCTGCGTCTATTGCGGCTCCCAGCCGGGACGCGATTCCGCCTATGTCACCGCCGGAAGAGAACTCGGCAAGGCCATGGCCGAAAACCACCTGCGCCTCGTCTATGGCGGCGGGACCAAGGGCATCATGGGGGCCGTCGCCAGCGGCGTGCTCTCGCATGGCGGCCGCGTCACGGGCATTATACCCGAATTCCTCGTGGATATGGAGGCTACGCGCCATTCGCTGGGCCAGCTCAGCGAGCTGATCGTCACGCCCGACATGCACGAGCGCAAGCACAAGATGTTCGACCGCGCCGACGCCTTCGTCGCCCTTCCGGGCGGCATCGGCACGCTGGAGGAGATCGTCGAGGTGATGACCTGGGCGCAGCTCGGCCGGCACCGCAAGCCGATGGTCTTCGCCAATATCGGCGGCTTCTGGGATCCGATGATGAAGCTCATCCGCCACATGGCCGACGAAGGCTTCATCCATACCGCCCATCTCGTCCAGCCGCTCGTCATCGACGAGCCGGAGCAGATCGTGCCGACGCTGCTCGAACACTGGGCAGGCCAGATCGACCGCGAAGGCGAAGCCGGGATCATCGCACGGCTCTGAGCGCATCTTTCGCAGACAGTAAAAAGCCGGAGGTTCATCGCCTCCGGCTTTTTCATTTCATTCCGCGGGCTTCAATTCCGCCGCCGCGAGGCGCTTGGCGCGGGCCGTGCGCAGCATCGAGCCGGAATAGATGAAAAGCGCCACCCAGATGAACGCGAAGGCGACGAGCTTGGCCGTGCCGAAGGGTTCGCCGAAAACGAAGACGGCGATGATGAAGATCATCGTCGGGGCGATGTACTGCATGATGCCGATGGTGGAGAGGCGCAGGAGCTTTGCGCCATTGGCGTAGATCATCAGCGGGATCGCCGTGACGATGCCGCAGGAGAGCAGCCACAGCATGTCCGCCATGCCCGTATCGCCGAAATGGCCCTGCCCCGTCGTTTCGAGCCAGATCACGTAGCCGATCGCCGGCACGCTGAGCAGCAGCACTTCGAGGAAGAAGCCCTGGTTCGGGCCGATCGGAAGCGTCTTGCGGAAGAAGGCGTAAAGGCCCCAGGACAGGCACAGGCTGAGCGACACCCATGGCAGGCCGCCGGCATCGAAGGCGAGGATCGCCACCGCGCAGGCGGCAAGCCCGATCGCCACCATCTGCGCCGGCGCCGGGCGCTCCTTCAGCAATACGGCACCGAGGAAGATCGAGAATAGCGGGTTGATGTAATAACCGAGCGCCGTCTCCAGGGCGCGGTCCGCGGCGATGGCCCAGACATAGATGCCCCAGTTGATGGTGATGAGCGTCGCCGTCAGCGCCGCCATGGCGAGCATGCGCGGCGAGCGCAGCGCCACCTTGATATCGTCCGTGCGGCCGAGCCAGACGAGCACGAGACCCGCAAGCGGCACCGACCAGATGATGCGATGCGCCACCACTTCGGTGGACGGAATATGCGCAACCGCCTTCATGAAGAAGGGCAGGAAGCCCCAGAGTACATAGGCAGTCAGCGCGAAGGCAAAACCGCGCGGCGAATCGCCGGTCTGGGGGCCGCTGGAGGAATTGGCGTCGGCCATGGTGTCATTTCCCGTCGATCTATCGGATTTTTCGACGGAAATACTCCAACGGCCGTGAATGCACCAATTCATTCCGGTGAAGGGATGAATGAGCGGCGCTGAACCTTGGCTTTACTCCGCCGCCGCGCGTCCCGCCTCGCCCCTGTTCTTCAGGAGCTTGTAGACGATGGAATCCATCAGGGCCTGGAAGGAGGCGTCGATGATGTTGTCGGAGACGCCGACCGTCCACCAGCGGGCGCCGGAGGCGTCGGTGGATTCGATGAGGACGCGGGTGATGGCCTCGGTGCCGCCGTTGAGGATACGGACCTTGTAGTCCGCCAGTTCCAGATCGGCGATCTCGGCCTGATACTTGCCGAGGTCCTTGCGCAGCGCAAGATCGAGCGCGTTGACGGGGCCGTGGCCCTCGGCGACGGACATCATGGTCTCGCCGTCGACGATCACGCGGACCACAGCCTCCGATACGGTCTTCAACTGGCCGTTGACGTCGTAGCGGCGCTCGACCATCACGCGGAAGCTTTCGACATGGAAGAAATCCGGCACCGTGCCGAGCGTGCGGTAGGCGAGCAGCGCGAAGCTGGCGTCGGCGCCCTCATAGGCATAGCCGGTCGCCTCGCGTTCCTTGACGATCTGGATGAGGCGGTCGAGCTTCGGATCGTCCTTGGCCACCGTTATGCCGCGCAGTTTCAGCGCGTTGATGAAGTTCGCCTTGCCGCCCTGATCCGACACCATGACCTTGCGCAGGTTGCCGACGCTTTCCGGCGTGACATGCTCGTAGGTGCGCGGGTCCTTGAGCAGCGCGGAAGCGTGGATGCCGGCCTTGGTGGCGAAGGCGGACGCGCCGACATAGGGCGCCTGATGGTCGGGCGAGCGGTTCAGGAGTTCGTCGAAGGTATGGGCGAGCTTGGTGAGGCCGGTGAGCTTTTCCGTGTCGATGCCGGTTTCGAAGCGTGTGCTGTAGGCTTCCTTGAGCGCGAGCGTCGGGATGAGCGTGACGAGATTGGCGTTGCCGCAGCGCTCGCCGATGCCGTTGAGGGTGCCCTGGATCTGGCGCACGCCGGCCTCGACGGCGGCCAGCGAATTGGCGACGGCCTGCCCCGTATCGTTATGAGCGTGGATGCCGAGATTTGCGCCCGGCACGCCGGCGGCGATCACCGCCGTGACGATGGCCTGCACCTCGGAAGGCTGCGTGCCGCCATTGGTGTCGCAGAGCACGATCCAGCGCGCGCCGGAGGCAAAGGCCGTCTTCGCGCAGGCGAGCGCGTAGTCCGGGTTCGCCTTGTAGCCGTCGAAGAAGTGCTCGCAGTCGATCATGGATTCGCGGCCCGAGGCGACCACGGCCTTTACGGATTCGGCGATGCTTTCGAGGTTCTCCTCGTTGGTGCAGCCGAGCGCGACGCGCACATGGTAGTCCCAGCTCTTGGCCACGAGACAGATCGCGTCGCTTCTCGAATCGAGCAGCGCGGCAAGACCCGGATCGTTGGAGGCGGAGACGCCGGCGCGCTTCGTCATGCCGAAGGCGACGAATTTCGCGCGGCCGGTGCGCTTCTTCGCGAAGAAGGCCGTATCGGTGGGGTTCGCGCCCGGATAGCCGCCCTCGACATAGTCCAGCCCGAACGCATCCAGCATGCCGGCAATGGCGATCTTGTCCTCGACGGAAAAGTCGATGCCGGGCGTCTGCTGGCCGTCGCGAAGCGTGGTGTCGAAAAGGTAGATACGGTCTTTCATCGGTTCCCTCCCGGGAGGCAGTCTGTCTCAGTTCTTGCCGGCGAATTTGTCGGTTGCGTAAATCAGGCGGTCGAGGATGCCGGGTTCGGAATAGGCATGCCCCGCCCCTTCGACGAGGAAGAATTCCGATTCCGGCCAGGCCTTGTGCAGCGCCCAGGCGTTTTTGGCCGGGCACGGCATGTCGTAGCGGCCATGGGCGATGACGCCAGGAATGCCGTTCAGCTTGTGGGCGTCGCGCAGAAGCTGCCCCTCTTCCAGCCAGCCGGCATTGACGAAGTAATGCGTTTCCAGCCGCGCGAAGGCGTCGGCGAAGTCGTTCACCCCGAAGCGGCCGCTCGTTGCGGGTTCCGGCAGAAGCGTGATCGTCTCGCCTTCCCACAGGCTCCATGTCTTGGCGGCGGCGATGCGCACCGCCCTGTCCTCGCCCGTCAGGCGGCGGTAATAGGCCTGCATCATCTCATGGCGCTCTTCCGGCGGAATGGGGGCGACGAAGCGCTCCCATTTGTCGGGGAACATTTCCGAGACGCCGAACTGGTAGTACCAGTCGAGTTCCGCCTTGGTGAGCATGTAAATGCCGCGCAGAACCAGTTCGGAAACGTGCTCGGGATGTTTCTGCGCATAGGCGAGCGCCAGCGTCGACCCCCACGAGCCGCCGAAGACCAGCCACTTTTCCGCGCCTGCCATCTCGCGCAGCTTCTCCATGTCGGCGACGAGGTGCCAGGTCGTGTTGGCCTCCAGCCCGGCATGCGGCGTGGACCGGCCGCAGCCGCGCTGGTCGAACAGCGTCACGTCGTAGAGCTTCGGATCGAACAGGCGGCGGTGGCTCGGCGAGATCGTGCCGCCGGGGCCGCCGTGCAGGAAGACGGCGGGCTTTGCGCCCGGCGTGCCGGCCCGTTCCCAATAGATGACATGCCCGTCGCCAACATCGAGATGGCCGGAGGCATAGGGTTCGATCTCGGGATAGAGGCTGCGCAGTTCGCTCATAGTTTCATTCCGTGGGCAGGCCAGTTTTCGGTCTCGTGATCGGGATGCTGGAAGGAGATGATCTTTTCCTGCTGGCTGTAATAATCCGGGTCGTCATGGACGGGGGCGGAGAAGATCGCCTCGACCCACGGCAGGCGCGACCCGTAATTGACCTGAATCTGCGGGGCGAGATCGCTGCGATCATCGAAAGCGCCGATGGCGATTTCCAGACCGCCGGGATGCTTGTAGGTCAGCGGCGTGCCGCAATGCCTGCAGAAGCCTCGGGCGATATTGATCGAGGACTGGAAGTAGGCCGGCTCCTCGCGCGTCCATTCCGTCTCGCCCCTGGCGGTGACGAGCGGGCCGAAGAAGCCGCCGAACTGTTTCTGGCACATGCGGCAATGGCAGATCGACGGACGGCCGAGCTCGCCGCGGATGCGGAAGCGAACGGCGCCGCACTGGCAGCCGCCGGTCCTGATCTTTTCCTGTTCCGTGGTCATGGCAGGCTCCTTCAGCGATAAGAGGAATAGACGACAACGGCGATGATGACGGCCGTGATGAGCACCAGCTTGCCGGCGATGAGATAGAGCCACTTGCGGGGAAAGCCGAGTTCCGGCTTCGGCTGGCTCATGCCGCACCCTCCGGCGGCCATCGGTCCGTATCGTGGTCGGGATGCTGGTAGGAGACGAGATCGGCGAGGAAGGACGCCGCCTCCTGATCCGCCATCGTCTCCTCGCCCGGCAGGTCGCGGATCGCATCGACATAGGGCAGTTTCGCCTCGGTGCCCCACTGGATGCGCGGTGCGATCTCGGCGGGATCGTCGAAGGCGGCGATGGTCAGCGCCACGCCATCCGGCGCCTCGTAGGTCAGCGGCGTGCCGCAATCGCCGCAAAAGCCGCGATAGCCGTGGTTGGACGAGCGGAAGCGCTTCGGCTCCCCGCGCGTCCATGTCAGCTTGGCGCCGCGCACGGAAACGAGCGGCAGATAGAAGTTGCCGCTCGCCTTCTGGCACATCCGGCAATGACAGACCGATGCATCGCCAAGCGCGCCTTCGACATGAAAGCGCACGGCACCGCACTGGCAGCCGCCGGTGTAGAAGGGTGTGGTCATGGCGCGGACTCCAGCCAGTTTTCAACCTTCAGGCCTTCCACGCGGGAGAATTCGCGGACATTGGCCGTAACCAGCGTCAGGTCGAGCGAGAGTGCATGGGCGGCGATGAAGAGGTCGGTGGCGCCGATGGGCTGCCCCTTCGTCTCCAGCGTGCTGCGCGTCTGCGCATAGGCGAACGAAACCGGTGCGTCATACGGCACGATCGCCATCTCTTGCAAAACGGCCTCCACACGACGCGCCAGTGCGACGGCCCCTTTCTTTCGAAGACCGTATCGCAGCTCCGACGCTACGATAGCACTCGTGCACAGAGCATCGTCGCCGACCTCCACCACACGGCGGGCGGCCGGGCCGGCGGGATTGCGGACCATGTCCGAGATGACATTCGTATCGAGCATGTAGCGCAGAGCCGTCACAGGTCGACATCCTCGGGCGGCGACTGCGTCTCGTCCAGATCGGGAAACTCGCCCTTCCAAGGCTCGAAGGTCGCCAGCAACGCGGCAAGGCCCTTCTTTACGGGCTTCGGCTCGATGATCAGGCGGCCATCCTCCTTGCGCATGACGGCCTCGCTTCCCGGCAGCTCGAATTCCACGGGAATGCGGACAGCCTGATTGCGGCCATTGCGGAAAAGTTTCACGGCCCGTTCCTGCGTCGCTTCGGGCATGTCCTTCGCTCGTGCATTCATGGCAACCTCCATCAATGGCCTATGCCGAAGCATAGGCCATCCTTCACCTGCATACAACGTTACCGCTTCACCTCCCACGTCGTCACGCGCTCGCCCGTCGCCGGGTCCTTGCCATCCTTGAGCTGGACGCCCTTGGCGGCGAGGTCGTCGCGGATACGGTCGGCCTCGGCAAAATTCTTCGCCTTCAGCATTTCCAGGCGAAGCTGGATGATCGTGTCGATGCTTTCCTCCAGCGCCTTGGAGACTTCCGCCTTCTTCGGCGTGACGCCGAGAAGCTGGGCGCTGGCGGCGAAGACGGGGAGCATCAGCGGGTCGCTGTTGGCGCATTGGGCGAGCGCGTGCAAAGCCTGCACCGCGCCGACCGTGTTGAGGTCGTCGAAGAGCGGTGTCAGGACCGTCTGGTCCACGCGGCCCTCAGCCGGGTCGCCGCCGGCGGGCCATTTTGCAAGAAGGCGTTCGGCCTCCTCCAGACGCTTGACGGAGAAGTCGATCGGCTCGCGGTAATGCGTCATCAGCATGGCGAGGCGCAGCACCTCGCCCGGCCACTTGCGGCCGCCGAACTTCTCCTCGTGCAGCAGCTCGGTGATCGTGTAGAAATTGCCCTCGGATTTCGACATCTTGCGGCCTTCGACCTGCAGGAAGCCGTTGTGCATCCAGACATTCGACATGACCTTGGTGCCGTGCGCGCAGCGCGACTGGGCGATCTCGTTCTCATGGTGCGGGAAGATCAGGTCCAGCCCGCCGCCATGGATGTCGAAGACCTCGCCAAGATAGGCGGCGGACATGGCCGAGCATTCGATATGCCAGCCGGGGCGGCCGCGGCCCCACGGGCTGTCCCAGCCCGGCTCTTCCGGCGAGGAAAGCTTCCAGAGCACGAAGTCGCCCGGGTTCTTCTTGTGCGCATCGACGGCGACGCGGGCGCCGGCCTGCTGCTCGTCGAGATTGCGCTTGGACAGGTCCCCGTAATCAGCCATCGAACGGGTGTCGAACAGCACCTCGCCGCCGGCCTGATAGGCATGGCCGCGCTCGATCAGGCGCTCGATCAGGGTGATCATGTCCACCTTGCCGTCAGCGCGCGGCTGGACGAACTCGGTGGCGCGCGGCTCATGCGTCGGCTGCATGGCGCCGAGCGCCTCGATATCGGCGTGGAACTGGTTCGCCGTCTTCTCCGTCACGCGGCGGATCGCCTCGTTGAGCGAGAGCGCGCCGCTCGCAATTTCGCCGCCGAAATCGCGCAGCGCGCGGGCGTTGATCTTGTCGTCGACGTCCGTGATGTTGCGGGCATAGGTGACGTGGCTTTCGCCATAAACATGGCGCAGCAGGCGGAACAGCACGTCGAAGACGATGACGGGCCGCGCATTGCCGATATGGGCGAAGTCGTAGACCGTCGGGCCGCAGACATACATGCGCACGTTGTCGGGATCGATCGGAGCGAAGGGCTCCTTCGAGCGCGTGAGCGTGTTGTACAGCGTCAGGACCGGCTTTTCGGCCATAGGAATCTCCCAAAATGCGTGCGCCCGGCTGGCCGGGTCGTTGTCATCCGGGGATTTTGGGGGACGAAAACGGCCGGGCCAGCGCGTGCGCTAGCGAATAATGCTCCGGCGAATGCAGAGTACCGTTTTCATGGCCTGCTTTATCGCGCCGCGCGGGCCTGCGGTCAAGCGGGCGTGAAGGCCGGCCGGCGAATTTCCTGCCCGTTCGGCCTTCTATCCCAAGCTGTTACCGGGGAGACAGTCATGCGCCGGGGCGCCGTGCGATATGTCCGCCGCTCACAATTGTTGATCGCAAGACGGGGGATTTCGACGCTTCGCCGCAGAGCGATCAAAATTTGAGCAGAATTTGGCCGAAAGGGTCCGGTAAATGCATGGGTCATGGGGGTAGCAACCGGGGGAATCGTACGGGGCTGCCTGATGAACCGAACTTCAGGAGAGTGAAATGTCGATTGCAATGAAAAAGCCGGCGCAGCCTGTCGCCGCCAACGAGAACCTGCAGGAACGCTACAAGCCGCTCGGCCTGCGCGCCGTCGTCGCGGCCATGCAGTGCAAACCCGAGCAGAAGGCGGCCGATCCGCGCCGCGAGCGCGACCTGCCGGCCGTGCTCCAGTCGCTCTACGATTGAGAGTTCAAAAGAGCGAAAGCTGATCCGAAGATGGGGGCGCTTCAGCGCCCTTGTTCTTTTTCGGCGGCGCCTCCTCGATGCGCTGTTCCACCGGTTCCAGAATGTCCGGCCCCATATTGGCGACCTTGTTGACCTTGTCGGACACCGGAATCGCCTCGAAGAAGCCGTCGTCGATAGGCTTCATGAGGTCCGTCACGTCGCGCGGCTCCTGCGTCTTGCAGTCGAGCCAGCGCGCAAAATCCTCCTGGCGGATGACGACCGGCATGCGGTCGTGGATGCGGGCAATGTCGTTGTTGGCCGCCGTCGTCAGGATCGCGCCGGTATCGACCTCCGAACCGTCCGCCGAGGACCATGTCTCCATGAGGCCGGCGAAGGCGACGATCTCGCCCTGCTTCGGGCGGATGAAATAGGCCTGCGCCTTCGCGCCCTTCTCCTCCGGCCGCCGCCATTCGAAGAAGCCGGAGGCCGGCACGAGGATGCGGCGATGGCGCATGGCGGCCTTGAACGAGGCCTTGCCGATGGCCGTTTCGGAGCGGGCGTTGATCAGCAGCGGGAATTCGCGCGGGTCCTTCACCCAGCCGGGCATGAAGCCCCAGCGCACCAGCATCGCCCGGCGTTCCGGCAGGTTGCTGCCGGGGGCCTGCCTTTCGCCGGCGACGACGATGAGAATCGGCTGCGTGGGCGCGATGTTGTAGCGCGCGGGCAGGTCATCCAGTTCGGCGAGATCGAAATAGGCTTCGGCGAGATCCGTGCCGGCCAGCAATGCAAATCGTCCACACATGGCATCGTCATCGCACTTTGCCTATAAGGGGTCAATGAAGCGCAACCGAACCGGACAGCGATGAAGAAATCCAAGAAACCCCAGCCCGCCTCCTCCGCCATCATCGAGCGCGACGGGCGCTACCTGCTCGTGCTGCGCACCAAGCCGCCGTCGGACGCCATGTATGCCTTTCCCGGCGGGCGCGGCGAGGACGGCGAGACGCCGGCCGAGACCGCGCTGCGCGAACTCTTCGAGGAAACCGGCATAAAGGCCGAAAAGCCGCTTCTTTTCGCGACCTACGACCTGCCCGGCCGCGAGGACGGCCCCGGCAGCCCCTCCTTCTTCCTCTCCGTCTTCAAGGTGAAAGCCGACCGCGATGCCGTCGCCGTCGCCGCAGACGATGCGGCGAGCGTCGGCTGGTACACGGCCGAGGAGATCGCAAAACTCCCCGCTCCCGACAGCGTGCGCGAATGCATCGCGCGGCTCGAGGCCGAGCGGACGGGGATTTCGGCATGAAGGTGATTCGCCTCGCCTTCGCCCTCAGCCTTGCCCTCGCGGCGCCCGCCCTCGCCCAACAGGCGAAGGAAAGCGTAGGCAAGGAGACGCCCGCTGCGGCCCCCGTCGAGGAGAAGCCGGCGCCCTATGACGAGCGGCTGGAGCGGCTTTCGGAGATTCTCGGTGCGGTGCATTACCTGCGCAATCTGTGCACCGAGAAGCCGGAGGACGGCTGGCGCGCTTCCGCCGAGCGGATCATCGAGCTGGAGGCCGGCAAGGAGCCGAAACGCAAGGAAAGGCTGACGGCAGCCTTCAACCGTGGATACCGTTCCTTTGCCGCCATCTATACCGCTTGCACCGACTCGGCGGTTGTCGCAGAAGAGAGATACCGTAACGAAGGTGCAACACTTGCCACAGAAATTACCGCACGCTTCGGAAATTAGGAATTAATTAACCTGTTTTCGCAGCAGCCAGTGCCGTTTTGGGAAAAGGCTGCTAAGGTCGTTAACAGTGCAGTAAGAACTGAATGCCTCGCATGGACCGATCTATGGAACCTACTCTCAACGATATCGACGAGATGATCGTGCACGAGAAGATGCAGGCCGCTCTGGAATACCAGAACGAAGCCTGGGCTGACGGCATGGCGGATGGCATCGAGGCGGAAATCATCGCCGATGCGGCCATTGCGCTCGCCCTGCGCGAGACGATCCGCGTCAAGGGCGAGAAGGGCGCGGAAGCGCTGCTCGATTCGCTGCGCGCGCGCCTGCTGGCCGGAGAGTTCTCTCCCGAGCGCATCCTGCAATAGACTGGAAAGACAGGTCATGCAGACGTCGGCTGACGGCAAAAAGCTGTTTCGCAGCAGCCTCATCGTATTGTCGGTGCTTTTCGGAACGACGGCGCTCACCGCGCCCCTGCGCCCGGCCTTCGCGCTCAGCGAGCTGAAGAAGGAACCGGGCGAGGAGGCGCAAAAGCCCGCGGAAGGCGAAAAGGCCGCTCCTGTCGAAAAGAAGCAGGAACCGAAGGAGACCTCTCCTCTCGAACTGCCGATGCCCGACCCGCTGATCCGCAGGAACGGTGCGGTGACGGAGCCCGCCGACGAGCAACCCGTCACGGACGACAAGACCGACGATGCCCCTCAAGCGCCCGTCGAAGTGATTCGCGACATCAGCAAGGCGCCCGAACCGGTGCGCCGCATGCGCGAGCTCATCGTCGAGGCCGCGGCCTCCGGCGATATCCAGCGCCTCGCTCCGCTGCTCGGCAAGGGCATGACGGAAACGCAGGTCTCGCTGGTCGAGAGCAATGAAAGCCCCGTCGAGACGCTGAAGGGCCAGTCGGGCGATCCCGAAGGCAACGAGGTGCTGGCGATCCTTCTCGACGTGCTCGCCACAGGCTTCGTGCATGTCGGCAAGGGCACGCCGGACGAGATGTATGTCTGGCCCTATTTCGCCGAAAAGCCGCTGGCCGGCCTGACGCCGCCGGAAAAGGTGGACCTGCTGCGCATCGTGACGGCCGGCGACTACGCCGACATGCAGGAATTCGGCAGCTACAATTTCTACCGCGTCGGCATCACGCCGGACGGGCAGTGGAAATTCTTCGTCACCGGCGAATGAACCTATAGGGCATCCAGCCAGCCGTGGCCGGGATGGGCCTGCGCGATGCAGGCCTTCAGCCAGTCGCGCTGCGCGGCGTCCAGCTTCGGCAGCGCGCGGGCAAAATCCGCCTCGTCCTTGTCCCGCCGGTATTTCGCCTTGAAGAGCAGGACGGCCTGCGGCGCGAGATAGGGAATGCCCTCGGCGGTCACCTGCACCATCTCGCCCCGTGGCCGGCGGATCGAGGGATCGCGCTTGTAGACCCAGGTTTCCGGCGTGCCGTCCTCCAGCATCATGTCCACCCGCCAGCAGCGCGCCGCCGCATCCTCGCACCAGACCTGCGCGATGCCTTTAGCGGGCGCTTCGTTCTCCCCGAGCGGCTCCACGCGACCATCGCCGACCGCATGGAGCCGCAAGTCGGAGAAAGCAGTCCGGAAGACGGGAAAGTCGCGGCGCAGAATCGTGAACTCCAGATCCTCATGCGCCCGTGCTTCGCATCCATGCCAGAGATCGAGCGCCCAGCCGCCGACGACGCACCACGGCCGGGAAATCCCGGGAAACCGGCGCGCAAGCTCGCCCGGGGTCCAGGCGAACCAGGCATCGTGCGGAAGGGGCGGCATGGTTTCCATCGTCTGTCGGCCTCGCTGCGGGGGCGTTCTTCATAGCTGTATGGCGCCGGCGGACAAGGGCCATGACCTTGCGAAAGACGCCCGGCCGTTCTACCTCTCTGTCAAAGGTGCGGCGACGCACCGCCTGCGCCGGACATATCGGCGCGCAGAAATCTGGATCCGCCCATGCCTTCCGTCACGCTCTCCGGCCGCGCCTTTCTCCGCATCTCCGGCAAGGATGCCGAAGCCTTCCTGCAATCGCTGATCACCACCAACCTGCCCGACCTGCAGGAGAACGAGATTCGCCCCGGCGCGCTGCTGACGCCGCAGGGCAAGATTCTCTTCGATTTCCTGATCCGCCGCGACGGCGATGACGCCCTGCTGATCGAAACGATGGAAGACCAGCGCGATGCGCTTCTCAAGCGGCTGACCATGTACAAGCTGCGCGCCGCGGTCGACCTTGCCGTTCTCGACGGCAGCGAGGCGACGGTGAGCTGGGACGACGCGGAGGCGCAAGCGCCGTGCGATTTCCGGTTCGCCAGGGCCGGCCTCGACGTCTCGCTGTCCGGTTCGCCAGGGCCGGCCTCGACGTCTCGCGCCGCATGGGCGGCGGCGGCGCGGACGATGCCGCGCTTTATGACGCACTGCGCATTCAGGCCGGTCTTCCCGAAGCCGGCCGCGACTATGCGCTTTCCGACGCCTTCCCGCATGACGCGCTTCTCGACCGCAGCGGGGGGCTTTCCTTCCGCACCGGCTGCTATGTCGGGCAGGAGGTCGTTTCCCGCATGCAGCACCGCGGCACCGCGCGCCGTCGCCCGGTCATCGTGCGGGGCGAGGCCGCGCTGCCGGCGACGGGCACGGAGCTTCTTGCCGGCGGCAAGCCGATCGGCGCGCTCGGCAGCGTTTGCGGC
>APMI01002695.1_pt1 | contig 14404 bp, 14 predicted proteins | sample 667938 | NCBI WGS metagenome assembly APMI01 (sample SAMN01084076, study PRJNA167559) | wastewater metagenome | biome: Wastewater | place: Denmark: Ejby Moelle, Odense | collected 2011-11-28 | reverse complement strand
TACTCTATCTTTATCTAAATCATTGATTTTAAGATCATCAACTCTAAACTGATATGTTTTATAATCTGTAAAATGTGCGGTTTCAGCATAATCTGTTCTTACTTGAAATGGGCTACAAGAAGTAACCAAAAGCGCTGCTGATGCTGCTAAAAGTAAAAAATATCTTTTCATTTTTTATGATTTATTGGGTTCTTAATAATTTTTCTGAAGGTATCTGTTTTTTTATCATAACCGTAAGGACAATGTTTACAACCACTTTTACAACAATAACCACGTTTTAAGTGATATGCTTCTGTAAAAACACGATATCCTTGTTCGTTATAGTAATAATCTATGTTTTCTTTTAAATCTCCATCAAATTTCATTCCATAAAATTACAAATAAAAATTTTAACCTTTATTTATAAGTTATAACGTATAAATTCTATATTTGTTTTATGATTGTGCTTCAACTTATGTTTCTAAAAAAAACAAAAATTAACGGGATTACGCTTTTTCCGTTTATATTTCTTCGGGACAAAAGTTTAAAGAACAATAAAGTTCTGATGAATCACGAAAAAATACATATTTATCAACAATTAGAACTTCTCATTATCTTTTTTTATCTCTGGTATGTGGTAGAATATTATTATTGGTATATTAAACTTAAAGATAAAAATTTAGCTTACCATAATATCTGTTTCGAGCGCGAAGCTTATGCACAAGAACAAGACTTAAACTACCTAGAACACCGAAAAATCTGGAGTTTTTGGAAATATAAAATGTGAAAAAACGTGCAATAATGCACGTTTTAACTATATCAAAATTATTTTTCTGTAACTTCTAAAATAGGATTTCCTATGTTACCACTTGGATTTTCAATTTTAAGAATTTGAGCCAAAGTAGGTGCAATGTCTGTCATAAAATGAGGCTTATTGCTTTGTCCGTTTTTGATGCCTGTTCCCATAAAAATCAATGGAATATGAGAGTCATAAGAATTCCAAACACTGTGTGTGGTTCCTGTTTTAGAATACGGAGGAAGCATACCATCATGAGAAATTACTTGTATATCTCCGCTTCTTTGCCAGTTGTAGCCATTAATAATTCTAGTTTTAATTGGCTCTGGAATGCTGGCTTCTGCTACTTCATCTAAATCTACAGCATATAAAACGGTAGGATCTGCTTTTAATATTTTAAGCACTTCATCTTTTATTTTATCGGTATTTAGGTTTTTCTCTTTAATTAAGTTTTGGTTAAGATAAACTTGATAGTTATCTATTCCCCAAATCATTTTATCTTCTCCGAACTTCTCCTTTAACTTTGTATTTAATGTTTTTTCAAATTCCTCACCGAAAAATCCTGTTGCCATTTTATTGGCTTCCATATAACCTTCAGAATGTGCCGCTCCGTGGTCTGCTGTTAAGAAGACTAAATATTTGCCTTTACCTACTTTAGCATCAAGCATTTTGAAAAATGCAGCTAAATCTCTGTCTAATCTAAGATAAACATCTTCTACTTCTATAGAATTGGGACCAAACTTGTGCCCTGCATAATCTGTAGAAGCTATATTAATGGCCAAGAAATCTGTATCTGCATTTCTTCCCATATGATAACCATCAATGGCTGCTTCGGCAAATTTCAGAGTCAATGTGTTCCCGAAAGGAGTAGATCTGATATTATCTTTCTTTGCTTCGTAGTCTGCTGCCAGGTTACTGTAAGGGAAAGTTGGTGTTTTAGCACTACCTAATAAACCTTCCCATTTATTATTATCAGAAGTACTTTCAGTATATTGTTCTATTGGCAGAAGAGTATTCCAACCATTGGCTACTAGACTTTTAGGTAAATTCTTAGCATTAAAATCTTTAACCCAAGTTGGTAAATCATTCATATAATAAGAACTGGTGATAAAATCTCCTGAAGAATCATCAAACCAAAAAGCGCCTGTAGGATTATGACCTGCTGGCAAAATAGAAGCTCTATCTTTCAGTGAAACACCTACCACTTTTGAACGAAAATTGGTAGCAATTCCTAATTGGTCTGTAATAGTAGTGCTCCAAAGGTTTCTAGGCGAGTGCTGACCAATTTTAGCATTATTAGTGCCTACAGCTTGTACAGAGGTATCTGTAGTACAATATACGTTTTTACCTGTAGATTTATCCGTCCAATCATTACCTGCAATACCGTGAATAGAAGGTACAGAGCCCGTATAAACGCTGGTATGACCAAGAGCAGTAACTGTAGGGATATAAGGAATCATTACATTATTTAAGGAAAAACCTGTATTTAATAATCTTTTGAAACCTCCGTCTGTATATTTAGATTGATATCTGTAAAGATAATCCCAACGCATCTGGTCAATAACCAAACCTACTACTAATTTAGGTTTTTGGATAGTTTCTTGAGAAGGTTTTACATGCTTATGCACTTCAGATTTTTGCGCATAACCAGTTCCTACAGATAAAATTGCAATGGCTAATATTGTAATTTTTTTTAACATAGAATTTAATTTTGGTTGAGTATGGCAAATTTAATGGTTTTGTTTCGGAGGTTCATCACAAATAGTTTTAAATAATGTTAAATAAAACAAAAAAACGCACCTTTGTAGATGCGTTTATATTTTAAAGTCTTTAAAATTCTTAGAATTTCAAATCTCCATTTACTTCTCTTACCGCTGCTGCTGCAGTAGCAAATTTTTCTTTTTCGGCATCAGAAAGTTCAATTTCTACAATTTTTTCTACTCCATTTTTACCTATAATTGCAGGAACACCAAGACAGATATCAGATTGACCATATTCTCCATCTAGCATTAAAGAACAAGGAATCATTTTCTTTTGATCACAAGCAATCGCTTGAACCATTACAGAAACAGCAGCACCTGGTGCATACCAAGCAGAAGTTCCTAATAATTTAGTAAGAGTAGCTCCTCCTACTTTGGTTTCTTCTACTACATAAGCTTGTTGTTCTTCTGATAAGAAAGCAGTTACAGGAACTCCGTTTCTAGTAGCTTTTGATAATAATGGTAACATACCAGTATCACTATGTGCAGCGATTACCATTCCGTCAACATCAGAAATCGGAGCTTCTAGCGCTTCAGCCAATCTGTATTTGAATCTTGCTGAATCTAATGCACCTCCCATACCAATGATTTTATTTTTTGGTAAACCAGAAGTTTTATGTACTAAATAAGCCATCGTATCCATAGGATTAGATACTACAATGATGGTTACATTAGGAGAATGTTTCACTAAATTTTCGGTAACATCTTTTACAATACCAGCATTTATACCAATTAATTCTTCTCTAGTCATTCCTGGTTTTCTAGGAATACCAGAAGTGATAACCGCTACATCAGAACCAGCAGTTTTACTATAATCACCAGTAGTTCCTGTAATTTTAGTGTCAAAACCATTAAGAGATGCTGTCTGCATCAAATCCATTGCTTTACCTTCCGCGAAACCTTCTTTAATGTCAACTAAAACTACTTCTGAACAGAAGTTTTTCATTGCGATATACTCTGCGCAACTAGCACCTACTGCGCCTGCGCCTACTACGGTTACTTTCATACTTATTTTTTTAATATTTTATATTGTTTGTATTTTTTTAATGTAAAAAAAGAGAATCTCTGGTTCTCAAATTTTTGCACCTCAAATTTAATGAATCTTTAAAGATTGAACAATTTTATTCGTATGAAATAAATCTGTTTTAACAATATTTTATAAATAATGATAATAGATTTAAAAATTATCCTAAATCAACTTATAAATAGAATGCAATTACTAAATTTGTTTTTTATTAATTATTTATATGAAGAGTATTTTTTTGAAACATTTACACGAAGGATACACCAAAAGAAAATATGACCTCAACAAAAGCCGAATAGAAAAATTTATTGATGATTTTTTCAGATTTGTGTTTTTTTTGGAATTGCAAAGATGCAGTTCCGAAAATGAAATGAACAATAGATTGATTGGTTTCAAAAAAGATTTTACAGAAATTTTACAATCTGTATTTGACACTCCCGAAGAAGCAGTAAAAACTGCCGAATATTTTTTCGAAAAATTCCCAGAAGTATATGTTACCTTAGAAAAAGATGCAGAATTCTTATTACAAAATGATCCTGCCGCTACTTCGCTAGAAGAAATCACCTTCTCATATCCCGGATTTTATGCTACGGCAATCTACCGTTTTGCCCACGAATTATACTTAAAAAAAATTCCTATAATCCCTAGAATCTGGACGGAACTTGCCCACAGCAAAACTGGGATAGACATACATCCTGGTGCTACCATTGGTTCGCCGTTTTTTATAGACCACGGAACTGGTATTGTAATTGGTGAAACATCTTCCATAGGAAATTTTGTAAAATTTTATCAGGGAGTAACTCTAGGCGCGCTCTCCGTTTCTAAAGAAATTGCCAATACCAAAAGACACCCAACCATAGAAGACAATGTAGTGATTTATGCCAATGCCACTGTACTAGGCGGAGAAACTGTGATAGGAGAAGGTAGCATAATAGGAGGTAACGTATGGATTACCGAAAGTTTACCTGCCAATTCTGTAGTTTTTCATAAAGGTCAGGTTACTATTAAACAGAAATATCCTACGGAAGAGCCAATTAATTATTTTATTTAAAATTGATAGTTGTATTAAAAAGCCTTTCCAAAATTTTCTGGAAAGGCTTTTTAATTTTTTTCAACACCCCGACTTCGCTCCGCTCAGCCAACCATGTGAATTAATTAATTTTCTTCTTCGAAATAGAGAATATAATATTTCCCGTTTTCGTCTTGTCCTTGTTGAATTTTTTTTCGGTCGCCGTGTACGTAAATATGGAAATTCTTATCAAGTTTGATGATGCTTTTTAGCAAACGAGCATTTTTCTTTACTGCAGCATCATTAATTGCAAAATCATCAGACAGCACATAATCTCTTTCGTCTTCGTATTGCGTTTTAAAAGCATTAAAACTATTGATTACCTCATCATCTGCCAAAACTTCTCCAGCAAATTCTTCCATTTTAAATTCTTCTTTTTCTTTGAAAAAATTGAGTGATTTATTCAGCAAATCTACTTGATCTGCTCTAGAAATTTCAAATTCCTGAGGAAGCTGTTTGGTGATATATTCTTTGTAAAGGGTAAGTGTTTCTTGCGTTTCGAAATATTCGTCTTGACGCTGACGAACCTGCAAGAAATCGTCCATCCAATAACTGGTTTCTGCTCTAGAAGTACCATCAATAATAGAGATTAGATAACCTTGCTCTTTTGTGGTGTTGTAAATAATACAACCTTTATCTACTTTATTCAAGTTGATTCCTTGTAACGTTTCTAGTTCGAAATTCTCGTTTTTAGGAGAAACTTTCAGGAAAGTGTCTTTATTTTCAGATTTGAAAAGTCCGACTGCATCATATCTCTCCCCTTTTACAATTAAATCTTTGAAGTAGCAAACGTAGAATTCTCCTCCTTTGGTTCTAGGATTGGTAGAATGTTCGTAAAGGAGTTTTGCTAATTTTTTGGATTGGTTTTCTAGCAATTCTGGTTGTTCGAAAATCTCTGAAACGTAGGTATAAACCTCATTATTCTCAATATTAGAACTATGAAAAAACTCAAAAAATATTTCGGGTTTAAAATTTTTAAGGAAATAATCTTTAAGCATCTGTTTCATTTCTTCTTCCAAGAAAATTTCGGTATCGGATGTTACCAAAGCTTCCTGATGCGTTTGGTTTCCTACGTAATTGATGCAAAGGTGCTCTAGTGTAGTTTCTTCTGTGAAAATCATTTTGCGAAAATAATGATATTTTATAAATTATTTTTCTTGAATTTTCAATTAATTTCAAAAATAAATCCCAACTTTTCAGTCGGGATTAATATTTAAGTCATCAAAAATGATTACTTCACTTCTTCAAAATCTGCATCTTGTACATTGTCTCCAGAATTTGCTTGTGCTTGTTCTGGCTGTGATTGTGCTTCTTGAGTTGCTTTGTACAATTCTTCTGAAGCTGCCATCCAAGCTGCATCTAATGCTTCTAATTTTGTTTTGATAGCATCTGCATCTTTAGTTTCGTAAGCAGTTTTCAGTTCTGCGTGAGCTGCTTCGATTGCAGATTTTTTGTCGGCAGACAATTTTTCTCCAAATTCTTTCAATTGTTTTTCAGTTTGGAAAATCATGGTATCTGCTTTATTGATGGTTTCTACATCTTCTTTTCTCTTCGCATCAGCTGCTGCATTTTCTTCCGCTTCTTTTTTCATTCTTTCGATTTCAGCATCAGAAAGCCCAGAACTTGCTTGAATTTTAATAGACTGTTCTTTGCCAGTTCCTTTGTCTTTCGCAGAAACATGAAGAATACCATTGGCATCAATATCGAAAGTTACTTCAATTTGAGGAACTCCTCTTGGTGCAGGTGGAATATCAGTTAAATCAAATCTACCGATTTCTTTATTATCATTAAACATTGGTCTTTCACCTTGTCCTACTCTAATAGAAACCGCTGGTTGATTATCACTTGCTGTAGAGAAAACTTCAGATTTTTTGGTAGGAATCGTAGTGTTTGCCTCAATTAGTTTAGTGAAAACAGAACCCATAGTTTCAATTCCTAAAGAAAGCGGAGTTACGTCTAATAAAAGTACATCTTTTACATCACCTGTTAAAACTCCTCCTTGAATTGCAGCACCAATTGCTACTACTTCATCAGGATTTACACCTTTAGAAGGTGCTTTTCCGAAGAATTTTTCTACTGCTTCCTGAATTGCAGGAATTCTGGTAGAACCTCCAACTAAGATAATTTCGTCGATATCAGAAGTACTCATTCCTGCGTTGGCAAGAGCTGTTTTACATGGTTCAATAGTTCTTTCAATTAATCTGTGTGCTAATTGTTCGAATTTTGCTCTTGTTAAAGTTTTCACCAAGTGTTTTGGTCCAGTTGCAGTTGCAGTAATATATGGTAAGTTAATTTCAGTTTGAGTAGAAGAAGATAATTCTACTTTTGCTTTTTCTGCAGCTTCTTTTAAACGTTGAAGCGCAATAGCATCAGATTTAAGATCTACACCTTCTTCAGCTTTGAATTCATCTGCCATCCAATCGATGATTACATTATCAAAATCATCACCACCAAGGTGTGTATCACCATCAGTAGCTTTTACTTCGAAAGAAGCGTTACCATCTACTTCGTACATTTCTAGTACAGAAACGTCATGAGTACCACCTCCACAGTCGAAAACAACTACGTTTAAATCTTTTTTACCAACTTTATCCAATCCGTAAGCTAAAGCTGCAGCAGTAGGTTCGTTGATGATTCTTTCTACTTTAAGACCAGCAATTTCGCCAGCTTCTTTGGTAGCTTGTCTTTGTGCATCGTTAAAGTAAGCAGGAACAGTAATTACCGCTCTTGTAACTTCTTGCCCAAGGAAATCTTCAGCAGTTTTCTTCATTTTTTGAAGAATCATTGCCGAAATTTCTTGTGCTGTATATTCTCTATCGTCTATTTTTACTTTTACCGTATCATTTGGCCCTGCTACTACAGGATAAGGAACTCTAGAAATTTCTTCTTTATCTTTAGAGAACTGTGTCCCGATAAATCTTTTGATAGAGTAAACCGTTTTTGTAGGATTAGTAACTGCTTGTCTTTTAGCAGGATCTCCTACTTTTCTTTCGCCATCTTCTGCAAATGCTACGATAGATGGTGTAGTTCTTTTACCTTCTGCGTTTGCGATAACTACAGGATCTTTACCTTCCATTACTGCTACGCAAGAGTTGGTAGTACCTAAGTCTATTCCAATAATTTTACTCATAATATTTTTATTTTTTTTCTTTTAAATAATTTATTTTTCTTGAAATTCACTAATTCTGTACCAAGTCGAAAATTGTGACAAATTGACATTATCTATTTCAAAACTTGACAAGCTTACTTCTACGCACTGAAAAAAGCAAAAAAATATTAACAAAAATTTATTTTTGAGGGCGCATCATTTTAACTAAATTTGAAGTAAACTTCTAAATTTTATGCCACAATTTAATCCTAGAGATATTACTTGGCTCGGTTTTAACGCCAGAGTTTTACAAGAAGCAATGGACGAGACTGTTCCTTTACATTTAAGAATCAGATTCTTAGGAATATTCTCTAATAATTTAGACGAATTCTTCCGAGTGCGTGTTGCAGGTCTTAAACGGGCTTTAGAGCTCAAAGAAAAATTGGCAGTGGATACTTTTTTTGAAAGACCTCAGAAGATTCTTGACAAAATCAATAAAATTGTCATTGATCAACAAGAAGATTTCGATAAAACCTGGAAAAAAATTCAGGAAGAAATGGCAGAGCAGAAAATCTTCATCAAAACTCCAAAAAAACTTACCGAAAAACAAAAAGATTTTGCAAGAAAATATTTTGACGAAGAAGTAGAAAGCAATGTGATTCCTATTCTGCTTCACGACAATGTTCCGCTTCCTTACCTTAGAGAAAAAAGTCTTTATTTAGGAATTGCCATGCGCAGAAAAGACTGGCAATACACCACAAAATTTGCCATAATAGAAGTACCTGCAAAGTCTAATGGTAGATTTGTAATTCTGCCAACAGAAAATAATGACGAGACAGATATTATGCTTCTAGAAGACGTAATTGCGTTTAACCTTCCTCATATTTTCTCGTATTTTGGATATGATGAATTTAAGGCCAATGCTTTTAAAGTGACCAAAGATGCAGAATTTGACCTAGATAATGACATCAGAACCTCCTATGCAGAAAAAATAGAAAAAGGTATTAAATCTAGACGAAAAGGTAAACCTACAAGATTTGTTTTTGATAAAGATATGGATAAATCTTTGGTAGAATTTCTCATCAAAAAATTAGATTTAAGCAAAAAAGACAGCATTATTCCGGGACAAAAGATTCATAATTTCAGACATTTTATGGATTTTCCAGATGTTTTTAAAGAATATAAAAAACCGATAGAACGAACTTCTTTTCCACATCCTGAGTTTGACAATCAAGACAGAATTACAGATGTAATTACTAAAAAAGACGTTTTGCTTACCTTTCCTTATCATACGTTTAACCACGTTATCGACCTTTTGCGAGAAGCAGCAATGGACCCAGATGTGAAATCGATACAATTAACAGCATATCGATTGGCAAGTAATTCTAAAATTGTAAATGCCTTAATTAATGCTGTAAGAAACGGAAAAGAAGTCACTGTAATGCTAGAATTGCGAGCCAGATTTGATGAAGAAGCCAACCTAGAGTGGAAAGAACGCCTAGAGCTAGAAGGTGTAAAGGTCTTGGTAGGTTTACCTAATAAAAAAGTACACGCCAAACTCTGCGTCATCAAAAAACGAGTGAACAATAAAACCATCCAGTACGGTTTTGTAAGCACAGGAAACCTGAACGAAAAAACTGCAAAAATCTATGTAGATCATCTATTAATGACTTCGAACAGGGCAATAATGGCAGACATTAACAAAGTATTTACCCTTTTTAGAAAACCAAAATTAGATCCTGTAGTTGAGTTAAAATCTTGCAAAAATCTATTGGTCTGTCCACAATTTATGAGAGACAAAATTGTCTGGCATATAGACAAAGAAATAGAAGAAGCAAAAGCAGGAAGAAAATCTGAAATCATCATCAAAGTAAATTCTCTTTCGGACAAAGGCTTAATCAAAAAACTCTATGATGCAGCCGAAGCTGGCGTTACCATAAAAATGATTGTACGAGGAATTTATTGTGCCATAGAACAGAAAAATTTTAAGAAAAAAATACACGCCATCAGCATTGTAGATGAATATCTAGAACACGCCAGAGTAATGTATTTCTATAACAAAGGCAGCGAAGACATTTATATTTCTTCGGCCGATTGGATGACCAGAAATCTAGATTACAGAATAGAAGCGGCTGCCAAAATCACAAACAAATCCTTAAAAAAAGAATTAAAAGATTTACTAGAAATTCAGCTTAAAGGTAACGTAAAAGCCAGAATTCTAGACGAAAATCTGAGCAATAAATATGTGAAAAATGACAAAAAACCATTCCGAAGCCAAATAGAAACCTATAATTTTTTAAAAAAGAAAGCTGCGGAAAGTTGACTTGTTGTCAGAAGCCTGAAGATGGAAGTCAGAAGAAGAGTTCCGTAGGAACAAAACGTTTGTAGAAATAAATATCTTTACCAAAGAAAGTTCCGTAGGAACGACACAAAATATGAAACAACTAATTTTATTTTTTATCCTTTTTACTCATTTTCTTTTTTCGCAAAAAAAAGACACTTTAGTTTTAATAGAAAAACCAAAATTTGAAACTAAAAAATTAATTGTTCCATTATCATTAATGGCAACCGGAACTGCCGTTCTTTTGACAGAAAAAAGAGATGTGCCCGTTGTAGAAAACAAAAATTTCTTGGCTTTTGGTGGTTATTTCGAGGATTATGCACAGTTTTCACCACACCTTTCTGTTTATGTTTTTGAATGGGCAGGAATGAAACCAAAAACTGATTTCTGGAACAGAACCGCCATTTTGGCAAAATCAGAAATCATCACTTTTGGGAGTGTTTACTTATTGAAAAAAATCATCAAAGAACCGAGACCAGATGGAAGCAATGAATTTGGTTTTCCGAGCGGTCACGCTGCCAATGCATTTGCAGGTGCTACCCTACTTTCTATAGAATATGGCGAAAATTATCCTTGGGTTCCTTACGTTGCATACTCTGTAGCAAGTGGAGTTAGCGCATTAAGAATTGCTCACAACAAACATTATTGGAGCGATGTCATTTTCGGAGCAGGATTAGGTATTTTATCCACTAAAATTGCGTATTGGACACATCAATATCAATGGAATAAAAAATCTAAAAAAGACCAATTTACTATTTTATATAAAGAACATTTGTAATTTTATCACAAAAAGACAAGTGATTTTCATTTTTTAACAATACAATAGCATTTTTGTCATTTCGCAAAAAACCTAAAGCATTGAATTGAAGAGCTTAACCTATATTCCACTATTTAAAAAAATTTTGTTGAGATTTCTGTGGAATGACAAACTATACACAAAAAACTCAAGAAGTAATTTTTCCTGAGTTTATAATTGTATTCGATCTCCCAATTTAGCTTGCTTGATTTTTTCAATTATCTGAAGAGCATGCTCATAATCTCTTGATGCAATAATTATCTTATTTGGAGCATTTTTAATTCCATTTACAACAGCATAATTTCCTGCCATCATTTTTTGAATCTTTAATTCTCCTACTATTTTTGGAACCTTGAACTCCATCGCTATCATTAATTATAATTAAATCACTCCACCTTCTTCAAATCCAAATCTCCAAAGTCAAAAGAAAAATCGGTAACATCTGAAATCGGTCTCATTTTGGCAGAAACTGCTTTTCCGTTTTCGTCAAAAGTAAGAGTGAAAAATGCGTCTGCATCATAACTTCTATCATCCCATTTTATTACGAAAGTATCTCTAGAATAAGGCAAAACTTCGCCCTTTAACCTTTCAGAAGATTTGCACAAAATCCTGAATCCTTTCTTTTCCTTAGAAATTACTACATCTCCAAACCAAACATCTCTATACGTTCCTAAAAATTGTTCAGGTGCTAATTTTGCACTTCTATCTTTTTGATAAGCCAAAACTTTAGCATAAGTATCTGCTTTTTCTTTATCGTATTGCTCGTTTCCTTTGGTATATCTTTCGGCGTAAGTTTTTAACCAATCTCTTCCTTCAATTCCCAAAGAAAAATCTTTCAAAGTATTGGTAATCGTATTAAAAGCAAAACCTTGTTGCTGATTGGTCAATACCACTATTCCTAAATTCATATCTGGAATCAACGTAAACTGTGTAACTGTGCCAATTAAACCACCTGTATGCTGAATTTGACGATGACCTTTGACATCAGAAATAAACCAACCGAGACCGTAACCATTAAATTTAGTATCATAAGGATTTTGGGCAGCTACAGGAATTGGTTGCTGAATTTGCCACAAAATATTTGCATTTTTCTCTGAAACCAAACGTTTCCCATCTTTGGTAACGAAGCCATTCATTAAGAAATTTGCCCAAGTTGTCATATCTGTAATATTGCTCAAAATTCCACCTGCTGGATTGGCAGTTTCGTTCCAATCGTGAGGAACAGCAATGGCTTTTCCGTCAACTGGAGCATGAGCATCAATTTTATTTTCTACAGATTTTGCTCGGTTATAACTTCCGAAACTAGAGGTCATTCCTACTGGTTTCATTATTCTTTCTTCGATAAATTCTGCCCATGATTTCCCTGAAATTTTATGAATAATTTCACCTGCCACAATAAACATAATATTGTTATAATCCATTGTATTTCTGAAAGAATGCGCTGGTTTTAAATAACGAACATTGTGAATGAGTTGTTCTGAAGAAATATTTCCTCCATCAGGAAAAAACATTAAATCTCCTTGTCCTAATCCAAGTCCAGCTCTATGCGTCACCAAATCTTTGATGGTGATTTCTCTGGTTACATAATCGTCATACATTTTAAAATCTGGTAAAAATTTGGTCACTTTATCGTCCCAGTTTAGTTTTCCTTCGTCTGCCAAAATCGCTAAAGCAGTGCAAGTAAAACCTTTGGAATTAGAAGCAATGCCCACCAAAGTTTCTGGTGTCATTGGTAATTTAGAATTGAGTGAGCGTACTCCGAAACCTTTAGAATAAATAACTTTTCCGTCTTTTATTACACCAACTGACATTCCCGGAACATCAAAAGTGGTGATGGTTTTTTGGATGAGTTCATCTAATTTTTGTTCTGAAATTTGACTAAAAAAGAACAATGAACAAAGAGTAAAGAATAAAGAAAATGATTTTTTCATACTGAATTTCTTGAATTTCTGTAAAGATAAGATTTTTTGTAAATTTGAGTAAATTATCAGCCAATGAAAATCTCCTATTTCCTTCCAATCCTACTTCTAACGATTGCATCTTGCTCCAAAAAACAAGAAGAAAAAATAGATGTACTCAAAAATTCCATTAATTCAAATGAAAATTCTACTGATAGATTCTTCCCGAAAGAAAAAACAGTGGAAAAATTTGATACTTTAATTATTGATAAAAATCTAGAAATTGGCATTACCAAATCTTATTTAGATAGTTTTGTAACCAATGAATTTGAGGATGAAGGTAAAAAACTGGTGGATAAATACAGAGACGCTGAAATTTCGTTGAAAATAAAACAAGGCAACAAAATTATTTTAAACACTTTATTTAGAAAAGAAAATTTTAACAATTACATTGATAAAAATTTTCAAAAAATTGCAGTTTTCCAAGGCTATTGGTTAGATGAAATTGACAATGAAAAAATTCAATTTTTCGGAACGATTTCAAAACCTGAAACAGATTGGGCATTTGATTTTCGTCATAAGTTTTATTTCAAAAACAAATCTTTAAAAACCGAAATTGTAGAAGAAACCGAATAATAATTCAATAAAAAACTCGCAGATTTAGCAGATTAAACAAATAAAAATCAGTAAAATCAACTAAATCCGCGAGAAAAATAAATTTTTAAGAATTCTATTTCATTGCTTTTTCGTAGTAATCTGAAACCACGTTCCAATCAATTACATTAAAGAAAGCATCTATATAATCTGCTCTTTTGTTTTGATATTTCAAATAATAAGCGTGTTCCCAAACATCCATTGCCAAAATCGGATTTCCTGAAATAGACATTCCTGGCATTAATGGATTATCTTGGTTTGCTGTACTTCCTACTTTCAATTTCCCTGAAGAATCTGTTACCAACCAAGCCCAACCAGAACCAAATTGCTTAGCTCCCGCATCAGAAAACTGCTTTTTGAAATTTTCGAAACTACCGAAATCTCTATTGATGGCATCTGCTAATTTTCCATTGGGTTTTCCTGTTGCATTAGGTGTCATTAATTCAAAATACAAATTGTGATTGTAATAACCACCTGCATTATTTCTAAGCATTGCATTGCTAGTGTCAAGCGTTTTCAGCAATTGCTCGATTGTCATATTAGCTTGCGGTTTTCCTTCTACAGCTTTGTTTAAATTATTAAGATAACCAATATAGTGCTTAGAAAAATGTACATACATTGTCTTAGCATCTATATATTTAGAAAATGCATCATAATTATGCTTCAATGTTTTAATCTTGAAAGCTCCATCGTTTGCAGTAACATCAGACGGTTTTCCAAAATCTGTAGATTCTACTTTTACGGCAGATTGTGCGGTATTCCCTACCACTGCTACACAAGAAGTTACCGCCGAAAAAGCAACTGCAACAAGTGATAACTGAACTAATTTTTTCATATAAAGTCAATTTTATTTTTAAAGGTTATATGTAATTGCTTACGCCTTTAATTGAATTTTGTCAAATTTAAACAAAAACCATTTCTCAACCTTGTAATTTTCATTAACAAAATCTATGATTTGGTTTGATATATTTATTTTAACGTTAAGCACTCTCCCATTCT
>APMI01009154.1_pt1 | contig 14407 bp, 11 predicted proteins | sample 667938 | NCBI WGS metagenome assembly APMI01 (sample SAMN01084076, study PRJNA167559) | wastewater metagenome | biome: Wastewater | place: Denmark: Ejby Moelle, Odense | collected 2011-11-28 | reverse complement strand
ATGCGGCATCGGACGAAACCCGCACCCAGGCTTCGGCCTTGATCGAGGGGGTCGAACTGACGCTGCGGGAATTGACCAATGTGATGACAAAGCATGGCGTCAAACCCATCTCCCCCTCTACGGGTGACCAGTTTGATCCGCAATTGCACCAGGCCATGTTCGAGGCCCCGGTTCCCGGCACCAAGGCTGGTCAGATCATTCAGGTGATGACGCAGGGATTCCTGTTGCATGATCGCTTGCTGCGCCCTGCACAGGTTGGCGTTTCTTCGACGCCCGGTTGATCATCGGCAGGGTGCGCGTCTGGCGCGCGCCCTGGCCTAACCCAGCAACTCTTTCAGCTCATACAGAACCTGCAAGGCCTCCCGCGCCGTCAATTCATCGGGGTGAAGCTCCTTCAGGCGATGTTCAACCGCTGATTCCTTCTGGGCCGCTCGCGGAGCGGGCGCAGGGGCGGCAGCGCGGAACAAGGGCAAATCGTCAATAACGGCCTTTTGCGCCCCGCCTTCGCGCTCGCCCTTTTCCAGCGCCTCCAACACCACCTTGGCCCGCTCGATCACCGTCGGTGGCAATCCTGCAAGCCGCGCCACCTGCACGCCATAGCTGCGATCCGCCGCTCCCTTACGGACCTCGTGCAGGAAGATCACTTCGCCTTCCCACTCCTTCACGCTGACGGTGGTATTCGCGACGCCGGGCAGCTTGCCCGCCAGCGCTGTCATCTCATGGTAATGCGTTGCGAACAGGGCGCGGCACCGGTTGGTCTCGTGCAGGTGTTCCAGCACCGCCCAGGCAATCGACAATCCATCATAGGTGGCGGTTCCCCGGCCGATTTCATCCAGAATGACCAGCGCACGGCTATCTGCCTGGTTAAGGATGGCCGCCGTTTCGACCATCTCGACCATAAAGGTAGATCGGCCCCGCGCCAGGTCATCACTGGCGCCCACACGGCTGAACAACTGGCTGACCAGACCGATCCGCGCCCTGCGTGCCGGAACATAGCTTCCCGCCTGCGCCAGCAGCGCCAACAGCGCGTTCTGACGCAGAAAGGTAGATTTACCCGCCATGTTCGGGCCGGTCAGCAGCCAGATCGCGGGCGTTTCCCCGCTTGTAAGCGCGCAGTCATTGGCCACGAACGGCCCGCCACCCGCCCGGCGTAAGGCGCGCTCCACCACCGGATGCCGCCCGCCCTCTATATCGAAGGCCCGGCTGCCGTCCACCTCGGGCGCGCACCAATCCTCTGCCAGTGCCAGATCGGCAAAAGCCGCAGCCAAATCCAGCTCGGCAAGGCCGCGGGCCGCCGCGCCGATCTTTGCCGCTTCATCCAAAATAGTGGCTCTAAGCGCCTCATAGTGCCGCTTTTCGATCTCCAAAGCATGATTGCCGGCGTTCAGGATCCGGCTTTCCAGCTCGTTCAGCGGCAGGGTGGTGAATCTGACCTGATTGGCGGTCGTCTGGCGGTGAATGAAGGTCTGATTAAGCGGTTCTGAAAGCATCCTTTCGGCATGGGTTGTCGTTGTCTCAATGAAATAGCCAAGCACGTTGTTATGTTTGATCTTCAGGCCGGGAATGCCGCTTAACTCGATATACTCCGCCTGCATCCTGCCGATCACGCCGCGCCCCTCATCGCGCAGCGCCCGGGTTTCATCCAGTTCGCCATCATATCCGCTGGCGATAAAGCCGCCCTCCCGCGCCAGCAGGGGCGGCTCGGCAACCAGCGCGATATCCAGCAGATCGATCAGCGGGCGGTGCCCGGTCAGGCTGTTGCCAGCCTCGGCCAATAACGAGGGCACGCCGCCCAACAGGCCCGAAATCCGCTCTGCGCTGGCCAGGCCCGTCCGGATCGATGTCAGGTCGCGCGGCCCCCCCCGATCCAGCGCCAGCCGCGACAGCGCACGATCCATGTCCGGAACCTGGCGAAGGACTGTGCGCAAAGCCTCACGCAGCGGCGCGTTTTCCAGCAAGAACCCTACGGCCTCAAGCCGTGCATGGATCACCGACAGGTCCTGCGACGGCGCAGAAATCCGGCGTTCCAGCAAGCGCGCCCCCGCCGCCGTGACCGTGCGGTCCACTGCCGCCAAAAGTGACCCTTCACGCCCACCAGACAGGGCCTGCGTCAGTTCCAGGTTCCGCCGCGTCGCCGCGTCGATCTGCATCGAACCGCCAAGGCTTTCGCGGACAGGTGGGCGCAAAAGCGGCAGTTTGCCGCGCTGTGTCAGATCCAGATACTCAACCAGCGCACCCATCGCCGAAATCTCGGCCCGGTCAAAGGCGCCAAACGACTCCAGAGAGGACACCCCGAACAGTGCGCAAAGCCGCTTTTCTGCGCCCTGGCTGTCAAAGCTGCCGCGAGCCAGCGGGGTGATCGCGGCACCAACATCGCCGGCCAGTCCGGCCAGATCCCGTTCCCGCGCCTCGCTGATCAACACCTCTCGGGGGGCAAGCCGCGCCAGCTCCGGCGCCAGCCGCACGGTTGGGCATAGCATCACACGGAACTCGCCGGTAGAAATATCGGCCCAGGCCAAGGCGCTGGTGTCGCGCACCTCGGCAAAGGCGGCCAGATAATTGTGACGACGGGCCTCCAGCAGCGAGTCTTCGGTCAGCGTGCCGGGTGTGACAAGCCGCACCACATCGCGCCGCACGACTGATTTCGACCCGCGCTTCTTTGCCTCGGCCGGGTCTTCCAGTTGCTCGGCAATCGCAACGCGGAACCCCTTGCGGATCAGGGCCAGCAGATAGCCTTCGGCGGCGTGAACCGGCACGCCGCACATCGGGATCGGCTCTCCCAGATGAAAGCCGCGTTTGGTCAGCGCGATGTCCAACGCCTCGGCGGCGGCCACCGCGTCGTCAAAGAACATCTCGTAAAAGTCGCCCATCCGATAGAACAGCAGCGACCCGGGATTCTGGGCCCTGATCTCCAGATACTGCGCCATCATCGGCGTTACGCTGGTGTCGTCCGTCGCCACACCTGTCTCCCTCTTCACGATGGAATCCTAGCGAAGCGCCCCTGCCGGGGAAAGTCCTACCAGGCGGTTTGATGCTCTCATCCACAACTTGTTGTGGGTGTGGTTTGCCCTATCACCACCTACAGCGATACTGCAGCCCACCATCTGGTCAGCTCTATCATCCCATCTGATCGGGTTGCGCAATCGGGCGCGTAACGATATGAAAGATTTCGGCCCATTGAGAGCAATAAAATGTCAAACAAGAACCGCGTCACGCCCGAAGAGGCGCTGGCCTATCACCTTGATCCGCGTCCTGGCAAGTATGACATCGTGGCCTCGAAGCCCATGGCGACGCAGCGCGACCTGTCATTGGCTTACAGCCCCGGCGTCGCGGTTCCTGTTCTGGCCATCGCCGAGCGGCCCGAGACGGCCTATGACTATACCGTCAAGGGCAACATGGTCGCCGTTATCTCGAACGGAACGGCCATCCTTGGCCTGGGCAATCTGGGTGCTCTGGCCTCCAAGCCCGTGATGGAAGGCAAGGCCGTTCTGTTCAAACGCTTCGCCGATGTGAATGCGATCGACATCGAATTGGCGACCGAAGATGCCGATGAGGTCATCAAGGCCGTCCATCTGATGTCGCCCACCTTCGGCGGCATCAATCTTGAGGACATCAAGGCGCCGGAATGCTTCATCATTGAGCAACGGCTGAAAGAGATCTGCGATATTCCGGTGTTTCACGATGACCAGCACGGCACGGCAGTCATCTGTGCCGCCGGGATGATCAACGCGCTGGAACTGACGGGTAAGAAAATCCAGGATGTTAAGATCGTCCTCAACGGCGCCGGAGCTGCTGGCATCGCCTGTCTGGAGCTGCTGAAATCCATGGGTGCCAAGCATGATAATTGCATCATGTGCGATACCAAGGGCGTGATCTGGCAGGGCCGCACCGAAGGCATGAATCAATGGAAATCGGCCCATGCCGCCAAGACCGACGCCCGCACCCTTGAGGAAGCGATGGTTGGCGCCGATGTCTTCCTTGGCGTGTCGGCCAAAGGGGCGGTCACGCCCGAAATGGTTGCTTCGATGGCCGAAAACCCCGTGATTTTCGCCATGGCCAACCCTGACCCCGAAATTACCCCGGAAGAGGCTCATGCCATCCGCCCCGACGCCATCGTGGCCACGGGCCGCAGCGACTATCCCAATCAGGTCAATAACGTCCTTGGTTTCCCCTATCTGTTCCGCGGGGCGCTCGACATCCACGCCCGCGCCATCAATGACGAGATGAAGATCGCCTGCGCCCAGGCCCTGGCGAAACTGGCTCGTGAGGATGTGCCGGATGAGGTCGCCATGGCCTATGGCCGCAAGCTGTCGTTCGGGCGCGACTATATCATCCCGACGCCGTTCGACCCGCGGCTGATCCATGTCATCCCGCCCGCCGTAGCCAAGGCGGGCATGGATACCGGCGTGGCGCGGCGACCCATCGTGGACCTGAAATCCTATGAACTGCACCTCAAGCAGCGCATGGACCCGACGGCATCCATCCTGCAGGGCATCCATGCCCGCGCCCGGCAGGCGCAAGCTCGTATGATCTTTGCCGAGGGCGACGACCCACGCGTGCTGCGCGCCGCGGTGGCCTATCAGCGTTCGGGCCTTGGCCGGGCGATGGTGGTGGGTCGCGAGCAGGACGTGCGCGAAAAGCTGGAGGCGACGGGCCTTGGCGATGCCGTTCGAGAACTGGAAGTGGTGAATGCTGGCAACAATCGTCACCTCGACCAGTACAAGGATTTTCTGTACCAGCGGCTGCAACGTCAGGGCTTTGACCGGCAAGACGTTCATCGCCTTGCTGCGCGCGACCGGCATGTGTTTTCGGCGCTGATGCTGGCGCACGGCCATGGTGATGGGCTTGTCACCGGGGCCACGCGCAAATCTGCCCATGTTCTTTCCCTGATCAATCATGTCTTTGATGCAAACGCCGCCGATGGTGCGGTGGGCGTGACCGCGCTTTTGCACAAGGGGCGCATCGTTTTGATCGGCGACACGCTGGTGCATGAATGGCCAGAAGAGGAAGATCTTGCCACCATCGCCATCCGTGCCGCCAAGGTCGCCCGTAATCTTGGGCTAGAGCCGCGCGTGGCTTTTGTCAGCTTTTCAACCTTCGGCTATCCGGTCAGCGAGCGGGCGACCAAGATGCACCGTGCGCCGCTGATCCTTGACGACCGGCGGGTCGATTTCGAATATGATGGCGAGATGACGGTGGACGTTGCGCTGAACCCGGAAGTTATGGCGCATTACCCGTTCTGCCGACTGTCTGGCCCCGCCAATATTCTGGTGGTGCCAGCGCGCCATTCCGCCTCGATCTCTGTCAAACTGATGCAAGAGATGGCGGGCGCAACCGTGATCGGCCCGATCCTGACCGGGGTGACGAAGCCCATCCAGATATGTTCGGCCAACTCGACCGCGAATGACATCCTGAACATGGCGGTCATGGCGGCTTGCAAGGTGGGATAAGCTGCGACCCGGCAGTTTGCTGTCGGGTCAATAACTCTTGGTGCTTTCGGTCACGGCCTTGATCTTCGGCTTATCGCCGTCCGTCAGATCCATCTGATAGCTGCGAATGTCTTCGTGGCCCTCTTGTGCAAGGCGGGCCTCGAACAAATCATCGGATTTCTGGATGATCGAGGTCACGCCACCGCCACCGCGCATCGTCACCTTGGCGTCGATATCGTCAAGAATCAGCCTATAGACACAGATCGACTGGCTTATCGCATCCATACTGCAATCCTCCTTCTTGGCTTTTCCGGCGTTGGCACCACCCGTTAACAGCACCGCAATCGCCACCGTCAAACAAGCCGCGCCCAAAATGGCAGTAAGCGAAATTTTTGCTCCGGTATTCATTTTGCCCCCCGCTTGGGGGGTGCGGTGATCAGGGTTCCGGCAGCCGCCTCTGCCGACGTGCGCGGATAGTGCCGTTTCATCTTGGCGGGCCAGACCGCAAACAGCGTGTTGCCGCCAACCACAAGCCGCGCGAGAGGCATAAGCAGATCGATGGGCGATGCACTTCCAGAGAACACTTCTCCTACCGAAAAGGCCCGCACCGCCTCGCGCCAGGGGGCCGCATGTTCCAGCCGCAACTGCATCCCCGATCCCATGACCGAATTCATATCAACGTCGGAAACGCCGTAACAGGCACTGGCATTGGTGTCGCCGCTGGCAGGGCAATGCGCCTTGCCGATATCGACATGGCCCAGCCCCAGAATATGCCCGAATTCATGGACATGGGCCTGTTGCATCACCTTCTTGCCATGGCTGTCCCGGTTCTTTTCGACGGAATTGATGTCCTTGCTGTCATAAAGATGCTCGTGAGAGCCGAACCATTTCACGCTGGGATGCAGGCGCACAACGTCAATGGAATGGTGATTGTTGGCGGCCGCCCCCTCTTGTCCGATCACCTTCAGCCGACACCAGACATTCGGCACATAAACCTGCGCATCCTTGGCAGTATAAAGGAAGCTGCCTGCATCATTGATCAGCCAGAACTTGTCGCTCCAGAACGCTTGAACCGATGAGCAGAAGGTGTCTTTCCAGGCCTTCCAGGTCGCGGGGGTCCATTTGATGATCTTGCGCGCCGGTTTGGCTGCGTTGCCATAGTCGTGGTAGGTGCCCTCATCTGCCCCTGCCGCGGGGTTGATCTGGGAAAAGCCCATACGGACAGTCAGCGTCAGTTCGGCATTGTTGTAGGCGTCACATACGTCGGTATTCAACTCGGCATCAAAACGGGGAAACACGATCTTCTGTTTCATGCGACCTCCGGGAATATTCTGCTTAAATGCCGCAAGCAGAACACGTTGTGGCCCGTCCCGCAAGGCAGGCAAACCTGACCCATCACCCTTCAGGCCCATGATCCGAGTTTTGCGCTGAAACCCCGCTGTCTCAGCCCAGAAGTTTTGCCAGGCCCATCGCAACGGCGGGGTTGCCAGACAGCTTCAGCTTGCCGGTGGCCATGGCCATCATAGGGTTCAGCTTGCCTTTCAGCAGGCTGACCAGATTTTCCTGACTGAGACGTAAGGTGCAGTCGGTCTTGCTGTCGGTTGTGCTGGCGGTTCCGTTGGCCAGAACCAGCACGCCGGCCTCGCCACAATCGAACTTGAGGCTGCCGCTGAAACTCTTGGTTTCCAGTGCCTTGCGAATATCAGCCGCGATCTGTTCCAGCGCCATTGGTCTCTCCCCTCGCCATGGGCCGATATGGCGCCACGCAATGATGGCGCGCAACACATCCCTCGCGTCACAAATGAAAAAGCCGCGCCCGAAGGGGACGCGGCCTGAGATGTGGAATTGGCAGCAGTCAGCGTTTCCGGGCTGACCGCGCATTGCGGGTTGCGATCAATTTCAGCCGCAGCGCGTTCAGGCGGATGAAGCCTTCGGCGTCTTTCTGGTCATAGGCGCCGGCGTCTTCTTCAAAGGTCACATGCTTTTCGCTGTAAAGCGATTCGTCCGACCAGCGTGCAACCGTGCGGGCGGAGCCCTTGTACAGTTTCACGCGCACGGTGCCGGACACATGCTCTTGTGTCTTGTCGATCAAGGCTTGCAGCGCCTCACGCTCGGGCGAGAACCAGAAGCCGTTATAAATCAGCTCGGCGTAGCGCGGCATGATCGAGTCTTTCAGGTGGCCCGCGCCGCTGTCGAGCGTGATCTGCTCGATGCCGCGATGCGCCTCCAGCAGGATCGTGCCGCCGGGGGTTTCGTAAAGCCCGCGCGATTTCATGCCGACAAAGCGGTTTTCCACCAGATCAAGCAGGCCCACGCCATGCTTGCCGCCGATTTCGTTCAGACGGGTCAGGATCGTGGCGGGCGAAAGTGCCTCGCCATTGATCGAAACGGCATCGCCGCGCTCGAACCCGATTTCAATGTATTCGGGCGTATCGGGCGCCTGCTCGACCGGAACGACACGCTGATAGACGAATTCGGGCGCTTCCTCGGCAGGGTTTTCAAGCACCTTGCCCTCGGACGAGGTGTGCAGAAGGTTCGCATCAACCGAGAAGGGGGCTTCGCCGCGCTTGTCCTTGGCGATCGGAATCTGGTTCGCCTCGGCAAACTCCAGCAGCTTGGTACGGCTGGTCAGATCCCACAGCCGCCAGGGAGCGATCACCTTGATGGCCGGATCCAGCGCCGCCGCCGACAGTTCGAACCGCACCTGATCGTTGCCCTTGCCGGTTGCGCCATGTGCCACGGCATCTGCCCCGGTTTCATGTGCGATCCGCACCAGATGCTGGCTGATCAGGGGCCGCGCGATCGAGGTTCCCAAGAGGTACAGCCCCTCGTACAGGGCATTGGCGCGGAACATCGGGAAAACGAAATCGCGTACGAACTCTTCGCGCACATCGACGATATGGATGTTTTCGGGCTTGATCCCCATCAGCAGCGCCTTCTGGCGCGCCGGCTCCAACTCTTCGCCCTGACCAAGGTCGGCCGTAAAGGTCACGACCTCGCAGCCATATTCGGTTTGCAGCCATTTCAGGATAATCGAGGTATCAAGGCCCCCGGAATAGGCCAGCACGACTTTCTTCGGCTTGAACATAAGACGCTCCATCGCGGTTTGCCCGCGCTTAGCGGGAAACGGCGGCAAGGGCAAGCTGGCGGTCAGCGGCAGGTTCGCGCAATGCAGGCTTCGGTTGACTTGTGGGCGTAAACCGCAATCCTGACCGCAGCGCATTTCAGCATGGAGGCTAAGATGAAGGGCCTGGAGATATTCCTGCATTCAGTCCGTCAGGTTACGGGCAATCTGGACGGCGCGTTGCGCGTTTCGGTACTGCCGATCCTGATCCAGACTGTCGTTGTGCTCATGTTGATGGGTGGCGCAATGATGGGAGCGGGCAACCCCGGCGCGATGGCTGGCGGCGGCATGGGAATGGGTGCAGGCATGGGTCTGGGGGTGTTGATCGTCATCGTTGTAACGGTCGTGACCAGCCTGTGGCTGGCGGTGGCCTGGCATCGGTATGTCTTGCTGAACGAACAGCCGCAGGGCTTTGTTCCAGCCTATAACGGCGAACGCATGATGGGCTATTTCGGGCGGTCGCTGGGCTATGGCCTGATCATTGTGATTGCTGGTGCGGTACTGGGGATGATCATCGGAGGCTTGCTTTCGCCGCTGATGACTCGCGGGAGCTATGTTCTGTTCCTGGTTCTGATGGCTGTTCTTGTGCAGTTGCCGATGATGTATCTTGCCTTCCGCTTGACAACTGCGTTGCCCGGTTCTGCCATTGGCAGTGGGCAGCCCTTCATGGCGGGGTGGGATGCGACAAGGGGGGCCACTGCAGATATAGTGGCGCTGTCGGTCATCGCCGTGGGTGCCCATCTTGTGTTGGCGCTGCTGGGGTTCCTGATTTTTGACCGCATTCCCGTGGTCTCTCTGATCTGGAATATCGTCGTGACCTGGCTTGTCACCATGGTGGGCGTGTCGATCCTGACCACGCTTTACGGGCATTACATCGAGAAACGTCCGCTGGTCTGATCTTGCGCAAGCAGGCGTCATGGGCCAAGTCTGGCCCATGACCACGTTTGCCCAAGCCGCCAAAGCCACCACCCGCGCGCTGCGCGAGTTGTTTCCCCGCACCCCGCTGCAACGGAATGATTTCCTGTCGCAGCGATATGGGGCCGACATCTGGCTGAAACGCGAAGATCTGTCGCCCGTCCGCAGCTATAAGCTGCGGGGGGCGTGGAACGCCATGCGCAAGGTGCGTGCCGCCACCCCCGATCAGCGCCACTTCGTCTGCGCCAGCGCGGGGAACCATGCGCAGGGCATGGCTTTTGCCTGTTGGCACTTCGGCGTTTCGGGCACCATTTTCATGCCTGTAACCACGCCACAGCAAAAGATCGACAAGACCCGCACCTTTGGCGGCGAATTCGTCAGGATCGTACTGACAGGGGATTATTTCGACCAGACGCTTGCTGCGGCACAGGCGTTTTGCGCCAAAGAGGGCGCGCATTTTCTGGCACCTTTTGACGATGACGACGTGATCGAGGGGCAGGCCTCTGTCGGGGTCGAGATACTGGACCAACTGGGCCGCGCGCCCGATCTGGTCGTATTGCCTGTCGGCGGCGGCGGGTTGTCGGCGGGCGTCACGCACTATCTGCGCGATGAGGCACCCCAGACGCAGTTCCGCTTTGTCGAGCCGCTTGGCGGGGCAAGTCTGACCGCCGCCCTGAAATCGCATGAGCCGGTCAAGCTGAACAAGGTGGACAGTTTTGTCGATGGTGCTGCCGTCGCCCGCATCGGTGACCGCAATTTCGCGGCACTGTCCTGGGTGAAACCGGAAGAAGTGTTGCTGGCCCCAGAAGACCGCATCTGCGTGACCATGCTGGAAATGCTGAATGTCGAAGGTATCGTGCTGGAGCCGGCGGGCGCGCTGTCTGTGAATGCCCTGCAAGATATGGCCGAAGAGATCCGGGGCAAGACGGTGGTCTGTGTCACCTCGGGCGGGAACTTCGATTTCGAGCGCCTGCCAGAGGTCAAGGAACGCGCACAGCGCTTTAGCGGGGTGAAAAAATACTTCATCCTGCGAATGCCGCAGCGACCCGGTGCCCTGCGCGAGTTTCTGGAGATGCTGGGGCCGGACGATGACATTGCCCGGTTCGAATACCTGAAGAAATCGGCGCGGAACTTTGGTTCGGTCCTGATCGGGATCGAGACCAGCCGACCGGAAAACTTCAAGGCGCTGACCGATCAACTGGACGCCGCAGCATTTCAATACAGCGACATCACCAAGGATGAACTGCTGGCCGAGTTCCTGATCTGAACCGGCCGGGGGCCTTGCCCCCGGACCCCCAGGATATTTATGCCAAGATGACGGGTTAGCCTATTGCCCCTCGAACCCCGCCGGTCTGGGCGCGGTCAATCAGCAGATGATCCAGCAGGACGCAGGCCATCATCGCCTCTCCCACCGGCACGGCGCGGATGCCTACGCAAGGATCGTGGCGGCCCTTGGTGATCAGTTCGATCTCCTCGCCGCGCTGATTGATGGTGCGGCGCGGAGTCAGGATGGACGATGTGGGTTTGACGGCAAAGCGGCAGACCACGGGTTGGCCGGTTGAAATGCCGCCAAGAATGCCGCCCGCGTGGTTTGACAGGAACAGCGGTTTGCCATCATTGCCCATGCGGATTTCGTCGGCATTCTCCACCCCCGTCAGGGTGGCGGCGGCCATGCCATCGCCGATTTCCACCGCCTTGACCGCGTTGATCGACATCATCGCGCTGGCAAGATCGCTGTCGAGCTTGGCATAAAGCGGCGCGCCAAGGCCCGGCGGAACACCTTCGGCAATCACCTCGATCACGGCACCGACCGAATTGTGGTTCAGCCGCAGGTCATCCAGATATGCGGCCCAGTCCTGTGCCGCCACGGGATCGGGGCACCAAAAGGGGTTTTCCTCGATCTGCGCCGCATCAAAGCGGGCGCGGTCGATGGCCTTCGCACCCATCTGCACCATATAGCCGGTGATTTTCAGATCGGGCACAAGGTTGGCCAGAACCGCCCGCGCCACACCGCCCGCCGCCACACGGCTGGCAGTTTCGCGGGCCGACGACCGGCCGCCGCCGCGATAGTCGCGCAGCCCGTATTTCTGGTGATAGGTGATGTCGGCATGACCGGGGCGGAAGGCCTGGGCAATGTCGCCATAATCCTTCGACCGCTGGTCGGTGTTCTCGATCATCAATTGTATGGGCGTACCCGTGGTCATGCCCTCGAACACGCCCGACAAAATCCGCACCTCATCCGGCTCTTTGCGCTGGGTGGTGAATTTCGAGGTGCCGGGCTTGCGGCGGTCGAGCCAGGGCTGGATCACCGCCTCGTTCAGCGCCATGCCGGGCGGGCAGCCATCGACCGTGGCACCAATCGCTGGCCCGTGGCTTTCGCCCCAGGTCGTCACGCGGAACAGATGGCCGAAGGTGTTGAAGCTCATGGCGCCCCCAAAAGTCTTTCCCCCCGCATAGGGCAAACCGCTGCGGGGGGAAAGCCGGTCATTCGGCGGGCAGAGCCTTGCTGCGGGTCTTCCACAGCGAAAACACCACACCGGCACCCAGGATGGCAAAGGTGATACCCAGCGACCAGGCGGGGGGGAACTTGGTCCAGCCCATGCCATGCGCGATGAAGATCTTCGACCCGATGAAGACCAGCAGCACCGACAGCGCGTATTTCAGATAGGCAAAGCGGTGCAGGATGGCGGCCAGCGCAAAGTAAAGCGCCCGCAGGCCAAGGATGGCGAAGATGTTCGAGGTATAGACCACGAAAGGCTCGGTTGTGATGGTGAACACGGCCGGAACCGAGTCGACCGCAAACACAAGGTCGGCAATCTCGATCAGGATCAGCGCAAGAAACAGCGGCGTGGCAAAGCGCGTCAGCTTGCCAGTTTTCGGATCAGCCTCACGCACGAAAAAGGCATTACCACGCAGGCCCTCGGTGACGTGCATCCGGCCTTTCAGGAATTTCAGAAAGCGGCTGTCCTCGACCGAGTGGCTCTCTTCGCTGACAAACAGCATCTTGATGCCGGTAAAGATCAGGAAGGCGGCAAAGACATAGAGGATCCAGCCGTATTGCGCGACCAGCGTCGCGCCAAGGCCAATCATGATACCACGCAGCACGATCACGCCCAGAATGCCCCAGAACAGCACACGGTGCTGATAGGCGCGGGGGATGGCGAAGAACGAAAAGATCAACGCGATGACAAAGATGTTGTCCATCGCCAGCGTTTTTTCCACCACGAAGGCTGTCAGGTAATGGGCGGTGTCCTCCCACCCCATTTGCCACCAGACAAAACCCGAAAACGCGAGGCCAAGGGTGATATACATGGCCGACATCTTCAGGCTTTCGGCAACGCCGATTTCCTGCGCACCATCCTTGTGCAGAACGCCAAGGTCCAGCACCAGAAGGCCGATCACCAAGGCAATGAAAGTGCCCCACATCCACAGTGGGGTTCCCAGAAATAAAGTCGTCAGCAGGTCCATGTCGTCCTCTCGCATGTTTGTACGTCGAGGGCAGGCCTTTGGGGGCAGGGGTGCCGGGCTTGACCATCGAGCGCACTCGATGCGGTCCGACATCACGACAAGCGTCGTCAGAGGGGCCCGGCCCGCAGACAGCAAATGGGGTCGATCACGGAAACTTCAAGAGGGGCGCAGATCATTCATTGCTCGGACCAGCGCCTCACTGATGCCGGGTTCGGAAAGGGCATGGCCAGCCATCGGCACCATCCACAGCCGCGCCATGGCCCAGCCTCTCGCCAGCCGCGCGGACGAGACCGGAGGGCAGATCATGTCCAGCCTGCCCTGCACAATGGTTGCAGGCAAGTGCTCGATCCGGTCGCGGTTTTTCAGAATCCAGCCATCCTCGCCCAAAAAACAGCCATGGGCGAAATAGTGGCATTCCAGCCGGGCAAAGGCGCGGGCATAATCTGCCGGACCATCGCCCAGCATCAGATCGGCCTGAACCGAGGCCAGCGCATTCTCCCAGTTTGCCCAGGCTCTCGCGTGGCGCGCTTCTCCCATGGCATCCCCGGAAAACAGCCTGCGATGATAGGCTGTGATCAGGTCGGCGCGTTCCGCCTCGGGAATCTGTGCCACGAACCTTTCCCATAGCTCGGGATAAAACGCGCCCGCGCCGCCACCGTAAAACCAGCGCAGCTCGGCTTCTGTACCCAGAAAAACGCCACGCAGAACCAGATGCGCGACGCGCTCGGGGTGCGTGATCGCATAAGTCAGGGCCAGCGTGGCCCCCCAACTGCCACCAAACAGGACAAAACAGTCGATGCCCAGATCGGTGCGGATACGTTCGATATCGTCAATCAGATGCCAGGTGGTGTTCGCCTCTACACTCGCATGGGGGCGTGAGCGTCCGCAGCCACGTTGATCGAACAGCACGACGCGATAGACCGAGGGGTCGAAATAGCGCCGCATCGCCGGGCTGCATCCGCCACCCGGGCCACCATGCAGCACCAGAACCGGCAGGCCATCGGGCCGCCCGCATTGTTCGACATAGATGCGATGGCCATCGCCCACCTCAATCACCCGCTGGTCGAACGGGTCAATCGGCGGGTAAAGATATTCGACTGCGCGCTTTTGGCCTGATCTCTGGTCCATGACCGTCCTATATAACGGCAACAGACTGCGCCTTACCGTGCGCCCGTGCAAGGAGTTACCGATGACAACGACCATCGATCCCGCCGAAGTCGCCAAGTTCGAGGCAATGGCCGCCGAATGGTGGGACCCCAACGGCAAGTTCAAACCCCTGCACCAGATGAATCCGTGCCGGCTGGACTATATCACCACGCAAGTCGCAGCCGAATTTGGGCGGGATCTGCGTCAGCCCCGGCCTTTCGCGGGCCTGCGGCTTCTGGATATCGGTTGCGGTGGCGGGCTTTTGTCCGAGCCGATGGCACGACTGGGCGCCGATGTGGTCGGTGCGGATGCCGCCGCCCGCAAT
>APMI01041225.1_pt1 | contig 14417 bp, 14 predicted proteins | sample 667938 | NCBI WGS metagenome assembly APMI01 (sample SAMN01084076, study PRJNA167559) | wastewater metagenome | biome: Wastewater | place: Denmark: Ejby Moelle, Odense | collected 2011-11-28 | reverse complement strand
GGCGCCGGCGACCACCGCTTCCAGCGATTTTCCGAAACGCGCCTCGCGTGTAGTGCGAAAATGCGCCTGGTCGGCGGGCGCAAGCCGCGCATCGATGTCGAGCAGGACACGCGCGCCGAGATAAGGATGAACCGTCATCTGCGACCAGCGTTCGACAAAGCGGGCGCTGGCCTCGCCCCCCGGCCCGCCAAACAGCGTCGGCGCATCGGCATAGGTGCGTTCCAGGTAAAGCGCGATGTCGAAGGAATCGGCGACCAGTTCGCCGCCGTCGCGGATCACCGGAACCGTCCTGGCGAAGCCGCCCTCGACGCCGGCCACGCCGACAAACGGCGTCGGCACGCTGTCGAAGGCGAGGCGCTTGTGCGCCAGCGCCAGCGCCGCCTTCCAGCAATGGGGACTGAACGGACGGCTGGCGTCCGCGCCGACGAGGTCGTAGAGCTTGATCGTCATCGAATTCCTATCTGATTTTGCGGACGGCAAACGACCACGCATGCCGCCGCTGCGCAAGGACCGCATTTTTGAAACAGCATTTCCAGATGTTCGCCGCCTACAACCGGTGGGCCAACAGCGCCGTCTACGAGGCCGCCGCAGCGCTGACGCAGGCCGAACGCGACCAAGATCTCGGCGCATTCTTCAAATCGGTCGCCGGCACGCTCAACCATCTGCTCGTCGCCGACCGCATCTGGATGAAACGTTTTACCGGCGAGGGCCAGGCGCCGGCGAACCTCGACGCGATCCTGTTTGCGGAGTTCGATCAGTTGCAGGCGGCGCGCGTCGCCGAGGATGGGCGCATCGTCGACTGGGTGAACTGTCTTGACGCCAGGGCGCTGGCCGGACGCTTCACCTATCTGACCGTCACCGACATGCGCACCGTGTCACAGCGGCTGTCGCCCGCCCTGGCGCATCTGTTCAACCACCAGACCCACCATCGCGGCCAGGTCCACGCCATGCTGACGGCGCTGGGACAGCCGTCGCTGCAGCTCGACCTGATCTATTTCCAGCGCACGCCGGAGGGACGCGCATATGCGTGACGGCTATCGGTAAGGCGTCAATCCGATCGCCGACTGCATGGACGCGAAGTCGCGGTCATGGTGCAGCAGTTCGACATTGTTTTCGATGCACCATGTCGCGATGATCAGGTCGACCGTGCCCCTGACTGTCAGCCCGCGCGTCCGCATCTGGCGGTAGTTTGCCGCCGCTGCGCGGGCAATCGCCTCGCCGCCCAGGGTGACGACGCGAAACGCACTGAGTTGCGCTGTGACGGCGCGCAGTTGCGGACCTTCGCGCAATCCCTGCAGCAATTCGGTCAGGATCAGATCGCCAAGGACAATTTCCGTGCTTCCCAGCGCCCTGTCGAAACTGGCGGTGTGACTGTCGCCGACGCCGGCGAGGTAGTCGATCCAGACCGACGTATCAACCAGGATCATCCCGGCGAACGCCTGTCGCGCCGCATCGCGTCGAGATCGCCCTGCCATTCGATCTTGCCGCGCAGGGCGCGCACCGCTTCCTGACCCCGCAGCCGGACCAGAAGTTCCAGCGCCTCCTGCACGGTCTCGCGTTTGGTTCGCCTGCCGGACGCCTTCATGGCGCGATCCATCAAGTCGTCGTCGATCTCGATATTGGTCCGCATCGGCTTCGCCCAATGTGTATGGATCGATAGATGTCTACACCTTGGAGGCAGACGACGCAAACGTGCGGGCATCCGCCCGCCCCCGCCTTGCCTCCCTTTCGCCGCCGTGCCAAACGCTGGCCATGCTGATCATCAACGACCTCTCGCTGCGCATCGCCGGCCGCCTGCTGCTCGACCACGCATCGCTGACGCTGCCTGCCGGAACCAAGGCGGGGCTGGTCGGGCGCAACGGAACCGGCAAGACGACGCTGTTTCGCGCCATCACCGGCGAACTGGCGTCGGAAACCGGCTCGATCTCCTACCCGAAGAGCACGCGCATCGGCCAGGTGGCGCAGGAAGCGCCGGGCACCGAGGAGCCGCTGATCGACATCGTGCTGAAGGCGGACCTGGAACGCGCGGCGCTGCTCAAGGAGGTCGAGACCGCCACCGACGCGAACCGCATCGGCGAAATCCACGCACGGCTGGGCGATATCGACGCGCATTCGGCCGAAGCGCGCGCCGCCACCATTCTCGCCGGGCTGGGTTTCGACGACGAGGCGCAGCGCCGCCCGGCCTCGTCGTTTTCGGGCGGCTGGCGCATGCGCGTGGCGCTGGCCGCCGTGCTGTTTTCGCAACCCGACCTGCTGCTGCTCGACGAGCCGACCAACTATCTCGACCTCGAAGGCACGCTGTGGTTGGAAACCTATGTCGCGAAATATCCGCACACCGTACTGCTGATCAGCCACGACCGCGACCTGCTCAACCGCGCCGTCGACAACATCGTCCATCTCGACGACAGGAAGCTTACGCTTTGGCGCGGCGGCTACGACCAGTTCGAGCGCCAGCGCGCCGAAAAGCTGGAACTGCAGGAAAAGGGCAGGGTCAAGCAGGAAGCCAGGCGCAAGCACCTGCAGAGTTTTGTCGACCGCTTCCGCGCCAAGGCGTCGAAGGCGCGCCAGGCGCAGTCGCGCCTCAAGATGCTGGAGCGCATGGAAACCATCGCCTCGGCGTCGCAGGACAGCGTCGCGCCTTTTTCGTTCCCCGAGCCGGCGAAGACGGCCGCCTCGCCGATCATCGCGATGGAAAAGGTTTCGGTCGGCTACGCGCCCGGCGCCCCGATCCTCAGGGGCATGAACCTGCGCATCGACGCCGACGACCGGATCGCGCTGCTCGGCGCCAACGGCAACGGCAAGTCGACCTTCGCCAAGCTGCTGTCGCAGCGCCTGCCGCTGGACAGCGGCGCGATGACGGTGGCGCCGGGGCTGAAGACGTCGATCTTCGCCCAGCACCAGATGGACGATCTGCGACCGGAGGAGAACGCCATCGAGCATGTGCGCCGGATGATGCCGGATGCGCCCGAAGCCAAGGTGCGCGCCCGCGTCGCCCAGTTCGGCCTGTCGACGGAGAAGATGATGACGCCGGCCAAAGACCTCTCCGGCGGCGAGAAGGCGCGGCTGTTGATGGGGCTGGCGGCGTTCGACGGGCCGAACCTGTTCATCCTCGACGAGCCGACCAACCATCTCGACATCGACAGCCGCGAGGCGCTGGCGATGGCGCTGAACGATTTTCCGGGCGCGGTGATCCTGATCTCGCACGACCGCCATCTGATCGAGGCGACGGCCGACCGGCTGTGGCTGGTCAAGGACGGATCGGTCAAACCTTTCGACGGCGACATGGACGACTACCGCACCGAAGTGACGGGCGTGTCGGCCAATGCGAAGGAAAAGCGCGAGGCCGACAAGGCGTCGAAAGCCGACAAGCGCCGCGAGGCGGCGGCGAAACGCCAGGCGCTGGAGCCGCTGGCCAGGGAGATCAAGGCGACCGAGGGGCTGATGGAACGGCTGCGCAAGCGCCTGAATGCGATCGAGGACCAGCTCGCCGATCCAAAACTCTACGAACGCGATCCCAGGGCCGCGACGCAGCTCGGCAAGGAGCGCGCCGACGCAACGTCGCAACTTGCAAGCCAGGAGGACCGCTGGCTCACCCTGTCGGGCGAATATGAGGAGGCGATGGGGCCATGAGCGTCGAGATCAGCCAGGACGGCGCAACCACGATCGTGCGCATCAACCGGCCGGACGCCCGCAACGCGGTGGATCCGCAGATGGCGGAAGACCTTTTCCAGGCTTTTATCGCATTCGACCGCGACGACAGCCAGCGCGTCGCGATCCTCGCCGGGGTCAATGGCGCGTTCTGCGCCGGCTTCGATCTGAAACGCGCGGCCTCGGGCATGGACGAGACCTGGTTCGCCCAGCACGATCTCGGTCCGGAATTCGACGGACGCGACGACCGGCCGCGCAAGGGGCCGATGGGGCCGACCCGGCTCGCCCTGTCAAAACCGGTCATCGCCGCGATTTCAGGCCCCGCGGTCGCCGGCGGCATGGAACTGGCGCTGTGGTGCGATCTGAGGGTGATGGAGCAAAGCGCCTATATGGGCGTCTACTGCCGCCGCTGGGGCGTACCGCTGATCGATGGCGGCACGGTGCGGCTGCCGCGTATCGTCGGCCACGGACGGGCGATGGACCTGATCCTGACCGGCCGCAAGGTCGAGGCCGGCGAGTGCCTGGCGATCGGTCTCGCCAATCGGCTTTGCCCCGATGGCGAGGCGCTGGCGACGGCGCTGGAACTGGCCGGCCAGCTCACGGCGTTTCCGCAGCAATGCATGCTGGCCGACCGCGCCTCGGCGGTCGCGCAATGGTCGCTCGACCCCGCCGCGGCGCTGGTCAATGAATGGAAAAGCGCCGAGGCGTTCCGCAAGGAAGGCGCGGCCGGCGCGGCGCGGTTTGCGTCCGGAAAAGGCCGTTCGGGCGATTTCGGCGAGATCTGAGGTTTTCAGCGGCCCCATTTCGGCTGTTGCGGCGCGTCCGGCGGCCGGCCGTTCCGACCGCGCCTGAACGACAGCACAAAACCGATGAAACCGATGGCGGCCAGAACAAGACCGATCGGCAGCGCGCGGGCGTCGTAGTTCAGCGCGCCGGCCCGCAGGATCAGCTCGGCGGAGCGCATCGCGACCGCGTCCGCATCGCCTGGCCCCACGACAAACACGTAGTCGCCGTCCACCACCGGGTCGATTGTGCCGGCGCTGTCGCCATAAATGGTCCCGCCCGATTGCGGATTGTCCGGCCGCGGGTTCTGCTGGGTGAAAGTCAGGGTGTCCGCCAGCACCGTCTGGTTGTTGACGGTCGCCGTCAGCGTCAGCACCGTGCTGTCGCCCGACAGGTTCATCGCACCGATCGAGGTCATGTCGACAAAGACGCGCACCGGCGACTGGCTTGCGCGCAGGGCGATGGTGACGGGCGTGAACCCCCGCCCCCGCTCGAAGACGCGTTCACGGGCGATCTCATCGCCCGAAAAATTATGCACCGCCCAGGGATAGACGACGCCAAGGGCAAGACCGGCGATTAGGAGAAGCAGGGAGAGAAAGCGCATTGTGCCCGGCCAGCGTGTTGAAATCAGCGCTGCTACCTGCCACGGCGGACGATACGAGTCGAGCGCTATGCCTTGCGTTCCCAACGGCGGGTGTCGGCCTGCTGCCAGTAGGTGACCTCGTGCCCGCCGCCCTTGAGCGCCTTCCACTGCACCCGCGCCTGCTCGACCTGTTGCTGGTCATGGCCATCGAACATGAAGACGGCGCGTTCGTAGCCGTCGAGCGGCGGCGGTTCGGCGCCGTCGACGAGAAACCGCACCACGGCGGAATTGGCGTTGCCGTCCTGCGTCGTCAACACGATCGGCTGGTCGGCCGCCATCGGGCCGCTGTCGAGACCGTGGCCGAGGAAACTGTCGTCGCGGTAGGTCCACAGATGCGCGTCCAGCGCATCCAGGCGTTCCTCGCTGCCGGCCTGGACGACGACGCGCCAGCCGCGCGCCAGGCTTTTTTCGAGCAGCGCGGGCAGCGCGTCCTCGAGCGTCGATTCGGTCAGATGGTAGAACAGAACCTCGGCCATCACTCGTAGTTGTCCTGGACGAAGCGGTCGAGCAGGCGCACCCCGAAGCCGCTTCCCCAGGACGTCGAATAGTCGCTGTTGGGGGATCCCATCGCCGTGCCGGCAATGTCCAGATGCGCCCATGGCGTGTCCTTGACGAAGCGTTGCAGGAACTGCGCCGCGGTGATCGCGCCACCGTAGCGACCGCCGATGTTCTTCATGTCGGCGTTCCTGGAATCGATCAGCTTGTCGTAGTCAGGCCCGAGCGGCATGCGCCACAGCTTCTCATTGGTTTCCGCGCCCGCCTTGCGCAAATTGTCGGCCAGCGCGTCATTGTTGGAAAACAGTCCGGCATGGTGCTGGCCGAGGGCGATCATGATCGCTCCGGTCAGCGTCGCCAGGTCGACCATCGCCGTCGGCCCGAACTTCTTGTTGCAGTACCACAGCGCGTCGGCCAGCACGAGGCGGCCTTCGGCGTCGGTGTTCAACACCTCGATGGTCTGGCCCGACATCGAGGTGACGATGTCGCCAGGCCGCTGCGCATGACCGTCGACGGAATTCTCGACCAGGCCGATGACGCCGACGACATTGGCCTTGGCCTTGCGGCCGGCCAGCGCGCGCATCAGCCCGACGACGGCCGCGGCGCCTCCCATGTCGCCCTTCATGTCCTCCATGCCGGCGGCCGGCTTCATCGAATTGCCGCCGGTGTCGAAGGTGACGCCCTTGCCGACAAAGGCGACGGGTTTTTCCTTCGCCTTGCCGCCGTTCCAGCGCATGGTCACCAGCCGCGCGCCGCGCGGCGACCCCTGGGCGACGCCGAGCAGCGCGCCCATGCCGAGCTTCGCCATCTCCTTGTCGGTCAGTACCTCGATCTTGACGCCGAGCGCCGCCAGTTCGCTGGCGCGGGCGGCGAACTCCACCGGACCGAGCTTGTTGGCGGGTTCGTTGACCAGATCGCGCGCCAGTTCCACGCCGGCCGCGACCTGTTGACCAGATCGCGCGCCAGTTCCACGCCGGCCGCGACCTCCTGCAGGGCGGCGAACGCCTTGCCCGCGGCGGCGGCCGACGCCGTGACGATCGTCACTTTCACGGATTTCGGCTGATCGTCGTCGTCGTCGCGCTTGGTCTTGTAGGCGTCAAAACCGTAAGTCCGGAGCCTCGCGCCAACAGCCAGTTCGGCAATGTCGGACGGGTTGATCTCGACGCCGGGCAGGTCGGCGATCACCGCGACATTGGTCGCCTTGCGGAACAGGCTCGCGACCTTGCCGCCCGTCCTGATCCATCCGTCGGCGGTGCGGCCCTTGGCGTCCCCCACGCCAACCAGCAACAGCCGGTCGGCGTCGACGCCCTCCGGGGCGACGACATCGAGGGTCGTCAAAGCCTTGGCGGAGAAGCGTTCCGCCTTTATGGCGCGGTCGAGCTTTCCCGAAAACGCCGCCGCCGTCGCGATTCCCTTGCCGTCGGGCGCCGCAAGCGCGACCACCAGATCGGCGCGGGCCGGAACGTTACGGGAAAAATGAAATGCGACGGCCTTGGTCATCATGCCTCCGGACGGTTGAGTCGAAATTGCGCGCTCCAAGATTCGCCCCTTTTTGCCGCTAATGGCAAGTCTTGGACGAAGCAGCCGACGCGAAAGTCACCGCACCATGGCCGGCAAGCCGGTCGTTTGCGAAATATGTGAGTATTTACTTAGGGTTAGGTCGCAATTCCGCCAAATCTACGAAATTTTTACCATGCTTCTTGGTCAAGTTTTAGCCAATCTGACGTTCCATGTGTGCGGCAACGGTTGTAAGGTCCGGCGCTTCCGCGCTTCGCCGGCGACAGGGATCTCGGCGACAGGAACAGCCGCAACGCAATGAACCTTTTTCAGCGCTACATATTCTCGCGCGCATTCAAGCTGACAGTGACGACGCTGGTGGCTGCGACGGTGATCGTGCTGATTACCCAGGTGCTTGACCGGGTAAACCTGCTCACATCATCGGGCCAGGCCCTCGTGACGTTTGCAAAACTTGCCCTGCTTCTCGTGCCGTCGGTGGCCGCGCTCACCCTGCCCTTCGCCATGCTGTTCGGCGTCATCCAGGTGATGTCGCGGATGAACTCCGATTCCGAGCTTGCGGTGCTCGAAAGCGCCGGCGCGTCGCCGATCGCCACCTCGCTTCCGATCTTTCTGCTGGGACTGCTGCTGAGCGCGGTCACGTTCACCTCCAACAATTTTGTCGAGCCCACGGTCAATCGCGAACTGCGAAACCTCGTATCGACCGCCGGCGCCGATCTGGTCCGCACCGCGATCCAGTCGGGCAGCTTCAAACAGCTGGACGAGAACCTCTACATCCAGGTGGCGGAGGAAAAGCCCGGCGGCAAGCTCGGCGGGCTGTTCATCGCCGACCTGCGCGACGCCAACATGGACCTGCTCTATTACGCAAAGGAAGCGACGATCATGTCGCGTGGCGAGTCGTCGCTTCTCGCCATGGAGGACGGCCAGATCCAGCGCAAGGCGCGCTCGACCGGCGACGTCTCCATTATCCGCTTCGATTCCTACAGCATCGACTTCTCCCAGTTCGGCGCGGCCGGCAAGGACGTGATCTATTTCCCGAAGGAACAGAGCCTGGCCTACCTGCTCAACCCGCCGGCGACCGACTATTTTGCCAAGAACCGTCCGCACCAGATCCGCAGCGAAATCCATCGCCGCTTCACCGAATGGATGTATCCGTTGGCGTTTGCCGCCATCGCCAGCTATTTCGTCGGAGCGGCGCGCTCAAACAGACAGGAACAGATCTGGAGCGTGGCGGCCGCATCCCTGATCGCGTTGACGTTGCGCGGCGGCGGCTTCTTCACCACCAATCTCGCCGGCACCAGCAGCGCCTTCGCGGTGCTTGTCTATGCGGCGCCGGCAGGCGTCTTTGCGATCTTCACCTGGCTGACCCTGACCGGCCGTCAATTGCGGGTCCCGCAAAGGCTTGTCGACGGCGCCAGCGCCGCGGCGGCGTGGATCGAGCAGCGCCGGATCGCCCTGCAATTGTGGCTGCAAGGCTATCGCGGCGATCAGGCGAAGGGGCCGACATGATCGGCCGCACCCTTTTTGGATATTTTCTGCGGCGATATCTCGTCATCGTCATGCAGTTTCTGCTCGCGGTGTCGGTCATCGCGTTCCTGATCGATTTCGCCGAACTGGCGCGGCGCGTCGGCGGCCTGCCCGGCTATTCGATGGGCAAGGGCATCGTCGTCACCGCCTTGCGCCTGCCGTCGCTGATCGAACTGGCGATGCCATTTGTGATCCTGTTTTCGGCGATGTCGGTCTTGATGACGCTGAACCGGCGCTATGAGCTCGTCATCGCCAGGTCGGCAGGCGTGTCGGCATGGCAGTTCCTGCTGCCGGTGTGCCTCGGCAGTTTTATGATCGGCGTCGTGATGATTACCGGGTTCAATGCGCTCAGCGCCTACGCGCTGTCGCAATCGCAACTGCTCGAAACCAGCATCAGGGGCGGCGCGTCGCGCGCCGACGGCCAGCGGCTGCCGTGGCTGCGCCAGAAGACCGAAGAAGGCGCGACGATCATCGGCGCCAAACGCGTCGCCAAGCACGGGTTGCTCCTTTCGGACGCCACCTTTGTGCGCTTCGACAACAACAATGACATCCACGAGCGGCTCGACGCGCGCGAGGCAGTTCTGGGCGACGGCGCGTGGAAGCTGACCGACGTCACGCGCTTCGATTCGGGCGGCAACAAGACCACTTTGGCCGCCGCCGAGGTGGCGACCGGGCTGAAGCCGGAATTTGTCGAAGAGCAGTTTGCGATGCCGGAAACGATTCCGTTCTTCGAGCTTCCGGGAAAGATTGAAGCCGCGCGTTCGTTCGGCCTGAGCGCCAACGCCTTTTCGATGCAATATCATTCACTTTTGGCGCTGCCGCCATTGCTGGTGGCGATGACGCTGATCGCGGCGACGGTGTCGATGCGCTTTGCCAGACTGGGACAGTCGGCGTTGATGATTTTGGGTGGCGTCCTTGCCGGCTTTCTGCTTTATGTCGTCACGGTCATGGTCAAGGCGCTGGGTAGTTCCGGATTCGTGTTGCCGGCAGTCGCTGCATGGACCCCAGTGGTTATTGCGGCATTCTTTGGAGTAACGTTCCTGCTGCACAAGGAGGACGGTTAGTGGGGTTGGGGAAAGCTGGCGGGAGCGTCTACGCCCGCGCGGCGCGCCTTTTGGGCGCGACGGCGCTTTCTTGCGCCTTCATTGTCGTTCCGGCGTCGTTCGATCCAGCCATTGCGCAGGACGCGGAAGTCCTCGGCGCCAGCGTGCCCTCCAACAGCCAGATGCTGCTCGAGGCGAACACGCTTACCTATGACAACGACCAGGAAGTCGTCATCGCCGCCGGCGCGGTGCAGATCGAATATGGCGGCAACCGCCTCGTCGCCCAGCGCGTCACCTACGACCGCAAGAGCGGCCGGGTTCTGGCGACCGGCAATGTCGAGATCGTCGACAAGGACGGAACCCGCATCTTTTCCGACAAAATCGACGTCACCGACGATTTCAAGGACGGTTTCGTCAACGCGCTTCGCGTCGAGACCACCGACAAGACCTATTTTGCGGCCGAGAGCGCGGAACGGCGCGGCGGCTACCTGACGACTTTCAACAATGGCGTCTACACCGCTTGCGAACCCTGCGAGGACAAGCCCGGCAAGCCGCCGATCTGGCGGGTCAAGGCGCGCAAGATCATCTGGAACGGACAGGAAAAGACGATCCGGTTCGAGCGGGCCCGGTTCGAACTGTTCGGTCTGCCGATCGCCTATGTTCCCTACTTCACGGTGCCGGACCCGACGGTCAAACGGAAAAGCGGGTTCCTCATTCCTGGCGTTTCATCCAGTTCCAGGCTTGGGACAGGCGTCACGGTTCCCTACTATCTTGTGATCTCGCCGTCGTCGGACGCGCTTTTGAAGGCTACCTATTACGGCCGCCAGGGTTTCCTCGGTCAGGCCGAGTTCCGCAGGCAGTTCAACAACGGCCAGTTGAGCGTCACCGTCGCCGGTATCGACCAGCAGCACCCGAAGGCGTTCCGGACAGGCTGGGTCGACCGGAATCAGCGGTTCCGCGCGATGATCGGCACCAAAGGCGATTTCAAGATCAATCCGCGCTGGTCGTTCGGCTGGAACGTGCTGGCCCAGACTGACAAGAATTTCAGCCGGCGGTACGAGATCGAAGGCTTCTCCGAGCCGGTCCAGCGGTCGGAAATCTATCTGACGGGCCTCAACGACCGGAACTATTTCGACCTGCGCGCCTACAAGTTCAACGTTCAGGAGCAGACGACGGACAAAGCCGCATCACGCGATCCGCGTCAACCTTACGTGCTGCCGTCGTTCGACTACACGAAGACAGCCGATGACCCGGTTGCAGGGGGGCAGCTCAGGCTTGATCTCAATGCCCAGGTTCTTACGCGACGTGTTCGGGACGAGTCGGTCGGCGATGGCGTGAACGACCCGCCGGGCATCAATGTCGGCGATGTCTATCGCATCCGCGGGATCGAGGGAACGTCGGCGCGGTTCACCGCCGAAGCGGAATGGAAACGCCAGTTCGTCACCGATGGCGGCCTTTTGATCACGCCGTCGCTGCATGCGCGCGGCGACGCGATCGGCGTCGACGCGAGCGCGGCGTCGGTCGCGGCGATCACCAATATGTCGAACACCTTGCCAGGCATGGCCTACACCAATGACGGCAGCCTCGCCTACGGCCCGGTCGGGACCAGTTTCCAGTCCACCTATCTGCGCGGCATGGCGACGGCCGGTCTCGAACTGCGCTGGCCGATCCTGTTTGCCGGGGGCAACTCGACCCATGTCTTCGAGCCGATGGCGCAGCTGTTCGTGCGGCCCGACAATACTTACCGGACGCAGCTCGGTATTCCCAACGAAGACGCGCAAAGCTTCGTTTTCGACGCAACGACGCTGTTCGAGCGTGACAAGTTCTCGGGCTACGACCGCATCGAGGGCGGCACCCGGGCCAATGTCGGCCTCCGCTACTCCGGCAATTTCGGCAATGGATGGACGGCGAACGGCATTTTCGGCCAGTCCTACCACATCGCCGGCGAGAACTCGTTCGCCTCGCCCGACCTGGTCAATGTCGGCGCCTATTCCGGCCTTGAGACCGACGTGTCCGACTTTGTCGGCCTGGTCGGTTTCTCGAGCCCCTACGGCCTGTCGGCGTCGGCGTCGGCGCGGATCGACGAAAGCACCGGCGCGCTTCGGCGCTACGAGATCAAGGCCGCATACACCGGCACGCCGGTGTCGCTCAGCGCCCGCTATGTCTTCATCGAGAAGCAGCCGCTTTACGGATTTAGCGAAGATCGCCGCGAAGTGACGCTGGCCGGCCAGACCCGCTTCAACGAGAACTGGAGCGCATTCGCCTCCGGCACCCACGACTTCGTGTCGAACAAGATCGTCCGGTCGTCCTTCGGCTTCGCCTATGACGACGAATGCTTCACCTATTCGATGACCTATTCGCAGATTACGCCGACCGCGGTCGGCGCCGAAAGGCGCACAAAGATCGGATTCAACATATCGTTCCGTACGCTCGGCGATTTCGGATCCGATACGCGGGGCTTCGACTGACCGCAGCCCGGCCGACCGGCCACGCTTTCGCCCAACTGGCGAGGCATGGACGGGATAAACACGCCGTGCCAAAATGACCGAAAAAGGGTTGGAAACAGCATGACACCAGCGCGGAAACGCTTTGTCGCGGTCGCTGCCTGCATTGCCTTGTCGATGTTTGGCGGCCTTGCGGCGCCGACATTCAGCGCGGCCCAGGCCAGCGAGATCAAATATGTCGTCAACGGCGCACCGATCACCAGCTACGACGTCCAGCGCCGCACCGCGCTGATGAAGCTGTTTCGCCAGAAGGGCAGCGCATCCGACCAGATGATCGAACAGGCGCTCAAGTCGGCCGAAATGGCGCGCTTCAACATTCGCATCTCCAAGCAGCAGGTCGACGGCGCCTACGCAAATTTCGCCAGCTCCAACAAGATGAAGACGGCGCAGCTCGACCAGATCATGAACCAGGCCGGCGTCACCGCCAGGCACATGAAGGAATTCATCCGGGTGCAGATGGGCTGGTCGCAGGTGCTGGGCATGCGGATGCGCTCGAGTTCCGCCGGCGGCGGCCTGATGACCGAGCAGCAGATGGTGCGCAAGGTGTTCGAGCTCGGCGGGAAAAAGCCGTCGGCGACCGAATACATGCTGCAAAAGATCACCTTCGTGGTGCCCGCCAAGGAGCGCAACGCCATTCTCGGCAAGCGCAAGCGCGAGGCGGAGGCGTTCCGCCAGCGGTTCAACGGCTGCGAGTCCAGCCGCCAGTTCGCCAAGGGCCTGATCGACGTGTCGGTTCAGGACATTCCGCGCGTGCTCGGCCCCGAATTGCCGCCCGACTGGAAGACGGCCATCGAGAACGGCAAACCAGGCACCGCGACGCCGACGCGCGAGACAGCGGCCGGCATCGAGTTCATCGGCATCTGCAGCAGCCGCGAAGTCAATGACGACCGCGCCGCGCAGATGGTGCTCAACAATGAGGGCAAGCTCGACGAGAAGGCGGAGGAGATGTCGAAAAAATACCTCTCCGAGCTGCGCGAAAAGGCCCAGATCGTCAATCGCTGAGCTTTGGAGCGCCCATGCTGGCCCTGACCGCCGGTGACCCGTCGGGCATCGGACCCGACATCGCCTTGTCGGCCTGGCTGTCGCGGCGCGAGCGAAACGTCCCGCCATTCATTCTGATCGGCGACCCGGCGCAGATGACCGCTCGGGCCCGACGCCTCGGGCTCGACGTTCCCCTCGGGATCACCCGCCCCGACCTGGCCGTCGCGCAGTTTGACACCGCCTTGCCGGTGCTGCCGCTGGAGGCACAGTTCGTCGACACGCCCGGCGCGCCGAACCCGCTCAACGCCCCGGGCATCGTCGAATCGATCGACCGAGCAGTCGAACTGACGCGACAGGGCGCGACGTCGGCGATTGTGACGCTGCCGATCGCCAAGAAGCCGCTCTACGATTCCGGCTTCCGCTTCCCCGGCCACACCGAATATCTCGAACACCTCGCCAACTCCGATTCCGGGCTCGACGACATTGCGGTGATGATGCTGGCCGGTCCCGAGCTGCGCACCGTGCCGGTGACCATCCACATTCCCCTCGCCAGCGTCGCCGCAACACTGACGACCCGGCAGATTGTCGCCGTTGGCCGGATCGTCGCCCGCGATCTTCAGCGCCGGTTTGCGATCCAAAATCCCCGCATCGCCGTGCTCGGGCTCAATCCGCACGCCGGCGAAGGCGGCGCGATGGGGCTGGAGGACGTCGACGTGATCCTGCCCGCGATCGAGATCCTGCGCAATGAGGGCGTCGATGCGTTCGGGCCGGCGCCCGCCGACACGATGTTTCACCCGCGCGCCCGCGCCGGCTATGACGCGGTTCTGTGCATGTATCACGACCAGGCGCTGATCCCGGCCAAGATGCTCGCCTTCGACGAGGCGGTGAACGTGACGCTTGGCCTGCCCTTCGTCCGGACCTCGCCTGACCACGGCACCGCATTCGACATCGCCGGCTCGGGCAAGGCGCGGCCCGACAGCCTGATCGCCGCGCTTCGGCTTGCCGACATGCTGGCGCGAAACGACAGGCGCGGCGCATGACGGCGGACGGCCTGCCGCCGCTCAGGGCCGTGATCGAGCGTTACGGGCTGGCGGCCAAGAAATCGCTGGGGCAGAATTTTCTGCTCGACCTCAACCTCACCGGCAAGATCGCGCGCGCCGCCGGCGACCTGTCCGCCGCGACCGTCATCGAGGTCGGTCCCGGCCCCGGAGGGCTGACGCGCGCCCTGCTGACGCATGGCGCGGCGCATGTCGTCGCGATCGAGCGCGACGAGCGATG
>APMI01024429.1_pt1 | contig 14424 bp, 8 predicted proteins | sample 667938 | NCBI WGS metagenome assembly APMI01 (sample SAMN01084076, study PRJNA167559) | wastewater metagenome | biome: Wastewater | place: Denmark: Ejby Moelle, Odense | collected 2011-11-28 | reverse complement strand
GATTTAACATATTTAAGCTAAAATTATGCAGTAAATCAATTTAATTATGAGAAAAAAAATACTGCTAAAAACCGTCACAAATTTAATTTTACATATTAAAAATTAATCAATAATAGCCATAAAAGAGTCAAGCGCGTACTCACAATTAAAGGGGTGATCGTAAACCGAAAAGTTTTGTTGAAGTGTAAAGCTACATAAATAATTTGAAAGTGAGTTATACGCCTCTTATAAATATATGTGACGTGATGCCATTCACTTTTGCAATATATTCTTTTATCGACTAAAATGACAGAATTCACTTTTCTCCAATAGATAATGATTAATCTGTGCGAATGCATTCTACAGAGCAGAGTTGATGTGCAAAAGGAGCAAATTAAACATTTCAGCTCCTTCCTCGAACAGTTTCGACCCTATAAAGAGGGAGTCGTAAAGGTGGACCTCTTGGTGCTTTTGAGTAATTTACTCAAAACTGAGAAAAGCAAAACACGTGAAACTCTCAAGAAAACTTCCGATCATCTAACATCAATTGTTGAGTTCTATTTCGAGTACCATGGTTCACGGTTCTATGTTTAAAGTTGGCTAATCGAACTCAATCTAAGGCATCATGACACAGAGCACAGCTAAGACACCATTGCCCTCACTGTTATAATATTCGAGTAAATCCTCCATTTCTTAACTAGCCAGCCCCTATACTTTGAGTTTATAAAAGATTGTAAACTTAAATAGAATTACAAAATCAACTTCAATATGATATTTCAAAATCAAACTTAAAATGAAAATTTAAAAACAATAATAGCGTTACCAAAAGTAATTCACAAAAGAAGAAAATGTCCCTCATATATGTTTTCCCTCACTTACTCTTCTATTAAATCCATTTACGACCTAGATTTTATAAAAATTAAAGCTCCAAAACCGAATAACAAAGATAAAAAAGGGAAGACAAAAATATTTTAAGTTTAAAAATTTTTGACTTTTAAAGGCGTTGATAATATTGAAGGAGGAGATGAGTTCATAAATTTGCAGTTAAACTAAAGAAAGCACAGCTTGTATTAGCTTTATGACCCTGACTTTTAATGTACATTGTTATCAAATTCTTCGAGTTCTTTCTCTTCGTCTCCACGCAGTTCAATTAAGTAAATCAAGTTTTTCCCCAAAGAGCTAGGAATTGAATAAGAAGAATTCTAGCTGCTTAAAATTTCACAAGATTAGTAATTCTTAAGTGAAAATAAAAGATTGTTTAGATAAATGTCATAAATGGAACTGTTGCACCGGCAAAAGTATGTCTCAATCAAGCACTGATAAATAAATACTGTTTATAAATCAATATACGTGAAATCACTTGCGGGGTGCGATTCCCTTGTGCCACTTGAAAATATGGTTGATATACTCTAGTTTTGAGAAATTGAGGCCTGCATTACATGGACAAGAGTATCTTTGCTTCGACTTGTCTGCATTTTTTACTTCAATGGCCTCTGAGTTTTTTCCTTTATTTCTTACGATGACATGAGATGATTCAGGATGGATTATATAATCATGTCTTCTGATGTGCTGGCAATACTTACTAAATTGTTCAAATCTACTGTGACATTGACCACAGAAGTAATTTTTAGTATTCTAGTTCTATTCAGTAATTTATTTAGGTTTAATAACTTCTGCTTTTTTATTTTAAATATTTATGACTGTCTTACTCTTAGGTGCTGATTTAACTCTTTACTTTATTTTTTTAGTGTTAGAAAAGTTTAATACTCTTTATATTTAATGAGTATTACAATCTTTTTTATCTTTTTTTTACGTGAACTTTTATAAATCAAATTTGTAGATAACCCCCAAAGGAGACACAAAGTGAGTTGAACCTTTGACAAGCTCCCATATTTTGTGCTTACTTATTAGATGACTTTTGTACTTTTAGGGACAATTCGTCTTAAAGTTGCATCCACAAATATACTAAAACTGAATTCCAGCACCATTTCTAGCTTATTCCAACTCAATTAAGACTTTATCTAGCTATTGGTAAGTGTTGTGAAGGAAGTTTATTGACTTCTTTTTGCATTGGCTCAGAACCTTATTAACATTCGCCAAGCTATCATCAACTAGGGATTAATTGATAGCAATCTGTTTTTCGAGTTGATTATAAGTTGCCTTCAACATGAGTAATTACTGAATCTCTGGACTCGATTGCAAGTCCATTTGCTGCATCAGCTTCTGCAAAGTCGTCATTCTAGTTAGTAATTTATATCTAATATTGCTCTAATTTAGTATAATTTGTATTATACATATAGACTATATAAACTATTCATGAATTTTCTAGCGCTTATAGATTAATATTAATGGTTTGGATAATCTATTTCATTATTTTATTATGCATTTCTTACTCATTAGCAAGAGTTATACCTGCAATTTTTGCCAAAATCTCTCCGATTGCTAGGTCTTTTTGCTTGCCCTGAGAGTGCAGTATGAGCTTTGGTGTAACATCATGATCTTTCTCATTAATCTAGTTTGACTCATTTATAATATTAAATTTACGAAATTGCACATTTTTTAGCACTGATGGTCTCTAGATTTCATATTTAAGTACTTACTATTGGCTTAAATTATTGAGAATGGTTTTAATATGTTCTAGATAGTTCATAGTGAGCTCACAACCTTTGCATCCCTGTTTCCAATGCAGCACTACTGTCTCACTTGGTAAATTCTAATTTAGGGCTACAATTGACTCAAGTGTTTGCAGATTGGCTTTTCGCTCATAATACTACTTCCATTACTTTTTGTTCTGTACAAACCTACATAAATTCTATACTGAAAATGGTCCACTCATTGTTGTCCTCGAATACACCCTTTTATCCTTGCATCCCATCCCCGGCAATGTCAGGATGGGAGGCTGCATTTTTTGAGTGTCTATTAATCTAATAGTTACGAAGCTGTCGGCAGCAATTTGAAAATGTTTCTACAGCAGACCCTAATTGCTAGTCATGATTACAATTGCATCATCCTTCATCATTTTGGCAGATTTCAAAGCGATTGACTTGACTTACTTAAGAAACTAAGGCCTTCTCTACTTAGAGTAGATCACTAGAATTTTCCTGTTATCTTTGCTTAACTATTTGCTCCTTAACAAACTAAGCAGATCACCTTCATAGTTTATTTAGTTAATGAGCCCATTCAGGCCCTTGAGTGATGCCTCTAATGGGACTGATTTTATTGTAAATTTCTTGCCTTACAACAATGATGAAGTTTCCATTCCTTGATTGAGCGTAGTTCGATAGTATATATATTTTTGGCCGAGCTTATTCGGGTTCATTTTCATTGCCTTTGCTATTTATGGGTCTCTCACTAATACAAACTGCTTCTTGTTCGATTAGGACTCGTTCTTTTGCTTTGAAAATTCTGCATATAGCTCTTTTACGTCATAACCTTTTGCTGTTGTGAATGTGTCGAAATTTGATTTCGGAGATCTGGCACTGTCGTAGTCTGATACTGTTGGAATGTAAGATGCAATTATGTATTCATCTTCGGCTAATCCTCTAATAATACGTGACAGCTCTTATTGAGTAGAAACCAATTGAATCGGCTTCAAGAATTTGTTTATTTGAAAAATAGTATGCGACTGTACATTATTCTCATATTTAAATTACATGACAACTCCCTCTCTATTTCGAATTCTAATATTATTTTGTTACAGTGAGTCGTTTGAGACTACTTTTAATCCTTGTATCGATAAGTACTTCTTCACTTATTAAGGTATCTAACAAGACACTTCTGCAACATTTTATGTTTATTTCTACATGTTAGATATGGGTAATTATTCAATTTATTGCCTTTAAGGCTTTTAATTCGTTTTCTATTGTTCATTATTTTAATTTTTATTAGCATTTTCTTATCTTTATCCTGATCGACTAAATTAGCCTTCGCTATTTGCAGTTGGTAAAGGATTAGCCTATTGAGCAGGTGTAATAGATTTTAAATCGATTTGTTGTATTAACAAATTATCGCTCTTCTTTTCGTCTGGCTACAGGCTGAATACTGGTTTTAATGTGTATAGGGCAAATGCACTTGGCAAAATCAGCTTAGATGCTCTGTACGCGAATCTTCTCATCCAAACATTATAGTAAACAATCAATCTAAATTAAAATAGAGTATATAATAATCGTATATTCCTTCCTATGGAAAATTTAGAAGATAAATCTCAAGCCGATGCCTCAGTCCAAGTCTGCTCTCCCTCCAAAGTAGGGCTAAAGCTGCTGAAGGCCATGCCTAAAAAAACATAACAGCAATCCTATATGCCCTTTTTGTTTAAAAACAAGAGATAAAAGCAATTTAATTAATCGAAGACTCCAGCTCCAGGTAAATTCATGCTAATCCAGGCCAGTACGAATGCAAGAGTGAATTTTCACACACGAGCAAGAGAGACGAGCTTAAGTAGAAATTTCAAGTCCTGATGGAGAACACTAAAAAAATAAAGTAGTCCGTCACTTTCAAATCCACTGCTCGAAGATTCAACTATAATGAAAAGATTGACCCGACTCCAATTTCATATCGTATATCATAGACCAGTTCTAGCTTATCTCGATCTCGCCTTGACCATAGTAAAAAATATAAGCAACTATTTCATAAGAGTTTGACAAGCTTAAGTCGTAAATAGAGATGCCCTTCCATTCCTGATGGGTCTCTACAGTTTGGGTATGCGCTTAGCAAAAAAGGAAAGCTTGAAAAAATTAATAAAAATGCCAATCAGCTTTAAAATGAAAAAAAGGCGATGAAAGAGTATGTAAAGAAGCTCGTATACGAAAAGAAATATGATCGCTAAACTCATCTTAAAAGTAGCTAATCAAAATAGGTTAATCTGTAAAACTTTAAAGCTAAACTTTTGTAAAAATCCTGCACAAAATAAACAGTAAAAACAATAACTGAATAAGATAAATGTAACAAGACAAAAACAAAGAAAAAATTAATTCTTAGTGGAAATGTCAAGTGTAATAAATTTAAGATAAAGAATATATTTTAGTAAAAGAAAAAAGTAAATGATAGTCTCGGTCCTGGCTGTTATAACGTGGACAATTATACCTTAGGTCACTCTCTCAAACCTGAGAGATTTCAGTTTTTCAGTTCCACGTCTGAAAGATTTACGGAGCATAAAGAGCATAGAATTGAAGTAGACTCCAAGCACTAAGCGAAGAAAATAGAAGCTGAAAATAAAATGATTTAAGCAAGAAAAACAAAATATTCTCATCCATGGAAATCAGTGAAGAAAGCATAGAAAATTGATAAACAGGTTGACAAATAAATGTGCACTAAGCTGACGCCAATGCCAGGACCAGGGGACTATAATCCAAATCAGAACATAATTAGAACAAACTTGGGCAAAATGAGTCTTTTTGACAGAAGTGTGAGATTTGAACAATAAAACAAATAGAATTGCGATAAAAAGTAATTAAAGATTTTTGATTCGCAAGCAGTGGGGCAACAAGATGATGAGAGGCCTATAAAGTATAAATAACTCATGCAGAAAAACAAAGAGGTGCTTCGAAGTAAGAAGGAGCAGATCGAATATAGCTACAAAAAATACAAAACTAGAGGGCAAAGTGAATACTCAATTTGCTCTTGGGAAAGTCGGCCATTTAGCCGTAACGAGGGACTTCCAAGCGTACTCAAAGACTCAAACAAAATCGAAAATGCATGATTAATATATGCGTGAATTGTATATGATAAGACTTTAGTAATCATCCCGAGCGGATCTTATCCCAGTTCTTGATGAATGAATGTAGAGTGTGCTGCATGTTGGATCCTCCTTGCGAAATCATTTGCAGCTGTTCTAAATCTAAAGTCTTCAGCTCTTTTAACAAATCTATTTGCTTATTTAAATGCTGAATAGCAGCCTTCTTCTTTTCAATATCCTTCTCAATCAAAGGAATGCGACCTTTGAATTTGTCCAAGTCACCCTTCAAAGAAGGAATTTCGTTATTGATTTCAGCCGTAATACGAACTGTTCCATCTGTCTTACTTCTTGAGTCCATGATGCTGTTTTACTGACTCTTTAATTTTTAATCAAACTATTTTTCAATTGCTTTTTCATTTTCAAGTGCATCGCTAAGTTCTTTCTTTTCTTGAATCAAGTTAGAACATTACTGTTCCAAGTTTCTAAGCCTATCGACAAGCAAATCATAATTTTCCTCTTTTTCCTGCAGAGTAATGGTCATTTATTTGAGCCACTTGTTCTTGAAGCGATGTGTCTGATCTTTTATGAGGTTATCGATATATCTCTCTAAATATTGAATCTAACTTCTGTATATATCTGATTGAGCTGTTAGCTTTCCTTTCTGTTGCCTCTAGATTTCTCTTTCTCTTTCTTATTCCCTAAGAGATAATTATATTTCAGCAATGATATTCTCAGCTGTTGATTTCTGTTTATCGTTGAGCATAATCTTTTTTCTAAGTCCGCTATTTTACTGCTATAGTGGCTCCAGCAAAGGATTATTTTATCCATGTGCTTCTAGTTAATCCATTTTTTGGAGAGCTTCAACTAGTTAATCCTTAACAAGTTTGAATTTTTAATCAAATTTTTCTTTTTCCTTCTCTTTAATGTCATTCTATCGAATTTCCTGAACTTTTTACTTCTCGAGCTTGCGCTGGTAAGCCTGAGTTATAGAATAATTACCGCAATTTCTTCGTTAAATCGTTTAATATCATCTTGCTTTGCTTTATTTTATTGGAGTAGACTCTCATATTAATCCCGAGTGAGAGAAGTTTATTTCACCAACCTACATAAATAAAGGGTTACTCATTGAGCTTCTATTTAAATTATAAGCGTCGGTCCCAAGTCTGTTTGCGATGAGCCTCAATAGCTTTGTGATAGCGATCGATATCTGATTTTTGAGCTGCGAGAACTCCCTCAGCTTCAGAAATTTTATTTTTAAGTTCAATATATCTGGCTTAAAGAGAGCTCTTCGTGGAGTTATACTTATTCTTCATCGCCAGAATATTCTCGTTAATAGGAATCTAATCCTTCAAGAAATTATCCAGTTCATTCACTCCTTCTCGTTAAATAATCTCTTTGTCTTTTAACAGTTTGAGCTCATATTCTAGATATTTAATTTCTTCCTGCAGACCATTAATATACTCTTCCTCGAGGACCTTCTGGTTAGGCTTATTTTTTAAATTGCTGACAGTCTGTTCGAAATTCTTGCGTACAGGTCCAGACTTAACTAAATCCTGGCCTTCCACTTTTCTAGGTTGGTCTGAGTTAACAAAAATTTACTTGGAATAGCTGCAGATGACTTGTAAAGATTGGATCCGTCGAACACTTTACTAGCAGTGATCGGCACTTTCAAATTAGACTGGTACATGGACTGAGTCGTTTTCCTCATTATTCAAGTTATTCGCTTAATTTTATTATTAATTTAATCAGCAACTGCAAATATTGTTAAAATAATTAGAATAAATTATCATCGCGTCAGCAGTAAAACTTCTTGTTTATGCTTTCAATCTAGCTTGCTATCTTCTAGGCGGACTCTGAATTCATCCACTCTCTCAGTTTAGAGAACTCCATTTATTTTTTCAACTAGCCCTTTAATTGTTTCTTTACCCAAGAGTTGAAGTTGGGAAAAATATCAGCCTTTAATCCTTTATTAAAGACTCGATTAATTAGATGGCAGCAAAGCACTCTGAATTTGAGCTGAGTCTTCAAACTTTCGTTAACTATTTTCTTCTGAATCTAGCTGTAAACGAGAGAGAGAGTATTTCGATATCCCTCCTTGATCGCATAAAAGTCCTGAACCTAGAGACTAAGTCCTTGACTAAATTTATTTATTTTTTTGGTGTCTGCACTGTACTTCATTAATGTTTCGAACTATTTGCTTATGCTTTGAATGATGTTGGCCTATCGATACTGCATTTAAATGCAAACCTTGTGTTTGGGCTGTTCAGTGCGAAGGCCGATTAAATTTTACTCCTTGAACATAGACATCAAAATCTTGAATAAGTAAAACCTAGCCGAGTGAATTAAGTAAGGATCGAGAACCTTCAAGCAAGTAATATCGCTAATTAATTCCTAGATGAACTTTATTTTTCCTAGATACCATTCAAGTTCCTCCTCTAGCTGTTATTCAGAGAATGAAGAATCCTCGGTACCTTATCCATCACCAGTTTTGAATATCTTGTGAGTAATCATCTCGTCTAGCTTTATTCTTCTAGATTGATCTAGGTCAAACACTCTGCGGAAAAAATCTTCTAAAAGTACAAACTACTTTCGTTATTTGTAATTGCCAGGAGAGTCCGCTAAACTAAATCCATTAACGCACTTATCGTTAATTTACTTCTAAATGTTAATGTCTACTTAAAAGAACGCGTACTTTTAAAGGGATACTCACCAAAGAGCATGAAATAAAAGACCACTCCAATAGACCAAACGTCAGCCTCATAGCTATAAGGCAATTTTTTTAGCACTTATGGCGCCATAAAAAGAGTTGTGCCACAAGAAGTGCGAGTGATGTCGTCGATTTCCTTAGCAAACCCAAAGTCTCCAATTTTGCAGCGGTAACCGGAGCCGTTTTTGTTTTTCTTGATGAAAATATTCTCGCATTTTATATCGCGGTGAATAATATTGTGACCATGGATGGTTTAAATTCCATTCAGCAGTTGTAATAGAATTTTTGAAGCTTCTGCAAAGCTGAGCTTCTTATTATTGGCCTTGGACTGATAGTTCAGTAGATTGCCCATATCGCAGTACTCCATAACGATAAAATACCACCCGCTGTCTACATAAGAAGTGATGAACCTTGAAAGGAAGTCTCGAAACGGACCACGTTTGGGTGGTCGATATTGCTCATGGCCTTCACCTCCTGCTAGATATATTTTTTGAGGCTGGCGTCCTTTGAACTGCTCTTCAGGCTTAGACACTTTATCGCATAGAAACTCATCGAATTGGTAAACTTACTGGCTAGGACCACGTGCCCATAGCCACCTTTCCCGATTTTCCGGATGGTTTGATAGTTCCACTTTTATAGAACCTTCCTTGCCTGCTCTTCAAAACTGCTGCTCAGCATTTACTAATTTACAAAAGTTATCAGCGGAAAATCATTTTAATTTTAATCTTAAATCCTAACTTTCATCAAATCCAAACAACGGCTGTCTCCAAACAAGTGAATCTGCATTTTACTATAATTATTTGTTATTTTGCACTCGTTTTATTCAGCGCTTTGTATGCATTATCATTTGAAATAATAAAATTAATTCACCCATTCAAGGTAGTTCATCACAATCAAAAGTAAGAAGATTTGATTTCAGTTGCGAAACTCTGACGATATCAAATTTTATAAAGATAAAAAATGAAATTTGTTAATTTGACGAAAAGTTTTGTTCCATAAAGTGAACCAAATAATAGAACATTTAGTAATTAATGTTAGTAATACACTCAAAATATAAAACAGCCCTCTTATTTCTTTTGAGGACTTCGAACACCGCCTGTGGATTGCTGCTCACCACTGCCGTATTGCTTTCGCTACCATTTTTAGTAGGCGTCTTCTAGCTACTTTTCTCTCCTCTCAATAGCAGATCGGACTTCGGAGCACTTTTTCTAAATTCTAGCGAGTTAGGCTCCTAGACGTTCATCTTACTCAGTCCTATATTAATACTAGTTTACAAAATGCGATAGTCTTCCTAGTAGTTTGACTTGATCTTGTTTTTCATTCGCGTAATGTACTACTCGACTTGATTGCATGTCAGCTCATCGGATTCGATTTTATTTCCTAGAGACTGCATCCTATTGTCTTATTTGATAAGACCCATCATTTTATTATCGTATTTTTAGTTCATTTATTCACTGAAGAAAGAAAGCTAACGGCGGCGTACTTGTTTGTTATCTAGGACTTGTTTTGCATCATCGTGCTTCATAGCGACAATTTATTCTTCAACAGCGAGAGATTACTAGGCTTTGATTTCCAGCTTCATGTAAGTATCATAGAGGTATTTGTCCTCGCAATTATCGCAAATCTTCTCCCACTTGTTTTTCTTACGACGACGTTTGCGGAGATGATCTTGGCAAGTTACTTGTTCGCAGAACCCACTGCTTTAGTATAATAGTACCAATTCTTCTTCTTAGAGGCGGCGTCAGGCACTTCATTGCCGCACACATTGCACGAAGTCGACACCTCCACATATTATTCCTCAACTAATTTAGACATTTGATACACACTGCTTCATTATCAGACGCATTCTTTTTTGACTATGTGGTCGTAGTAGCTGGCGACGCGCTTGTTTCTAGAAAGGACTTGAACGCTTCCTTCTTTCGAGATGACTCGTCCTTCTTCACTGAACTCATCTGTATGATTTATTATAAATAATATACAACAATAACAGTGCTCACTTCAGCTTTAACAGTTCATCTGTTAGCCAGTCCATGGCCTAGTTGACACCCGTGCCCTCAGTCGCCGAACATAACTGAAGCCTCCACGAGTGATCTTTGATTTCGTGTAGACTATATTGCATTGATATTTGCTCCTCGTTTAGCGCTCCCTTGACGTCTTGCTTGTTTGCTAGGATTAAAATGGGCGCGTTTTTTAAATTCTAGATTAAGTACGTGTTACTTAGTTTATTACTATCTTGAATAGCTCAGTCTTTGAGATCACCTCGTTCTTGGTGTCAGTGCTATCGATTACAAAAACTATAGCATTTGTTCTAGCGTAGTATGTCGGCCATATGCTTCTAATTCGTTATTGTCCACCGAGGTCCCATGCGCTGAACTTTACGTTTTTATGTGAGACTTGCTATACATTACTGCCTATCGTTGGCGATGTCTCAATTGTTTTTCCTAATGCCCTGCTTTAATTCAGGATTACATTCGGTACAGAAGAGTGGTTTTGCCTGCATTAGCTAATCCGACAATCAAAATGTTGTAGTTTTTCTCAGACCCGAACAGCTTGCCCCACACTGACGATAATATAGACCCCATCTTTGTGCTTTATGATTATAATGTATGTTATTATAAAACAAGATGTTCCATTAATTAAAATCAATTCAGTTTCTAATTATAGGCCCAAGTGGACTTCGATATGCCAACTGTTTTATTCTAGTCTACTCATCTGTGTGCGATTGGTGTTTCTATTTGATGACCTTAGGGTTCGTGATTTCTTTCAGAGTAAGCTCGTTTTAAGTACTGCTTTCCTCGTTCTTGTTATCCTCAAAGATAGTACTGTACTCCTTTGAAATCATGAGCTACTTATTTATCCTGGATCCCTCGACACTTTCTATTTATTATTTGAGGATTGTCAACTATTTTTTAAGCTCTTCGATCTCTTTCGTGTGCTCTCTTACTAGTTGGTCTATCTTGTGCTCGCTCTCTTGACTTTTAGAATACAGTTCTTCCTTCTCAGTCATAACTTTGTAAATCTACTCGTCTTTTAGCTTTATTTGTTGTTATAGTTTAAGTATTTCATCTTTAAAGGCTGTTTCCAATTGCGTGATAATGCCATGTAATCTGCTATTTTATTGCTCATACTTTTCGGAACTGGACAACTCCTGTTCTATTCCCTCTTTCTTCCACTGCAATAGCTCCTCAATCCTGTGCCCATATTGTTCGAGTGTGCTCTCCAAAATATCAATCTTGATCTGGTAGCACTCATTGAGCTGTTCGATAGATTTCTGCAACACTTTTTTATCATTCTACGACTGTTGTAGCCTTGTTTGTAGCTCTTGTACTAAACTGTTTTTCTTATCCATTCAAATATTAATAATTAACGTTCATATCTAATCTATAATAATAAAATCATTCATTTTTGTATACAATTTTGATTTGCCTTTATCCTATACTAAGTAACTTTAGTCAATGTTAATTATTGGGTTAACACTGCTTACCATTGTGAAAAATTCTAATCATATAATTTATGGTAAATTTTAGCATGTTTCAACTATGCAAACTAGATGTAGTTGCTATTGGTAAATGAATTTCAAGATGGTGAACATAAAGATTAATTGTTAATATAAAATTATTGGCAATAAAATAGGAATATTAATTTCATAGGCCCGATTTTCGGCTATTTTTCCAGTTGGGCTTAGCTCTCGGCAAAGGTGAGCTTTCGGTGAGCTCCAAACTACCGAGATCTTGTTTGCTCTACAAGCCTATGCTCTTTTTTAGCAGCCACTTGTTGTGGTCATTCAAAATTTCATTAAGGTCATTGGCGTCTTGAATTATGCGGTCTATCTTGGCGATTTGACTCTTGGAGCGCTGGTGAAAATTTTTGCTGAATTTGCTGTACTCTCTTTGGTACTTGTCTTTTATAATCTCCACTTCTATATCACCATAGTCCAGCTTTGTCGACGAGTTAGAGTAGTAGTGAGGCTCCTTCTTACAGATCTCTGAAGCATCAATCGAGATGTTTTGAAGTGATGCTCTATCAAATGAAGATTTGGGGAAGGACATAAACTGCCGGAAGCAATATAAATTTATATTTTGAACCCTGAGTAAAAGCCATTGTATTGCAAATATTAATCCAACCTTTAAATTAAACAGAACTCGACCTTTTTAATATTCTATACACTAATAAGCTACAAGTCTATAACCTTTTAAATTTAATTAATTTATGACTGTAGAGTCCCAAATAATATAGTAAAAATCATTCGTTGATCAAAAATGAAACTTTGATCACATGATAATACATTAAATTTGATTCTATTTTGACTTGTTCTTCTTTTGATTTATGTGCACGCTCTGCAGACATAGTTTTCCGTGTCGGTCGATTTGATACAGCTGGAACATGTTACTAAAATCTCTGTGGTAGCCAATCGACCTGTTTATACTGCCATCAACTTCACCTTTTAGTTCAGTCGCAAGTGCAAGCTCTGATTCAATAATATGCACATCATTCTTTAGAGTCTTAATTGTGTATATTTACTTCTTACGCGACAGAAACAGCTCAAGTTTTTCAACCTTGGCCAGTTTTCTGAATAATACATAACCACCATATAGCTGGAGTGGGTTATCAAACCTGACATTCATGTTATTGATCAACAAACTATTGTTTTAATCATCGCTTAAAAAACAATCCTCAATGAAGGATGACTAAATCCTTACGGCTGTTTGGTTAGTTGAAAAATTTATATCTTCATCAATATTAAATACGATTTACTTCTTACGACTAAGTGACGCATTAGAGCAGCCTCCCAGTATGAAAACAGATGGCTCCTTTTAGTGATCGCATGAGAAAATAATAGGGCAAATTCTACCAATGCCTAACTTAAGAACAACTTGCTTAAGACTGACTTCCCACTTGTCGATGCTAAATATTTCAATGTACTTGCATCCCTCTACAATCGATTCGTTAAGAATACGATAACCTCCGATGATAAGCAAATACAAACTAGATTTGTATTTGTTAATGTGTAGCAAAGGGTTTATTCTTTAACATTTTGTTTTTACCCGGCAGATCACTTCCTTATCCTTGGTGCTAATGACTACTAGTTACTGTCGCGAGTTAGAAAAATAGAAAAGTCTGCCGTACAACATATCATACTCCACACTGTGAGCAATGTCTTAGTCAGCGCTTGACTTCATAATCACAGGCTTCAAATAATTAATATTCGGCTGTTTCAGTTCATAAATTATGAGCTCTTTTCGCTCTCTACTATGTCTCACTAAATAATATTCTTCAATCTTTTGGTAAAGGTTCGTCTTAGTTTTATTCTCCTTGTTAAATACAAGTCTGTTGGCCTTAAAACATGCATCAGGCTTCCTTATTTATTGAGAAATGTTCTGGTTGCTGCTGTCCTTTTTCAATCGTTTCCAAGAGTCTTCAAAATTCTTTGCTTTTTTCCAATACTTGTCATTATAAAGACCCCTGAGAATATCTTTATACTTTTTCACATTTTGCTAAATATGAATGCCTTCTATTTTAGATTACGTTTTAGTTATCTTCGGCACGAATGAGGGCACCTTGTATAAATTCTCTCTTTCGCTCTTCTAAATAATTTGATGAAAAATATCATCGTTGGGCTCCGATTATGACTACTGCTTTCCGAGGAACAGTGCTGGCTGATTGTTTTGGCCAATGCCAATCTGGAAAGGATTGCTCTCCTCCATGTGTGCCTGAAAGGGATTACTATCGATAGAGTTCACATTTATTTTAAAAGGGTTACTATCTTACATGTTTTATTTAGCAGTGTTTAGCTTTGGGCCATCGGATGAAAATCCGGCTGACTCTCTCGACTCAATCATGCTGGTCAGCAAAAGTTTAATAATAGCTCGCTTACATAATTAATCAAATATATTCATTCGTTTTCGATATACTTACTACTCGTATATTTTGGGAAATGATGAGCATTTATAGACCGGAAGCATTAGGCCATGTCTTCTTTACACTTCAGCTGCAAAGAGCATTGACTCTTGTGGTAGGGGCACAGATTTTCATTTATTTGTTTGTATACGGGCTCAAATTGCAA
>APMI01011811.1_pt1 | contig 14426 bp, 15 predicted proteins | sample 667938 | NCBI WGS metagenome assembly APMI01 (sample SAMN01084076, study PRJNA167559) | wastewater metagenome | biome: Wastewater | place: Denmark: Ejby Moelle, Odense | collected 2011-11-28 | reverse complement strand
CCACTCGCCGAAGGCGAGGTTGGTGGTGATGATGACCGAGGTCTGCTCGTAGAGCTTGCTGATCAGGTGGAACAAGAGCTGCCCGCCGGATCGGGCGAACGGCAGATAGCCCAGTTCATCGAGCACCACGAGATCAAGCCGGCTGAGCTGCGCGGCGATGGCGCCGGCCTTGCCGATGCGGGCTTCTTCTCCATCGACATGCGATCATCGCGCGGCAGCGCTCGGCGGCGCCGCCGTCAGTGCCGGGCCGCCGCCCCCACGGCTTCGGCCTTGGGCATGGGCGGAAGGATGCCGTAGCCGCGCAGGCCCAGCGCCATGATTTCGATCGCCAGCGCGCACAGCAAGAGGCCGACCACCCGGAGCAGCACGGGCGCGACCGAAAAGCCGCCGTCGACGCGCTTCTTCTTTCCGCCGAAGAAGGCGAGGCCGTAGAGGATCGCCGCGTTGATGCCGAGCACGATGGCGAGGGCGAGCCACAGGGGGCCCTGGCCTGCGTCGCGGAGCGCCGTCGAGGCGATGGTCACCGCCACGATCGATTGCGGGGAGGCGAGGAGCGGCATGCCGAGGGGATAGACCGCCATCCCGACGCCGAGCGGGGGGGTGTCGTCGGCACTGTGGTCCTCGCCCAGCACGAGTTGCAGGGCGAAGAGCAGCAGCACGAGCCCGCCCGCGACTTCGAGCGCCGCGACCGACACGTGGAACGTCTTGAGGATGTTCTCGCCGCGCCATGCGAAGATCCCAAGCACGCCGGCCTGGATGGCGAGCGCCCGGGTGACGATGGTGAGCTTCTCCTGACGCGACAGGCTCGCTGCCTGGGCGATGAAGAAGGCGGCGGCCTTCGTGGCCCCGGCGGTGATCAGCAGGATCACCAGCAGATCGCTGAATTGCATGTCTATGCCCCCGTTGCTTCGATCATGTCGTCCCTTGTGCGGCGTGCCCGCCAGCGGTCGAGCCCCCCGACCAGCGCAGCCGCGACCACCGCGAGCGCCAGCATCATGGCGATCCGGCGCAGGGTGAGCGGCCAGATATCGGTCCCCATCTCGCTGTCGGCCACCGTCGTGCCCAGCACCACCAGCATCGTCGAGAGCGCGGGCGGCCACCACTGGCGGCTCGCGGCGGTTGTGTCAATCGGCGTTCAATCGGGACCCCCTATCGGCGCGCGATCTTTCCCGCTTCCCCATCTCCGACGGTTTATTCCGGGAAATAGCAATCGGGAACAGATTTTGGGAAAGCAGGCGAGCTGGACGATCGTTGGCGCGGTCGCCAAGGCGGCCGACCCGCTTTGGGTTCGTTTGAGGGAAACATGCCAAATGCCTTATGCCGAGAAGGATCACTCACTTTCGAGGCGTTGAAATGCGAGTTCCAGATTATCCGACGGCCGACTCCGCGAGCTGGGCGGCAGTTGATGAGTATCTTACCGGTCTGCTCGCGCCTGAGGACGAGCATCTACGATCTGCATTGGCCGACAATGCAGACAACGACCTGCCGGCCCACGATGTGTCTGCCACGCAAGGGAAAATGCTGGCGCTCTTTGCCCGGATGGTCGGAGCCACGCGCGTTCTGGAGATCGGAACGCTCGGGGCGTACAGCACCATTTGGATGGCGCGTGCGCTGCCGATCGGCGGCAAAGTTGTTACGATCGAGTATGATGAGAGGCACGCCGCTACGGCACAGCGGAACATCAATCGTGCCGGATTGAGCGAGTTGATCGAACTTCATGTCGGTAAGGCGCTCGATGTTCTGCCGACGTTAGCGGGTCCATTCGATCTTATTTTCATCGACGCGGACAAGCCGAACAATCCGGATTACCTTCGGTGGGCGCTTCAACTCTCCCGGCCTGGAACGGTCATCGTCGGCGATAACGTCGTGCGTGGCGGTGCGGTGAAAGACCCGGCGAGTGAAGATGCGAACGTGCAGGGCGTTCGCGCCTTTTTAGAGATCATCGCGTCCGAGCCGCGTCTGGACGCGACCGCGATCCAGACGGTTGGCGAAAAAGGCTGGGACGGCTTCGCCTTGGCGATCGTGCGCGACTGACGGATACGGCCAGAGCTTTCCCGTTCAACCATCCTTCTGGGAAGCTCTCGGCCGTCTCAGTGGCCGTTTCTTCCGGGAAGAGGGTGATAGCCCGCCGGGCTTGGGGTTCCTGCCATAATGAAGCATCAAGGCGCCATGGACGACGATCTTCCGGACTTCCGCACCCGTGCCTCCCTGCGCGACGATTTGACCCGTATCGGGCTGCGAGCAGGCGATACCGTGATGGTTCACGCTGCCATGAGTAAGGTCGGGCCTCTTCTGAATGGACCGGACGCGCTGTCGAACGCCATCCTCGATGTGGTTGGCTCCGAAGGCACGATGCTCGTCTATACGAGCTGGGATAGCGTTCACGACGACCTACTGGACGACGATGGCCGCGTTCTACCCGAATGGCGTGACCACGTGCCTGGGTTCGACCAGCAGGCATCGCGTGCGGTGCGGATGAACGGCATTATCGCCGAGTTCGTTCGGACGATGAAGGGCGCGCGACGGAGTGCCAACCCCGGCGCATCCGTGGCGGCGGTCGGCAAGCTGGCGGACTGGATCACGGCCGATCACCGCCTCGACTATGGTTTCGGCGAGAACACTCCTCTGTCCAAGCTGGTCGAAATTGACGGGCGAGTTCTGATGGTTGGCGCGCCGTGGGACACCATGACGTTGGTCCATCATGCCGACCACCTTGCTAACATAGCCGATAAGCGAACGATCCGGATCGAAGTGCCGTTTGCAGGCGCCGATGGCACGGAATGGCACTTCATGGAGGAGTTCGAGACTGGCGACCCGATCCACGAGGATTTGCCTGAAAACTACATCGAGCAGATCGTGACCGCCTATGTCGAGGATGGCGGGGGCAATCAGGGTGCGATCGGCGCTGCGCCGTCGTTGTTGGTCGATGCTCGTCCGGTGCTCGCCTTCGCCATTCGGTGGCTGGAAGCGTGGGCGGTTCAGCATCAGGCGAGTGCGATCGGAGCTGCTTCGCCTCTTTCCCGATAATCCATCGTTTTCGGCAGACCGTGGTGCCGCGCCATTTCAAGTATTGCCCTCGGCGCCCTGTAAGCAGACGTTCCGCTTCCCTGCCAAAGTCGGACACTACATGCCCTCGAGCGCTAGGGCATAAAGCTTCGAGAAGGCAGGTGTCCGCGAGGCAATCTGGGCGAGCTCAGATGCGTAGACATCAGGATGGAGGTAAAGAAACTCCCGGATCGGTCCACCCGCGAGACCCTCTTGACACCAATCACTGAGATTTTGCCTAGCCGCCACCTCGAAAACGAGCAGAGCGGACTGCGGGTCCTGATAAATCAAATCGTCGAGCTCGAAGTAGTATCTGCGATCGCGTTCAACACGCACGACGTATGGATCTTGAGAATACTCGTTTATCCATCCCTGCGCGATCCGATCCACGTCGCTCGCGTTAATCATCGACTCACGCCCTTGATCCATCTGCCCTCCGTATCAGGGCGCTGGTGACTGCCTGCCTTCTGATTCCCGCCGATCGAACCCTACCGCATCATCCCACACACCCGATCACTTTTGCAGGCGGGGTCTGTCTTGCGAGCTGCTGCCATCAGTTGGCCAGTTTCGTTCAGCGCTCGGTATGCAGGATCGGCATCCTGCCGTCTCGCGCAATCGAGTAAGAGATGGGTCATGGCCTCGGTGTCGCGGCCATGAGCGCTCAGCACGGCCGCGGACTCCATCTCACTTGTTTGAAGTGTGCCATCGGCCTTCATACGCTTACCCTCGAAGAGAAATCTAGCTGTAGACTGAACCGCCAGCTCAAGGTTCGGCTTTGGGCCGCCTAACGCAATCTGCCTGCCGTAGTAGAATGCGGCCACGCAGTGGGCGTGGTTGAAGCTGTCGAGCGGTGAAGACGATGCTGTCCCACACGCACTGAGTCCGATAAGCGCCGAGACAGCGACGTAAGTCCGGCAGGCCGGCATCATGATGTAATCCCAAGCATAAGCTGTCTATCGGGATGGCACATCTCCGCTACCAATCCGCTAACAAAAGCGCGGCGCGAGGCACCGCCGCCGTGACCAAGCCCGCTGCTGGTGCAGCGGGTCCAAGAGCGCAGGAGCCGTGATGGGGCCACCTCAGCGGGGGCAGCGCTGCGCTGCTTGGGGGCTCCACGCTGCCCCCGCTGCCACGAGGCGTGTCGCACTTCGGCTTGAAACCGCAGGCTTGTGCCGGCTTGGCAACAGCGGCTTAACCAGCGGCCGAACTCTTAACTTGGCTCAATAGTCGAGGTTGCGTTTTTCCATCTGTGCGGCCGCGAGGTCCGCGACCGGACCAGCGCCTTCGGCCAGCTCGTAGATCGCTATCACAGCCCTGTCGTCGAGACGCTCGACCATTGCCTGGACCGCTGACCAGTTAGCCACGTCGAGCGCGACCGTCGTGCTTTCGTTACCGGACACGGCGATCGGCCGCATCAGCCATCTTCGACCAGCGATCGGCCGAATGCAGCATACGGTCCCTAGCATGGGGCAGAACGAGCTGCTGGGCCTCGGCAAGGTCGGCCGCTGCCCTCGCGCGGTAGTCGGCTGCGGTATCGGCCATGAAGTCCCCTCAGTTTAGGCCAGCGTTCTAAAACCCTGGCCCGTTTATCACTTGCCGTTCATCCGATCGCGGACCGCCTTCGCCGGCGCGAACGTCAGCTTGCGTGACGCCGCGATCGTGATCGCCTCGCCCGTCGACGGGTTGCGCCCCTGGCGCTCTGGGGTGTCCTTCAGCTTGAACTTGCCGAACCCGTTGAGGCTGACTTCCTCGCCGGTCGCGACAGCCGCGGTGATGTTCGCAAGGATCGCATCGATGACCTTCCTGGCGTCCGCCTTTGCGAGGCCATGGGTATTGGAGAGCTGTTCGGCCAGATCGGATGTCGTCGTCATGAACACGTCCCGGTGGTGAATGATTGGACCGGCCTTAGCCCGGTTCACGTCGCGCCGCCATCGGGAGTTGCCTCCTGCGCGCTCATCTCGCCCTCATAGGGGCGGACGAGCTTCAGGGCGTCTTCATAGCTGCCGTCGAGCCATGCCGTGAAATCGCGAGGGTGAAGGATCGCCGGCATTGCCTTGGGATGCCAGGGATCGACGGTGGGGTTGGGAGAGGTGGTGCAGAAGGCATAGGCATCGCCGCGCTCGGTCGGCCGCCACAGACCGGCGAAGAAGGCGATGGGCTGGTCGGGCAGCGAAAACCACATCTGGCGGGGTTTGCCGTCATCGCCCTTCCCGCCCTCGGGATGTGGTTCGGCGAAATGCGTGAACGGGACCAGGCAGCGGCGATCGGGACTGGCGATCGACGGCTTCCACATCGACGATGAGAGATTCCGCGCATTGGTGACGAACTTATCCAGCTTGACCGCCGGGTCGCGCTTGCTCGCTACCTTAGTCGGGAAGCCCCATTCCATCGTGATCGGCTCAAGCGGGCGGTTACCCTCCCCTGCCCGCCTGACGACCAGACCATAGCGCGCGGTCTTCTTGCCGGTCGGAAAAATCTCGCGCGGCACCGGATAGGTTTCGTCCTCGGGATAAGGCGGCTCGAAACCTACCGCCCGCATCACCGCGGCCTGTTTGGCGCTCAGCCGATATCGGTTGCAGATCGGTCCGGCTCCTTCATCGTGCCCAGGCTAGAAGAACTCCCGGCCACCGCGATACTCGCGCCAGGCATTATCCCATTTCGTGCCAACGTCGCCACTCACCGGCCGCGCGCCGACGTCGAATCCGGCCATCACGTCGTCGATATGCGGTGCCGGCACCGGAATGTTGAACGGCGCGATCCTACGCGCCTTCAAGTGCCAGACATAGGCGAGCTCGTGATCGGTGACCGGCGCGGCCTTCCCCCACGCCACGTCCTGGAACTGGCGCTGCGCCGCGCTCCTCGGCCGACGCTCGCGCAGACGCAGCGCATCGTAGAACAGCAGATGCTCGCGCAGCAGCGCCTCGTAGCGTTCGATCGTGCCCGGATTCTCGCCGCTCTGCTCCGCCATGCCTCACTCCGTCAGTGCGGGTGAAAACCCTCGCAAAACTCAATCCGATATGCTAGGCTTTGCAAGCCTAATTCTGACCAGCACGGTCAGCTATGGATTGAGGAAGGAGCGGCCATGTTGAACCACGAAACTGGCCAGATGAACTGGGATCGGTATCCGATTGGTGGGTCATCGCTTCCCAGCTCGTCCTACTATGCCAGCCCTGAGAATATGTACGATCTGAGCACACCCCGCGGGCGGGAATTGATGGATCAGGTTCTCCCATCGGTGGAGGAATCTCAGATTGCTGAAGGCACTAATGGCTGGGTCGTTGTATTCGTTCTTATCCTGTTAGTAATTGCTTTTTTTATCGTACCCTTCAATTCCTAAGCTGAAATCGTCTCGGATCGACCGGAACGCCATCTTTCCACAATTCGTAGTGGAGATGCGATCCGGTTGATTTCCCGGAGCTGCCTACGCGACCGATCACGGCGCCTGCATCGACGCTGCTTCCGACCTGCAGACCGGACCGTTCCTGCATGTGGAAGTATTTGCTCTGTGAGCCGTCACCGTGCTGCAGAACCACATAATTGCCGGCACCGTTAGCCTGGTAGTCGTTTCGGATGACCTGGCCCGATGCAGGTGCCCGGATCTCCGTCCCTGCCGGCGCGGCGATATCCACGCCACGATGATGACGGCCCGGTTCGCCTGTCACTGGATCGACCCGACCGCCCATACCGGAACTCAGTCGGCCCGAGATCGGCAGGATCGCACGTTCGCCACGAGGGACTTCGAAGACGTGGCTGGAGCCACTACCGATCCCTAAATTGTCGCGCACCCAATCCCGTGTTGCCTCGACGCCCGGGACAGTTGCACCGATCCATGAATCGTTTCGATCCTGAACATGCTCCCCAAGGCGCGTTGCCGTGCCTCTCGCCTCATCAACCTGATTGCCGACCTCGAATGCGCCACGGGTGATGCGCACTGACGCAGTCGGAATCGCGTCTGCGACATTGCCGGCCAGGTCGAGATCGCGCGAACTCTCCCGGATCGACACGTCCGGCCCTTGCGCCCTGACGCCGGCTGCGCGCTGGTTGCCCCATTGGTTTACCGCACCCGGGGTCGCCGATGCGGGGCCATGCAACTGCCCCGACAGACGCTCAGGCACGCTTACACCCAGTTCATCGCGGACCGATGCAACGCGGCGCTCCATGAACTCACCCAGCAGGATATCGCGCACCTGTTCCTGTTGCGGCGTGCGCGGCATGACCATGCCGGGCGTCCACCCGAACTGCGACAGCGTGTCGTCGCCGAGCAGGCGCTCCTGGGCATACACGACAAACTCCTGGCTCTCGTTCCGGTTGAGCGACCAGCCCCGGGCCGAAGACTCCCTCACATCGTTGCTGACCCGCTGGAACGTCTCTTCAGCGCGGGTCGCTTCGAGCGACGCCGAGCGAGACTCCCCAACGCTGACGCCAAGCTTCTGCGAGAGCGACCGAACCTCGCTGTCCCCACTCGTGCTGGTTTCGCGCATGAACTCGTCGCGCGCCGCACGCGCCTGTGTGGTGTTGGTCTCTCTGGAGACATAATCCCGTAACTCACTATAGGCTTGGTCCCCGGTTATCGTTCGACCCGTATTTTCGTTCGCGAGGGAGGCAAGCTTCAAACCTAAGCCGGCTTTACCAGTGATCCCCCATTTCTTCCCGAGAACCGAAAGTCCTGCATCGGCGTCACCCGTCATTTGCGAAGACCGAGAGATAGCTTGGCTGTCGGCCTCTGTTAAACCGAACCTCTGCGAAATGTTTGTCGAAAGCGATCGAGATGCCTCAGTCATCCTCGAAACACTGTTGTTGAATCCGGACCCGGTTTCGGTCGAACTGCCCCGCCGATGCTCAGCGGCCGTCAACAGATCCGTCGCCGTCGTCGCCGTCGCGTTCCAGGATTGCGATGCCGCGCTGCGGAGCGACTGGGTGTGCGTCTGCCCGTCCGAGAGCGCGCGGCTCATGCTGCTGTCGAACCCGGCGGTCCGCGTCGGCGTGAACGCGAGGTTCGAGATGCCCTGGCGCGTATCGAACGCGTTGGTCCCGTCCGCGAAGCCGTATGTCACCCCGCCATCGGCGTTCGTGAACGTGCCGACCGAATAGCCCGAATTGAACTTGGGCTGATCGTCGAACTTGTTCGCCTGGGTCATGCCCGACGTGAGGTTCTGGAACGAGGTGTTGCCATACGAATAGTTGCCGGTCGTGCGCTCGGTCGCCGCCTGCTCGGCCGCGCTGTGCGCCGGCTGCAGCATCGAGGTGGCGTGTCCCGCAATCGCCATCGCGCCGCGCGCCATGCCGCCGGCGATGAACGGCACGCTCATCATCAGGAAGCCCGCGAGCGTCGAGATCGATTCATTGACGCTCGCCATGCCGTCCGAGACCAGCAGCGTCGGCCCGATCGGCGCCGCCGCATGGTAGAGGCTCGCCGCCCTGCTCATCACGAACATGTGCAGGATGACGTAGAGCGGCCCCCAGGAGGCGAGGTAGAAGAACCCGGTCGCATAGCCCTTCAGCGTCTGCAGGCCGGTCCTGGGGAACAGGAACAGCGGGAAGAGCACCGGGAACATCGCGTAGAATACGACCGTCAGGACGATGCCGAGGAGCGGCACCCAGGTCATCGCCTGCGTCGCGATTGAGGTATAGGTGTTCTTGGCCTGCGCGTCCGCGCGCTGCGACGCATAGGCGTCCCACCCCGCATCGGAGAAGCTCTCGCGCGCGGCCAGGAACGCGTCGATCATCGAGATCTGCTTGAGGTACGAATAGGCATCGGTCGAGGTGCCGTGCATCTGTGCCGCGACCACCGGCAGGTCATCGCGGATGCGCTGGGCCGCGATCGTGTCGGCGATGCCGGGATAGGCGTTCCTGGCGAACGGGATCAGATCCTTGTCGTAGGCGGTCTGCCACTGGGCATCCATGCGCGAATAGGCTTCGTTGCACGGGATGATCGAGTTTTCGGTGGTGCCGGGGCCTGTCGAGGTGATCCACCGCTGGCTGCGCGCCGGCGACCCCGGCCCGATCGATTCCCACAGATTGCTGGTCTTGGTGAGATCGTCCATCGCCTTGAACCCGAGCAGCACGTCATAGAAGGTGCATTGCTTCAGGTGTTCGTCGAGGTTCGCGCGGAACACGCTGTCCGTGATCTGGAAGGTGCGCGCCTTGTCCATCAGCCGCGCGCCGTAGATCATGCCGTTGTTGGTCAGCGCGAGCGCGTTGGGCATGACGAACACGGTCTCGGCCGAGCGCGTCATCCAGTCGCCGACCTGGCTCGTGAACGAGGCCATCACGCCAAGGCCCAGCGGCACGTTGTCGACCACCGAGGGCGCGAGCGCGGGGTTAATCCGGTCGGTCACCTTCACCGTGACGGTCGGGACCATCAGCATCATGTAGATGAGCGTCGACTGGAGGAACCAGTTGAACCACGCCCGCCAGTCGAGCGAGAAGGCGACGACGAACAGCGAGTAGATGAAGCCCATCACCATCACGACCTGGAGCATCGAGCGGTAGCCCCCGCCCCCGGTCCATGCCGCGACCGCGTTGAAGACGTTGACGATATATTCGCCCCCGCCGATCGTGAAGACTTCGAGCCCGCCCATCGCCGTCGCTCCCTTGCCGCCGTGTTACCGCAAGCCCTGCGCGCTGAGGCCGCGTCCGAACCGGAGCGAAGCCGACAACTGCGGGCTCATGGTGTTCTTGAGGGTGGATTCCATGAACTGGGTGTATTGGATCACCCGGTAGGTATTGGAGATCTGCCCGGCCATCTTCTCGCTGCGCCGCGACAGCTCGGTCTTCACGCTGTCGACCTGGGCGCGCCACGCCTTGAACTCGTCGGTCGAGACGAACTTTGCGCCCGCCTGCGCCTGCGAGATCGTGTCCAGCATCCGGTCGAGCATCGACATCAACATGTCGATCGCGACCATCTCGGCGAGGGTCGCGCGATCGCCGCCCGACAGGCCCATGTGCGCCGCCTCGTTGACGACGAGGATCTTGTAGAGCGGGATCGAGGTCATCCCGAGCAGCGCGATCTCGTCACCCGACAGCGCGGCGTTGGAGCGGATCTTGCCCGACATGCTGTCCATCGCCTTGAGGACGCGCGTACGCAGCGCCTCGTTGGTCGAGATGCTTAGCTTGGTGGGCGTGGGCTTCAGACACCCCTTGTCGTCGGTCGTGTCGCACTGCCACACGTCGGTCGGCGCCGAGGCGGTGCCGTCGAGCAGCGCCTGATAGGTGTCCCAGCTGGCCGGCGCGATGAACTGGAACGCGCCCATGCTGTCTTTCGCCTTCGTCGCGTCATAAATGATCGTGCCGACCATCGTCATGAGGAACTCGGCATATTCCCGGGACGGTTTGGTTGCGCTCTTGGCGTTCAGTGCATACCAGGTGTAATTCTTCGACTGGACCAGCTCGGCGTCGTCGCCGGCACGCGCGATCGTATCCTCACGCTCGCCCTTGTTGGTGCAGCCGTGGCGCGCCGCGGCCGCGTCGGAGAAGAAGCCCTTCGCCCCGCCGACCTGCTGGCAGATCGTCGAGGACGCCCCGTCCATCGCCGGCCACAGCGAGCCGACCGCCTGCTGCGCCGCCTCGCAGGAGGACATGTTGAACGCGTTCAGCTGCTGCACGCGCTGGCTCATGTCCTTCATCACCCCGCCGATCTGCGCGGAGATGCTGTCGATCGCGAGCTGGAAGGCGAAGCCGATCGCGTTGTTGGCGGTCGCCTTGAGCATCGCCACGATCTCGTCGGCGTTGATGAACGAGAATGACCCCGCGAACAGGTCGATGCCACCGCAGCCGCCGCGCGCGCTGGGGAGCGCGACGCTGACCGGGTTGATCGACTTCTGCGGAAAGCGGCTCCACAGCGAACCACCCGAGTAATAGCCCGCCGACTGCCCCTGGAAGGCGGTCGGGCCGGTCACGTTCGCGGCCGCGCCCGACTTGTTGAAATAGCTGTTCATCTCGCCCTGGACGTCGGCCATCGCCGGCGTCGCGACGAGACCGCCAAGCGCGAGGATCATGCTGGCCTGCGCGAGAACCGCGGCGCAGAAGCGGACGATCGAGCGGACCATCAGAAGTCACTCCCGGGCTTGACGCTGGTCAGTGTGAAGATGCGGTTCATCACTTCGTCGGCCGCCATCACGCCGTAGCCGATCGGCATGGGCTGCTTGGTGACAGTGTCGAACAGCACAAGCGCGGGCACCTGCTGGCCGCGCATGCCCATCGCCTTGTACTGGCCGGTGTCGACCGTATAGTTCGGGAAGGCGCGGGTCGGCCCGCCATCGAGCGAGATTGCCATGACGGTCAGGCCGAAGCGATCCGACACACTGCGCATGATCGGCCCGAAGGTTTCGCACGCAGCACAGGCCGACGAGTAGAAATAGAACACGCCGTACCGCTGGGAGATCTGCGACAACACGCGCTCGCGATCGGCGTTGCGCGTGTCGAGCCAGGTTCGCTTGCCCAGCTGGCTGACGGGGCGCTGGAGCGTGTAGTCGAGGTCGGGGTTCTGCCACACCGTGCGCTGCCACATGTCGGCGAACGACGAGGCGCGATCGAGCTGCTCGCGCTGGAAGGCGATATAGTGGCTGATGTTCTCGGGCGTCGGCTCGAGGATCGCCCGCGCCTTCAACTCCTCCAGCTGTTTCGAGATCGCCGCAAGCTGCTCGGCCGACGACCGCGCGGGCTGCGCCGACCGCTGCTCGGCGGGCTTGGCTTTGGGCTTGTCGCAGTAGAACCAGGTGCCGAGCCGCCGTTCGCGGCAGTAGAAGTCGTCGCCGGTCTGCGCCGCGACGCGGTCGGCCGATCCGAGATCGTCCGCGCTGCCATAGCTATCCTGACCGCCATCGCGGCCGTCGTCACCGGCATCGCGGGTGGACGACACCGAATCCGGCAGCGGCGTCAGCTCCTGCGCCGTCGCCGGCGTCAGCACGGGCGATGCGACCGAGAGGATGAGAGCGAGGGTCAGGGCCTTGCGCATGTCAGTCGTCCTTCTTCTTCTGCTTTTCGCGATCTTCCTGTTCGCGGCGGGTGAGGTAGGATTTGAGCGTTCCGAGGAGCGACGGCTCCTTGAGCGACACGAGCTGCGCCATGTCGTCGGCGAGGATGCGGAACAGGTTGCCGTACACCCCGATGATGAGGTTGCGGGCGTGCCGGCGCGGGTAGAGCGTCTCGCCCCGGCGCAGGATGAGGTTGGCGCGGATCAGCCGCGCGATCGTCGGTTCGAGATCGGCCACGCACAGCTTCGTATCGAACCAGCTGTCGAGCGTCGGGATAAGGAACCCGGCCGGGTGCGGTCCGGCGCGCAGGAGCGCGATCAGGACCGCAAATTCCGCGACCGACAGGTCGGGAAAGGGACGATGGTCCGACAGTTGCGTCACGCCGGTCATTTGCTCTTCTTCGCGTCGTAATAGGCCTTGATCCGCTCCTGGATCTGGCGCGAGGTTTCGATCTCGTCGGGCAGCTTCGCGGCGTCGACGAACTCGGCATAGACCTCGGTGAAATCCATCACCGACAGGTCGAGCCGCGAGAATTCGTCGAGCGTGAACCCCTTGCAGGTTTCCTTCTTGGCGCTGCCCCACGGCTTGTTGATCTGCGGGCGACCCTGTTCCTGCAGGATGCGCGACAGCTTGCTCTCGAAGCAGCAATAGGCCGTCTTCTTGGAGGTGCAGATGCCCAGCACCTTGTCCGAGCAATATTCGCCCAGCTTGTGGCACATCCCCATCCGGTCCTGCACGTCGAGCAGCTTCTCGTCGTTCGAGCACATGAACATCGTCAGGAACGGCGTCGCGAGCGCGGCGATCGCCACCGGCCCGCCCGCGATCGCGGCCGCGCCGGCAGCGGTCGTGATGAGGCCCGAGGCCTTGCCCGCGCAGCAGTTGACCAGTCCGAACACCGGCTTGTGGCAGGTCTGCCGCTTGCCCGAGAACAGCGTCAGCGTATCGGGATCGAACTCGGCATTGGCCTGGCCCAGCGCGTGCAGCCCGACCACGGCGTCCTTGAACTCAGTCGACGCCTCGCGCTCGACCGGTTCGCATTCGCCGTCGATGCAATAGACGTCATCACCGCAGATATATTGCTTGGGACCGGTCGAAGGCGGCGTCGGGACCGGGCATTTGTAGACCTTCGTCGTGACCTGGCACGGACCGGACTGCGGATCGTCGAGGCACTCGTCACGCAGGAAGGTGCATTTCCCGCCGTTCTCCAGATCGCTGCAATCGGACGCCTGGGTGATGCGCTGACAGGTGAACGGCCGCGACCACGCCCAGCACGATGCCGTGACCGACACACCGTCAATGATCCGCGTCTCAGGCCCCTCGGTGCAGACCTCCGGTCCCGTCGCGGTGCAGGCGGTGTCGGCCACCAGCGCCGGACAGCTTCCCTCGTTGCGCTTTAGCGTGATCTCGCGCGTACCTTCCTTCCTGAGATACACTGTGCCGGTCGCGTAATTCTGGTGCGCCGGGATCTCCGCCTGGGGGATTTCGGCCGAGCACGAATAAAGCTGCGCGGTGGTGCGCATTGAGGACAGGCTCTTGCACCAGCGACGATAGTCTTCGACGTTGCCGCCGCCCGCCCCCAATTCGATCTGCGCATCGCAGATATGCGGCGTCCCCGCCTCGACCCGGCAAATGCCGGCACTGACCTTGGCCTGCATCACGCTGTTGCGGGCGAACCCGTTGCCCTCGTTCTGGTCGCGCACGCCGTAGTAGAAGTACCGCAATGTATCGACGATTACCGGGTCCATCCTGCCCGTGCAGGTCGCCGGGGTTTCCTCGAGCTTCGCGCCTTTGTTGCAGGTCGCCTCGTAATAATCGGTGGTGCCATTGGGTGGCAGCGGCTTGCAGCTGCTTTCCGTGCCGCCCACCGACTGACCGGCGAGATAGCTGTTCGGGTCCTTCTCGACGTCCTGCGCGCGCGTGAGATCGCCGGCAGGCACAGTCACGACTTTGCGGCCCGGATCGGTGACGAGCTGCCACGCCTCGTTCGCGCCAGCGGCCGACCCGCCGGCCGCGATCAGCGCATCGGGATCATCGGCATAGGCTTCGCCGGGCTGCGTGCCGCTGCTGAAGCCCGGGATGGTCGAGGGCAGATCGGTAGAGGAGATGATGCCGCCCGAAGCCTGGCGTGCCGGGGTCGCCAGTGCCTTCGCCGCGGCGCGTGCCGCCGCCATGTCCCCTTTGGGATAGGTGTAGGTCGAACTGCTCGACTGCGCGCTCGGCTCGGCCGCGACAGCATTGCTCGACGCTGCGGGCTGAACCGTGCGGGCCGTGCTGGCAGTGGTCCGCGCGGGAGCCGCGCTCGGCTCGGCGACGCTGGTCACCGTCGTCCTGGCGACCGGCGCGGATGTGGGTGTGGGGGTCGGGGTGGGCTTAGGGGTCGTGTCGCTGAAGTAGGTGTAGTCGCCC
>APMI01001272.1_pt1 | contig 14427 bp, 13 predicted proteins | sample 667938 | NCBI WGS metagenome assembly APMI01 (sample SAMN01084076, study PRJNA167559) | wastewater metagenome | biome: Wastewater | place: Denmark: Ejby Moelle, Odense | collected 2011-11-28 | reverse complement strand
CGCGATCGCCGGCAGCGCCAGCGGATGCGAAAACAGATCGGACTTGACCTGCGCTTCGTCCTCGCCCGGACGCATATTTTGAGGATCGCTCATCAAACCGCTCCTTGCCAGTTAAGCCCTGCCCTACTCCGCCGCCGCCAACACCGGCTGCGCACGGTGCGAGTTGCGGGAAAATTCATCGATGCGACGCTCGATCTCGCCGCGATAATTGCGGATCAGGCCCTGGATCGGCCACGCCGCCGCGTCGCCCAGCGCGCAGATCGTATGTCCCTCGACCTGCTTGGTCACATCCAGCAGCATGTCGATCTCGCGCTTGTCCGCCTCGCCCTTCACCAGCCGCTCCATCACCCGCCACATCCAGCCGGTGCCCTCGCGGCACGGCGTGCACTGACCGCAGCTTTCGTGCTTGAAGAAATAGGACAGGCGCGCGATCGCCTTCACGATGTCGGTCGACTTGTCCATGACGATCGCCGCCGCGGTGCCGAACGAAGACTTGAGTTCGCGCATGCCGTCAAAGTCCATGTGGGCGTCGATGATGTCCTCGCCCTTGACCACCGGACAGGACGCGCCGCCGGGGATCACCGCCAGCAGATTGTCCCAGCCGCCTCGAACGCCGCCGCCGTGTTTTTCGACCAGTTCGCGGAAGGTGATGCCCATTTCCTCTTCGACGACGCAGGGCGTGTTGACGTGGCCGACCAGCATGAACAGCTTGGTGCCGACATTGTTGGGGCGGCCGATCGACGAGAACCAGGCCGCGCCGCGCCGCAGGATGGTCGGCGCCACCGCAATCGATTCGACATTGTTGACCGTGGTCGGGCAGCCATAGAGGCCCATATTGGCAGGGAATGGCGGCTTCAGCCGCGGCTGACCCTTCTTGCCCTCGAGCGATTCGAGCAGCGCCGTCTCCTCGCCGCAGATATAGGCGCCGGCGCCGTGGTGGACATAGACTTCGAAATCGTAGCCGTTCTTGTTGTTCTTGCCGATCAGGCCGGCGTCGTAGCACTCATCGATCGCCCGCTGCAGCGCCTCACGCTCGCGGATGAATTCGCCGCGCACATAGATGTAGGCGGCGATCGCGCCCATGGCGAAACCGGCGATCAGGCAGCCCTCGACCAGTGTGTGCGGATCATGGCGCAGGATCTCGCGATCCTTGCAGGTGCCGGGCTCCGATTCGTCGGCATTGACGACGAGATAGCTCGGACGGCCGTCCGAAACCTTCGGCATGAACGACCATTTCAGGCCGGTCGGGAAACCGGCGCCGCCACGGCCGCGCAGGCCCGACGCCTTCATCTCATCAATGATCTTGTCCCTGCCGCGCTCCAGGATCTCCTTGGTGCCGTCCCAGCAGCCGCGCTTCATTGCGCCGGCCAGCGACTGGTCGAACTTGCCGTAGAGATTTGTGAATATGCGGTCCTTGTCAGCGAGCATCCGTCACATCCTCAAACCGGTTTCTTGCCAAAGACGCGGACATATTCAGCGACGCCGCCCTTGGCCAGGGCTTTCGCCTGCTTGACCCATTCGTCGCGGTCGATGCGGCCGCTGAACGAGAGATAGCCGTCGACCCAGTCGCGCTGATCCTTGGTCCAGGCGGCGACCTGCGCGAACTGGAAAATGCCGAGTTCGTGCAGGATGGCCTCAATCTTCGGCCCGACGCCGGAAATCAGCTTCAGATCGTCGACGGTCTTGGGCCGCGCCATGCCGGCGGGACGGCGCTTGTCGTCGAGCGTCGGCTTGGCGGCCGGAGCAGGCTTTGCCGCCTTCTTCGGCTCCGGCTTCGCCGAAGTCTTGGGTTCCGCCTTCGCCTTGGCGGCGGGCTTTGCCGCAATGCTCGCGGCCTGGACCGGCTTCGGCGCGCCAGTGGCGGCATCCGACTTCGGCGCGTCGGTCGCGGCAGCGGCCTTGAGCGCCTTGGCCGCCTCCCTGGCGTCCTTGTCGCGCGCCGATTTCAGCAGCGCCTTCTCATCCTGCAACGCGGTAAAACCCGAGACCGGGGCAGAGAAATGGCGGCCGTTTTGCGGTCCGGGCGCAATCGAGGAACCGCGGCCGGCTTCGAACGCGTCGATGATCTGGGCCAGGCGTTCCGGCGTCAGATCCTCGTAGGCGTCCTTGAAGATCATCACCATCGGCGCATTGGCGCAGGCGCCCAGGCACTCGACCTCTTCCCAGGACAGCGTGCCGTCGACATTGGTGTGGAACTGGTCGTGATGGATTTTTGAGCGGCAGACGTCGATCAGCGCCTCGGCGCCCATCAACTGGCACGGCGTCGTGCCGCACACCTGTACATGGGCGCGCGTGCCGACCGGCTTCAGCTGGAACTGGGTGTAGAAGGTCGCGACCTCAAGCACGCGGATGTAGGGCATTTCCAGCATCTGCGCGACGTGTTCGATGGCGGCGCGCGTCACCCAGCCTTCCTGCTCCTGCGCCAGCATCAGCAGCGGGATGACGGCCGACTGTTCGCGGCCCTTCGGATATTTCTTGATCCAGGTCTTGGCCTGCGCGGTCATCGCCTTGTTGAAGGCGAACGACGCTGGCTGGACTGCGGGATCGGCGAGACGGCGGACTGACATTTAGCGATCGACCTCACCAAACACGATATCGATGGAGCCGAGGATCGCCGTCACGTCGGCGAGCAGATGGCCCTTGCACAGGAATTCCATCGCCTGAAGATGGGCAAAACCCGGCGCGCGCAGCTTGGCGCGATAGGGCTTGTTCGACCCGTCGGAGACGAGATAGACGCCGAACTCGCCCTTGGGCGCCTCGACAGCGGCATAGACGTCGCCTTCCGGCACCCGGTAGCCTTCGGTGTAGAGCTTGAAGTGATGGATCAGCGCTTCCATCGACTGCTTCATCGGGCCGCGTTTGGGCGGCACGACCTTGCCGTCGGCGTTGGACACCGGCCCGGTCTTTTCCTTGCCGAGCAGCAGGTCGACGCACTGGCGCATGATGCGGGCGGCCTGGCGCATCTCTTCCATGCGGATCAGGTAACGGTCGTAATTGTCACCGTTCTTGCCGATCGGAATGTCAAACTCCATCTCCGAATAGCATTCGTATGGCTGCGATTTGCGCAGATCCCAAGCCGCGCCCGAGCCACGCACCATGACGCCCGAAAAACCCCAGGCCCAGGCGTCTTCGAGGCCGACCACGCCGATGTCGACATTGCGCTGCTTGAAGATGCGGTTGGGCGTCAAAAGCGCGTCAAGATCGTCGACCGCCTTGAGGAACGGATCGATCCACTTGCCGATGTCCTCGATCAGCTGCTCGGGCAGGTCCTGGTGCACGCCGCCGGGCCGGAAGTAGGCCGCATGCATGCGCGAGCCCGAGGCGCGCTCGTAAAACACCATCAGCTTTTCGCGCTCGACAAAACCCCACAGCGGCGGCGTCAGCGCACCGACGTCCATCGCCTGGGTGGTGATGTTGAGCAGATGGCTCATGATGCGACCGATCTCGGAATAGAGCACCCGGATCAGCTGGCCGCGCTTGGGAACCTCGATGCCGAGCAGCCGCTCGGCCGCCAGGCAAAACGCGTGCTCCTGGTTCATCGGCGCGCAATAGTCGAGCCGGTCGAGATAAGGCACCGCCTGGAGATAGGTCTTGTTCTCCATCAGCTTCTCGGTGCCGCGGTGCAGCAGGCCGATATGCGGATCGACTCGCTCGACCACCTCGCCGTCGAGCTCCAGCACAAGGCGCAACACGCCGTGCGCGGCAGGATGCTGCGGGCCGAAATTGATGTTGAAGTTGCGGACGGCGTGCTCGGTCATTGGGACTTTGCCTCGTCGAGGAGTGTCGGTCGTCGGTCGTCGGTCGTCGGTCGAACGCCATACGGCGATCGTTTCACGCGGTCGGTCGGGCTTGGAGCCGCCTTGCGTATCAGGCTGCCAAGCATCTTCCCAAGGTCGTCAGAACGACCGAGGAGCAAATCCGCGTCCTGCTGTTGCAGAAGCCCGACGCGTCCCGCCAGCAGGACATGCGTCTCAAATTCCTTCAGCGATCCTTGCGTCGTCCGCAGGAATTGCACGAACGAACCCGACGATCCCCGTCCAAATCCTTCGGCGATATTGGCGGGCACCGACGCTTCTGACCGCCGGACTTGAGATGTCATTCCAAACATTTCTTCCTTCGGCCACGACTTGGTGACGCCGTAGGCTGCTTCGGCCAGATCCATCCCGGCCTGCCAGACTCTGAGGTCGCGATACGACTGGATCACGCTCATTGCAAATCTCTCACGACCGACGACCCACGACCGACTCAACCCTTTGCCTTTTCATCGCCGGGCAGCACATAGTCCGTGCCTTCCCAAGGCGAGATAAAATCGAAATTGCGGAATTCCTGCTTGAGCTCCACCGGCTCGTAGACCACGCGCTTGACCTCGTCGTCGTAGCGAACCTCGACAAAGCCGGTCAGCGGAAAATCCTTGCGCAGCGGATGCCCCTCGAAGCCGTAATCGGTCAGGATACGACGAAGATCAGGATGGCCGGAGAACAGGACGCCATACAGATCGTAGGTCTCGCGCTCATACCAGTCGGCGCCGGGGAAGACCGAGGTGATCGAGGGCACGACCGTGTCCTCGTCCGCCTGGAGCTTGATGGCGATGCGCTGGTTCTGGCGTGGCGACAACAGATGATAGACCACGTCGAAGCGGCGCCGGCGGGCCGGGTAGTCGACGCCGCAGACGTCGATGATCGAGATGAACTGGCACTGCACGTCGCGCTTGAGGAACGACACGACCTCGACGATGTCGTCGGCCGAAACATGCAGGGTCAGGTCGCCGAACGCCACCACCGAGCCCTCGACCTTCGCGCCGAGCTTCTCCTGGATGTAAGCGGCCAGTTCGTTCAGAGCTTCGCTCATTGACTATCTCTCGATCGTTCCGGTGCGGCGGATCTTCTTCTGCAGCAGCAGCAGACCGTACAGCAGCGCCTCAGCCGTCGGCGGGCAGCCCGGCACGTAGATGTCGACCGGCACGATGCGGTCGCAGCCGCGCACCACCGAATAGGAATAATGGTAGTAGCCGCCGCCATTGGCGCACGAGCCCATCGAGATGACGTAACGCGGCTCGGGCATCTGGTCGTAGACCTTGCGCAGCGCCGGCGCCATCTTGTTGGTCAGCGTGCCGGCGACGATCATCACGTCGGACTGGCGCGGCGAGGCGCGCGGCGCAATGCCAAAGCGCTCAGAGTCGTAACGCGGCATCGCCGAATGGATCATCTCGACGGCGCAACACGCCAGGCCGAAGGTCATGTACATCAGCGAGCCGGTGCGCGCCCAGGTGATCAGAGCCTCGGAGGAGGTGACGAGAAAGCCCTTGTCGGCCAGTTCGTCATTGATCTCGGTGAAGAAGCGGTCGTCGTGACCGATCGGCTTGCCGGTGACGGGATCGAGAACGCCCCTGGGTTTCGGCGCGACAAGCGTACGCGGTGCGTCGTTCAATCCCATTCGAGCGCTCCCTTCTTCCATTCGTAGATGAAGCCGATCGTCAGCACGCCGAGGAAGACCATCATCGACCAGAAGCCCAGCATGCCGATTTCGCCGAACGAAACCGCCCAGGGAAACAGGAACGCCACTTCAAGATCGAAAATAATGAACAGGATCGACACCAGATAGAACCGAACGTCGAACTTCATGCGCGCATCATCGAACGCATTGAAGCCGCATTCATAGGCAGATAGTTTTTCCGGATCGGGATTGCGGTAAGCGACCAGGAAGGGGGCGATGGTCAGCGCCAGCCCCACCACCAGGGCGACCCCTATGAAGATGACTATCGGCAAGTAGGAAGTCAGAAGCGATTCCATCTCGCACCTTTCCCGTTGGCTCACCCTACACTAGCAGCTTGTCGCGCCTGAACGACAACAAAACGCGCCATAGGTGCGCGACAGTTTCGCCCGATGTCGCGAGCCGCTGCATACGGTTGCTAATTCGCGGCGACGGTTATCGCAGCCGATTGCAGGAAGCAAGACCGATAGGACGGTTGGCGCAACAGAACGGGGTCTGGGCTGGCGATTCCTGGCGGGCTCGGATAACCACGCAGAAGGCCAACCGAACAGGCGGGATACGACGTGACGGACGCGCAGTCGAAGGAATTTCTCCCGCCCTATTCGCACCCGCGCACCGCGCTGATCTTCGCCGCGGCGATTGCCGCGGTGATGGCGATCTTCACGCTGTTTCCAGTGCTCGATCTGGCGGTTTCCGGCTTCTTCTACATGCCCGGCCCGGTCCCATGGGACAATTCGGCCTGGTACTGCCGCGGCTATGCGCTCGCATGCCAGCCGCAACTCGTCATCATCCGCGATGTGTTGCACGTGCTGCCGCTGATTCTTGGCGCATTGCTGCTGGTCGCGACCCTGTGGGTCGCGTGGCGGCACCGATCGGTTGTCCACCCCCTGGCGCTGCGCTACGGGGCGGCGTTCTGGAGCCTCGTCGTCGGCAATCTGCTGCTGGTCGATCTGGTGTTGAAACAGCATTGGGGCAGGCCCCGCCCCTACCACCAATATATCGGCCAGGCGCGTTTCGATTCGTACCATTTCGTAGCGGCCGGCGACTGGCGCGGCGCGTGCGAATCGAACTGCTCATTCGTTTCCGGCGAGGCCAACGCGCTGTTTTGGATGGTGTGCGCAACCGCGATCCTTCCGCACGGCATTCGCAGGCCCGCCTTCTTCACGGCGCTGGCGCTGGCGGTTGGCGGATCGGCGCTTCGCGTCGCCTTTGGCGCGCACTACCCGTCCGACGTCATTGTCGGCGGGCTGATCGCGGCGTTGGTGTTTTCGCTGTTTGCAATGGCGAGCGCCTGGATCGAACGGAAGACCGGCGCCGGGCTGATCGCCTCCACGAAATAGAGGCGGGAAAAACTGGCGCGAGTGACGGGGCTCGAACCCGCGACCTCCGGCGTGACAGGCCGGCACTCTAACCGACTGAGCTACACCCGCGCTTGCGACTGGGCAGGTTGCCCCGCGCGTCGTGGGCGGTGGATACGGGTTGAGTTGCGGCCTGTCAAGCGCCCTCGAAACGATTTCAGGACGAGTTTTCGAGATGCGGCAGCAACGGGGCTGACCCGGCCCGAATATCCTTGCGCGCAAAGCGCGAACCGCCTAAATGCGGCCTCCGGGGGCGATTAGCTCAGTTGGTAGAGCGCTTCGTTTACACCGAAGATGTCGGCGGTTCGAGCCCGTCATCGCCCACCATTTTTCCCCTTCGCTGCAGATTGCTTCTTTTGCGTCTTCGGGTCTGTGGACTGACGCGGATCGGGCGTGTGTCGAGTTGCGCGGATCGCAACGCCTATGCAACGGACGCGCAGCGCGGCAGACACAAAAAAGCCGGGCGCTGGCCCGGCTTTCTCATCGGGTCGCCCCGAAGCTAGGCATGATCCCGGCCTTAGTTGACCGCGTCTTTGAGACCCTTGCCGGCCGAAAACTTCGGCACGTTGCGCGCCGCGATCTGGACGGTTGCGCCAGTGCGGATATTGCGGCCGGTCGAGGCTTCGCGGCGGGTTACAGTGAAATTGCCGAAGCCGACGAGGCGCACGTCACCGCCACGCTTGAGCTCACGGGTGATGACGTCAAAGACCGCGTCAACCGCGGAGCCGGCGTCCGTCTTGGAGAGGTTCGACATTTCTGCGACTGCGGAAACGAGTTCATTCTTGTTCATGCACATCCCTTTCCTTGTTATTGACCGGAAAAACGACTCACCGGCGATGGCGGGACTTTATGGAAAAGCCCCACCGTTACCAACCGCGAACGCCGGTTGAAGGCTGCAGATTGGCGAGATTCACAACGTCTGCGTCGCCAAGACCGGCAAAAAACGCCGTGCCGGGATTCTTGAAACAGAAAAGGCCGGAATTGGTTCCGGCCTTTTCGTCATTGTCAGTGTAACGGCGCCTCAGTGGGCGACGCCGATCGCAGCGTCGTCGGAGCCGTCGTGCTTGACCGGAGTTGCCTCCGGCTCGACCCATTCGATCGGCTCGGGCATCCGCTGAAGAGCATGGCGCAGAACCTCTCCGACGCGGCTGACCGGGATGATCTCCATGCCCGACTTCACGTTGTCGGGAATGTCGGCCAGGTCCTTGGCGTTCTCCTCGGGGATCAGCACCTTCTTAATGCCGCCCCGCAGCGCCGCAAGCAGCTTCTCCTTCAGGCCGCCGATCGGCAGCACCCTGCCGCGCAGCGTCACCTCGCCGGTCATCGCCACATCGGCCTTGACCGGAATGCCGGTCAGCACCGAGACGATGGCCGTGACCATCGCGATGCCGGCCGACGGGCCGTCCTTGGGCGTCGCGCCTTCGGGCACGTGAACGTGGATGTCGCGCTTGTCGAAAAGCGGCGGCTCCAGGCCGAAATCGAGCGCGCGCGAGCGGACGTAGGACGCCGCCGCCGAGATCGATTCCTTCATCACGTCCTTCAAATTGCCGGTCACCGTCATGCGGCCCTTGCCGGGCATCATGACGCCTTCGATCGTCAGGAGTTCGCCGCCGACCTCGGTCCAGGCAAGTCCGGTCACCACGCCGACCTGATCGTCTGCCTCGACCTGGCCGAAGCGGAAGCGCGGCACGCCGAGATAGTCGGAGATGTTGGCGGCGGTGATTTCCACCTTCGGCGTCTTCTTGCGCAGGATCTCGGTGACCGACTTGCGCGCCAGCTTCATCAGCTCGCGCTCAAGCGACCGCACGCCGGCCTCACGGGTATAGGTCTGGATGATGGCGCGGATGGCGTCTTCCGAGACCGAGAACTCGTTGGGCTGCAATGCATGGTCCTTGATGGCCTTGGGCAACAGGTGCCGCTTAGCGATCTCGACCTTCTCGTCCTCCGTGTAGCCGGCGATACGGATGATCTCCATGCGGTCCATCAGGGCCGGCGGGATGTTCAGCGTATTGGCCGTGGTCACGAACATGACGCTCGACAGGTCGTATTCGACCTCGAGGTAATGATCCATGAAGGTCGAGTTCTGTTCCGGGTCGAGCACCTCGAGCAGCGCCGACGACGGGTCGCCGCGGAAATCCATGCCCATCTTGTCGATCTCGTCGAGCAGGAAGAGCGGGTTGGACTTCTTCGCCTTCTTCATCGACTGGATGACCTTGCCGGGCATCGAGCCGATATAGGTGCGCCGGTGACCGCGGATCTCCGCCTCGTCGCGCACCCCGCCGAGCGCCATGCGCACATATTCGCGGCCGGTCGCCTTGGCGATCGACTTGGCGAGCGAGGTCTTGCCGACGCCCGGAGGTCCGACCAGGCACAGGATCGGCCCCTTCATCTTGTTCTGGCGGCTCTGCACCGCGAGATATTCGACGATGCGGTCCTTGACCTTGTCGAGGCCGAAATGGTCGTGGTCGAGCACTTCCTGGGCCAGATCGAGATCGTATTTGATCTTCGAGCGCTTGCCCCACGGAATCGACAGCAGCCAGTCGAGATAGTTGCGCACGACAGTGGCTTCCGCCGACATCGGCGACATGGTGCGCAGCTTCTTCAACTCGGCGTCCGCCTTCTCGCGGGCCTCCTTGGACAGCTTCGCCTTCTTGATGCGCGCCTCGATCTCGGAGACTTCGTCGCGGCCGTCCTCGCCCTCGCCGAGCTCCTTCTGGATCGCCTTCATCTGCTCGTTGAGATAATATTCGCGCTGGGTCTTCTCCATCTGGCGCTTGACGCGCGAGCGGATGCGCTTCTCGACCTGGAGGACCGAGATTTCGGACTCCATGTGGCCAAGCGCCTTTTCGAGCCGCAGCTTGACCGACAAGGTGGCGAGCATGTCCTGCTTTTCAGGAATCTTGATCGCCAGATGCGAGGAAATGGTATCGGCGAGCTTGGAATAGTCCTCGATCTGGGCGGCCGCGGTGATCACCTCGGGCGAGATCTTCTTGTTCAGCTTCACATAGTTCTCGAAGTCGGACACGACGGAACGCGCCATCGCCTCGATCTCGACCTCGTCCTCTTCGGGCTCGGTCAACAGCGACGCCTTGGCTTCGTGATAGTCCTCGCGATCGGTGAAACTCTCGATGCGCGCACGCGACGAGCCTTCGACCAGCACCTTGACTGTGCCGTCCGGCAGCTTGAGAAGCTGCAGCACGTTCGCCAGCGTGCCGACGTCGTAGATCGTGCCGGGGGCCGGATCGTCGTCGGCGGCGTTCATCTGGGTGGCGAGAAGGATCTGCTTGTCGGATCCCATCACCTCTTCCAGCGCCTTGATCGACTTTTCACGGCCAACGAAGAGCGGCACGATCATATGCGGGAACACCACGATATCGCGCAGCGGGAGGACTGCGAACGTGCCGTTTCCCTGGGATTTTGCCTGCCTGGCCATTTGGTCTGCCTTTCTTCCGCGATCGCCTTTGGCCAACCGCGAATCTCATATTAGCGGGCGTGCGCCATTCCGCCTACCTCGGTGGAACCTCGGACTTATCAGCACGGAAATGGACAAGCGCGCCCCGTCTCAGGTTAGTTGGATGCGCGTCCGTGAAAAAACAAGTGGCGGCCGGACGTCCGTCGATCCTGCGGCCGGTTTGGCGACCGGCCGATGCCCCAGCACGGCTTGCCCGCGTCAAGGCGCCGGGCACACCCGGGTGACGTCCCAGGACCAATCGATGTTCAGGGACAGGCCGCGGCGTGAAGGCAAAGGCGGCCGGCGGGCGGCCGCTTTCGACAGCGATCACGGCGCGGTCAGGCGCTCGCCTTATCCTTCTGTTCCTTCTCGGAATAGATGTAGAGCGGACGCGCATTGCCGTTGACCACCTCGTCGGAGATGACGACTTCCTGCACCCCGTCGAGCGCCGGCAGCTCAAACATCGTGTCGAGCAGGATCGCCTCCATGATCGAACGCAGGCCGCGCGCGCCGGTCTTGCGTTCGATCGCCTTCTTGGCGATCGCCGTCAGCGCGGTCTCGTGGAAGGTCAGGCCGACATTCTCCATCTCGAACAGCCGCTGATACTGCTTCACCAGCGCGTTCTTCGGCTCGGTGAGGATCTGGATCAGCGCCGCCTCGTCGAGGTCTTCCAGCGTCGCCAGCACCGGCAGGCGGCCGACGAATTCGGGGATCAGGCCAAATTTCAGCAGATCCTCGGGCTCGACCTGACGGAACAGTTCGCCGGTGCGGCGATCCTCCGGCGAGGCGACCGCCGCGCCGAAGCCGATCGACGTCTTGCGGCCACGGTCCGAGATGATCCGGTCGAGGCCGGCGAACGCGCCGCCGCAGATGAACAGGATGTTGGTCGTGTCGACCTGCAGGAACTCCTGCTGCGGGTGCTTGCGGCCGCCTTGCGGGGGCACCGAGGCGGTGGTCCCTTCCATGATCTTGAGCAGCGCCTGCTGCACGCCCTCGCCCGATACGTCGCGGGTGATCGACGGGTTGTCCGACTTGCGCGAGATCTTGTCGATCTCGTCGATGTAGACGATGCCGCGCTGGGCGCGCTCGACATTGTAGTCGGCCGACTGCAGCAGCTTGAGAATGATGTTTTCCACGTCCTCGCCGACATAGCCGGCTTCCGTCAGCGTCGTTGCGTCGGCCATGGTGAACGGCACGTCGATGATGCGGGCGAGCGTCTGGGCGAGCAGCGTCTTGCCGCAACCCGTCGGTCCGATCAGCAGGATGTTGGACTTGGCCAGTTCGACGTCGTTGCCCTTTGTCGCATGGGCCAGGCGCTTGTAGTGGTTGTGCACCGCCACTGACAACACGCGCTTGGCGTGCGGCTGGCCGATAACGTAGTCGTCCAGGACGGCGAGGATTTCCTGCGGAGTGGGTACGCCGTCGCGCGACTTCAGCGTCGAGGTCTTGTTCTCCTCGCGGATGATGTCCATGCACAGTTCGACGCATTCGTCGCAGATGAACACGGTCGGGCCCGCGATCAGCTTGCGGACCTCGTGCTGGCTCTTGCCGCAGAACGAACAGTAGAGCGTATTCTTGGAATCGCCGCCGTTGCTGACCTTGCTCATCCTACCAATCCTTCATCTTCCGAGCCGCGCTGGCGCGAACGGCCCGATCCGCAGGACGCGGCGTCACTGCGCCGCCACCGGCAACCCGGCACCTGCAACGTGTTTCGTACCAAACACAAATCGAAAAACGTGGCAATGATTCGTGGCCACCCGCACAGATGCTAAGCCGCCGGAAATCAACAGAAGCTTAACGTAAGCCCTGCCCGCTCCCGAAGAAACAGCAAAATGTGACCTATTTGCCTCAGCGACGATCAAATGTCGCCACTCGTCGCACACGTCATTTTGAATGCGTCGCCTCGATCGCGTCGCGCTCGGTGATGACCTTGTCGATCAGGCCGAATTCCAGCGCCTGGTCGGTCGTGAGGAAGCGATCGCGCTCGAGCGCGCTGTGCACTTCGTCATAGGAGCGGCCGGTGTGCCTGACGTAAATCTCGTTGAGACGGCGCTTCAGGGCCTCGGTCCACTGGGCGTGGATCATGATGTCGGTCGCCTGCCCCTGATAGCCGCCGGAAGGCTGGTGCACCATGATCGAGGCGTTCGGCGTCGCGAAGCGCATGTCCTTGGCGCCGGCGGTCAGCAGCAACGAGCCCATCGACATCGCCTGGCCCATGCACAGCGTCGCGACCGGCGGCTTGATGAACTGCATCGTGTCGTAGATCGCCAGGCCCGACGTCACCACGCCGCCCGGCGAATTGATGTAGAGGTTGATTTCCTTCTTCGGGTTCTCGGCTTCGAGGAACAGAAGCTGCGCGCACACCAGCGACGCCATGCCGTCCTCGACCGGACCGGTGATGAAAATGATGCGTTCTTTCAAAAGGCGCGAGAAGATGTCGTAGGCGCGTTCGCCGCGATTGGTCTGTTCGACCACCATCGGGACGAGGTTCATATAGGTCTGATACGGATCCTTCATGGGACGCCTTTCGGGGGTCAATGGCCGCGTCGTGCGGGAATCACGGCAGAATGGTCATCCGTAGATAGGATGGCCCCTAACGACCTTGCAAGGGCCGGCTGCCGCCAGAAAACTCACGCCTCCTGCCTCAGCCAGGCCAGCAGGGCCGGCGTGTCGCCGCTCTCCGCCGCCTGCGCGACCCGCCGCCCGACCGACGCGCCGAACTTGTAGCCATGGCCAGAACAGGCCGAGACGATGAGCGCCTTGCCCTGTTCGACGGCGAAGAACCGTTCGTCGGCTGTGAAGGTGTAGGCGCAGGTGACGACTTCGCGCACCCGATATTCGCCGATCCGCGCCATCGGCGGCGAAAACCATTTCAGGATGTCCGCGCCCTCGCCCGGCCTCGGCTCGCGGTCGCGGTCGGCGTCGTCGGTCGCCTGCTTGTGCATGCCGGAGCCGAATTTCAGGCCGCCGCCCGATGCGGGAATGATGTAGCCGTCGACCCTGCCGCCGATGTCGAGGATGACCGGGGCGACGTCCCAGGCCGGTTTCAGATCGGCCGGTGGATCCAGGTAGGCGACGGCGGTGCGGTAGGTGGCAAGTGTTGCGGCAAGTTGCGGAAAAAGCCTGGTCACCCAGGCGCCGGCGGCGACGACGACGCGATCGCCCACGAGCTTCTCGCCGCTGCCGAGCGTCACCTCGCCTGCCGCAGCGTCGACCGACGCCACCCTGGAATTGTCGCGCAAATTGGCGCCGTTCGCCTGCAACCAGCCGGCAAGGTCGGCCGCGATGCGCCTGCAATGCAGCACGCCGCCTTCGCCGGAAAAGTAGCCGTAGCGCACGGTCGCCGGGTCAATGAAAGGGTAGCGCCGCGCCGCTTCGGCGGCATCGAGCATCTCGAACGGGAAGCCGCCTTGCTTCAATCCGTCCAGGAACTCCTCGGCCTCGTCGCCCGGATCGCGCGACAGGCACAGGAAGCCGCGCGGATCGTAGTGGCGCGCGCCAATGTCCGCCCACATCTCCTCCCAGGCTCCGAACGCCTCGGTGACGGCCCCGGCATAGGTGCCGGCGGGATAGGCGCGGCGGATGATGCGGTGATGGTCGCCGGATGCGGACAGCGGATTGGGGATCGTCCCCTGCTCGACAAGCGTCGTCTCATGGCCGCGCTTGGTTAGCGCCCAGGCGGTCGAAAGACCGGCAATGCCGCCGCCGACGACGGTAATCTTCATCAAAAACACTCCGGTAACCCGAACGCGCGACAATAGCGGGCAACGAAATGCCGGCAAGTAGTCAGAAACGACCGTGAATCGACCGCCCTATCTCGACTATTCGGCCATGACGCGCGTCATGCGGCTCGACCCGCACGAGCCTGCCTTCATCAATGACCCATACGCGGCGTATGGCTGGATGCACGCGACCGCGCCGTTCGTCTTCTGGGAAGAGTTCGGTTTTTGGTGCCTGTTCGGCTATGACGACGTTTCAAGAGTGCTGCGCGACCGGCGTTTTGGGCGCGAACGCCCGGGCGGCTATATGGCGTCGGTCGGCGAGCGGCCGCATCTGGCCGATTTCGACCGGCTCGAGGCGCGCTCGATGCTTGAACTGGAGCCGCCGGCGCACACCCGCCTGCGCGCG
>APMI01006971.1_pt1 | contig 14429 bp, 12 predicted proteins | sample 667938 | NCBI WGS metagenome assembly APMI01 (sample SAMN01084076, study PRJNA167559) | wastewater metagenome | biome: Wastewater | place: Denmark: Ejby Moelle, Odense | collected 2011-11-28 | reverse complement strand
GTGGTGCGCATGGCCATCGCCACCGACATCACCGATCGCAAGCGTGTCGACGAAGAAAACCGTGCGCAGCAGGAGCGTCTGCAGCGCACCTCGCGCCTGATCACCATGGGCGAAATGGCTTCGACCCTGGCGCATGAACTCAATCAGCCGCTGGCCGCAATCGCCAATTACTCGATGGGTTGCGTCAATCGCCTGCAGTCCGGCGAGTATCGCAAGGAAGACATTCTGATTGCCATGCAGAAAGCCAGCGCCCAGGCCGAGCGGGCCGGCAAGATCATCCGGCGGGTGCGGGAGTTTGTGAAGAAGAGTGAGCCGCGCCGTCATCCGGTGGCGCTGGCGAGCATTGTCGATGACGCCATCGGCTTCCTCGAAATCGATGCCCGCCGTCACGGCGCGCAGGTCGTCAGCCAGCTGCCGCCCGATCTGCCGCTGATTTTTGCCGATGCGGTGATGGTCGAGCAGGTGGTGCTCAATCTGGTCAAGAACGGCATCGAGGCCATGCGCGACACGCCTGCCGAGGAGCGCATCCTGGTCGTTTCTGCCCGGCGCATCGACAACAACCAGGTGGAGGTGGATATTGCCGATCGCGGTCATGGCCTCGCCGACGAGGCCCGCGAAAAACTGTTTTCGCCTTTCTACACGACCAAGGTGGAGGGCATGGGCATGGGCCTGAACATCTGCCGTTCCATCGTCGAATTTCATGAAGGGCGTCTGTGGGTGGACGCCAACCCTGCGGGAGGCTGTATCTTCCGCTTCACTTTGCCCCTGGAGACCGCCCGTGCAATCGCAAGCCTCGACGCCTGAACAGATCATCTACCTGGTGGATGATGACGAAGCCCTGCGTGACTCCCTAGTCTGGCTGCTTGAATCCCAGGGCTTCAAAGTGGCCGCCTTCGCCTCGGCGGAAGACTTCCTGAAGGCCTGGCGCCCCGAGTTCAGTGGCTGCCTGCTGCTCGATGTGCGCATGCCCGGCATTAGTGGACTGGAACTTCACGAGCGGCTTAAGGCCCAGTATTGCACGCTGCCGATCATCTTCATCACCGGCCATGGCGACGTGCCGATGGCGGTTGCGGCCCTCAAGAAGGGCGCGGTGGACTTCATCGAAAAGCCCTTCAACGATACCCAACTGCTGCGTCTGGTCAGTCAGTGTCTGACCAAAGAGCTGGAAAGCCGCGCCCGCCGGCGCCAGGACGCCGAGGTGTCGCGGCGTCTCGACCAGCTCACCCAGCGTGAGCGCGAGGTGCTCGACCTGATCATCATCGGCAAGCTCAACAAGCAGATCGCCGACGTGCTGGGTATCAGCATCAAGACCGTTGAGGTCCATCGCGCACGGGTGATGGAAAAGATGGGGGCGCAGTCGCTGGCCGAACTCGTGCAGAACGTCATGGCCATCGAGGGCGGCGCATCGCGTTGAAGGCGGACCGGTCTGGAGACCGTCGCCCCGGCTCATGGTAAACTCGCCTGTTTTCCTTGAGGCACGCAGGCATGACGGCTCGCATTCTTGATGGCAACGCGCTTTCCGCGAAACTCCGTGGCGAGCTCGCCGAAAAAGCAGCCGCGCTGACGGCCAGTGGCACCCAGCCCTGTCTCGCGGTAATCCTGGTGGGCGGTGATCCCGCCTCTGCCGTTTACGTGCGCAACAAGGTCGCCGGCTGTGAAAAGGCCGGCATCAAATCGCTCAAGTTCGAATACCCGCAGGACGCATCGTCCGCCGATGTACTGGGCAAGATTGCCGAGCTCAACGCCGACCCGGCGGTGCACGGCATCCTGGTGCAATTGCCGCTGCCCAGGCACTTCGACGAAAAATCCGTGCTCGAAGCCATTTCGATCCAGAAAGATGTGGACGGCTTTCACGCCGAGAACGTCGGTCGCCTGTCCCAGGGCCAGGAAGCCTTTGTTCCGTGTACGCCCAACGGCGTGATGGAAATGCTGAAGAGCGAGAATGTGTCCCTGCGCGGCGCCGAAGCGGTGGTCATCGGCCGCTCCAACATTGTCGGCAAGCCGATGGCGATGCTCCTGACGGCCGCCGGTGCCACCGTTACCGTGTGCCACTCGGGTACTCGCGACCTGAATTTCCACACCCGCCGCGCCGACATTCTGGTTGCGGCCATCGGCAAGCCGAAGTTCGTCACCGGCGACATGGTCATGCCAGGTGCGGTCGTCGTCGATGTGGGCATCAACCGCCTGCCTGATGGCAAACTGTGCGGCGACGTCGATTTTGAATCGGCCAAGGAAGTCGCCGGTCTGATCACGCCGGTTCCCGGTGGCGTCGGCCCCATGACAATCACCATGCTGCTCGCCAATACCGTCGAGTCGGCCCAGCGCAGTGCGCAGAAGACCTGAATCATGAGCGAGCAACTACCCGTAATTGGCATCGTGATGGGTTCCAACTCCGATTGGCCCACCATGCAGGCCGCCGCCAAGGTATTGAAGGATTTCGGCGTGCCGTTTGAAGCGCGCGTCGTGTCGGCCCACCGCACCCCCGATTTGATGTTCGAATATGCCGAGGCCTCCCGTGCGCGCGGCCTGCGTGCCATCATCGCCGGAGCCGGCGGTGCGGCGCACCTGCCGGGCATGATCGCCGCCAAGACCACCGTGCCGGTGCTCGGCGTGCCGGTCCAGTCGAAGGCCCTGTCGGGCAAGGATTCCCTGCTGTCGATCGTGCAGATGCCCAAGGGCATCCCGGTGGCCACCTTCGCCATTGGCGAAGCCGGCGCTGCCAATGCAGGCCTTTTCGCCGTGGCCCTGCTGGCCGCTACCGATCCGGCCCTGGCTGACAAGCTCGATGCCTTCCGCGCCGAGCAGACCGCCAGTGTGCTGGCCATGACCCTCGATCCGGTCTGATTCCAGGATTCCTGCAATGATTCTTCCGCCCGCCACCCTCGGCATGCTCGGCGGCGGCCAGCTTGGCCGCTTCTTCGTCGCCGCAGCCCACGAGATGGGCTACAAGGTCTGGGTTCTCGACCCCGATCCGCACAGCCCGGCCGGCCTTATTGCCGACCGTCACCTGCAGGCCGGTTACAGCGATTACGCCGTGCTCGACGCGATGGCCGACGGCTGTGCCGCCGTGACTACCGAGTTCGAGAACGTTCCGGCCGACACCCTCGACTACCTGGCCAAGTTTGTGCCGGTGCGCCCGGGCGCGGCAGCGGTGGCGGTGTGCCAGAACCGCATCGCCGAAAAGAGTTTCCTGCGCGCCAACAATCTGCCTCACGGCCCGTTTGCGGTAATCACCGCCGACGCCGACATCGCCGTGGCGGACGCCGGTCTGTTTCCGGCCATCCTCAAGGTGGCCCGCTTCGGCTACGACGGCAAGGGCCAGGCGCGTGTCACCAGTGCTGCCGAAGCCCTGCATGCCTTTCACCAGTTCAAGGGCGAGCCCTGCGTGCTCGAAGCCATGCTGCCCCTCGACGCTGAAGTGTCGGTCGTGCTGGCGCGCGACGAGAGCGGCAAGGTCACGGACTTCCCGGTCGTCGAGAATCAGCACACTAGCGGTATCCTCGACGTCTCCATCGCCCCGGCCCGGGTGGCGCCTGAACTGGCCGCCGAGGCCCGGCGCTGCGCCGGCGTAATTGCCGAACAGCTCGGCTTCATCGGCACGCTGGCGGTCGAGTTCTTCATCAGCGGCGGCAAGCTGGTCATCAACGAAATGGCCCCGCGTCCGCACAACAGCGGCCACCACACCATCGACGCCTGTGTGACCAGCCAGTACGAGCAGCAAGTCCGTGCGCTGTGCGGCCTGCCGCTGGGCGAGGCGCGCCAGCACAGTGTCTCTGTGATGGTCAATCTGCTTGGTGAGCTGTGGTTTGAAGGCCGTGAGCCCCATGGTCGCTATCGCGAGCCCGACTGGTCGCTGCTGCACGCGGTGCCCGGTTTGCGGTTGCACCTGTATGGCAAGCACCATGCCCGCCATGGCCGCAAGATGGGCCATTTCACGGTGATAGGCGACGACATGGCCGACGTGCTCGCCAAGGCCCTGGCTGCCCGCCAGGCCATCGGCGTGCGTGACGAGTAAGGTGCCGTCCGGCATGGCTGACATCCAGCGTGCAGTCGCGCTCCTGCGTCAAGGCGAACTGGTCGCGCTGCCGACCGAGACGGTCTATGGTCTGGGGGCGGATGCGCTCAACCCTGAGGCCGTGGCGAAGATCTTCGCCGCCAAGGGCCGCCCGTCCGACCATCCGCTGATTGTCCATCTGCCCGACGCGGAGCAACTCACCCTGTGGGCGCGGGACATTCCCCGCGAAGCCATTGCGCTGGCCCGGGCCTTCTGGCCCGGCCCGCTGACCCTGATCCTCAAGAAAGAAGAGGGCGTTCCGGACGTCGTCACCGGCGGGCAGGACACTGTCGGTCTGCGCGTGCCGAATCACCCGGTCGCGCTGGCGCTGCTGCGTGCCTTTGGCTCCGGCGTCGCAGCGCCCTCGGCCAACCGCTTCGGCCGCATCAGTCCGACGACCGCCGGGCATGTCCGCCAGGAACTCGGCGACCGTGTGTCCCTGATCCTCGACGGCGGTCCCTGCGAGGTCGGGCTTGAATCGACCATTCTCGATCTCTCCCGCGACGTGCCGGTGATTCTGCGTCCCGGTGCCATCGGCGTGGACGATATCGCGCGCGTTATCGGGCGGCGGCCGCGTTTGCGTGGCGAGGTGGAGGAGGCGACTGCCGCGCCCCGGGTGTCTGGCGCCCTTGCCGCTCACTATGCGCCGCGCACGCCGCTGGAACTGGTCATGCCTGCCGATCTGTCCGGCCGGCTTCGCGCTGGCGACGTCGTGTTGGCTCGTGTCGCTCAGCCTGCCGAATTGCCTATTGGCGTGCTGTGGGTGCAGGCGCCAGCCGACGCGGCCGGCTATGCCCATGATCTTTATGCCCAATTGCGCGCCCTGGACGAGGCTGGCTGCACACGCATCCTGGTCGTGGCCCCGCCCGTCACCCCTGAGTGGGCCGCCGTCGTCGACCGGCTAGGCCGGGCCGCCGTTGGTTCTGGCGTCGATGACGAAACCTGAAACAATCAAACTTTGCATCCTAAAAAAACGCCGCTATAATGCGCGGCTTACGTGGGCCGATAGCTCAGCTGGGAGAGCGCCGCGTTCGCAATGCGGAGGTCGTGAGTTCGATCCTCATTCGGTCCACCACCTGATTTCCCGAAAAGCCTGACTCGTCAGGCTTTTTTCGTTTCTGCCGCCTGCCCCTCACCAATCTGCAGCGATATTGCTGCGGTCATTCAGAGGTTAATGCCATGTACCCGATCCACGATGTTGACGCGCTCCTGCTGCTGGCCACGCTGCTTGCCTCCAAGAGACGCCCGGCTGATCTTGTCGAGATCGTGGCTGCGGCCGATCTGCTCGACGGGGATATCGTTTCCGAAGTGCGGCTGGTCGAGGCGTTTCGTCGCTTCGCCACCCATGGGCTGATTGCCGAAGTGGAAGGCCGTTACACGCTGACGCCCGAGGCACAGGCGCTGGCCGTAGGCTTGCCGAAGAAGGCTGAGTTGCCCGAGCGCATCTTCCTGATCCGCGAGAAGCTCTCGGCCTACAACCCCGAGGACAAGCATCCGTCCATTCCGATGACCGTGGAGCAATTGACCGAGGCCATTCTGGCTCACCGAGCTGCTGGCAAGACCGGCGTCAAGAATCTGTTGATGCCCAAGCCGAAGGTCGTGGAGGAAGAAGATCAGAAGCGTCGCAAGCCGCAATGGGGCCGTCCGTTCGGGTCGCGTCGTCGCGGCTGATCCGGGCTTGATCGGGACGATTCGGTGAAGCTCGACAACGGTCGTTGGCGGGGCCTGGCCTTCGTCGATATTGAAACGAACGGTGGCGTGGCGACCATCGACGGGATCACCGAGGTGGGGATCGTCGAGGTCGACGAGGATGGGGTGCGGGAATGGTCGCACCTGGTTCGCCCGGAAGGCCGCATTCCGGAGTTCATCGAGCGCCTGACCGGCATTTCCAACGCGATGGTGGCCAACGCGCCGACTTTTGCCGAGTTGGCCGAGGAGATCTACGACCGTCTCGACGGCCGTCTGTTCATCGCCCACAACGCCCGCTTCGACTATGGATTCCTGCGTAACGCCTTCGAGCGGGTCGGCATGCCGCTGCGGCCGGCGGTGCTATGCACGGTCAAGCTGTCGCGGGCCCTGTACCCGGAGCACAAACGGCACGGCCTCGACAGCCTGATCGAACGGCATGGCTTGCAGGTTGCCGACCGTCACCGGGCGTTGGGCGATGCGCAGCTGGTGTGGCAATTCTGGCAGTTGATCCATGGCGCCTTCGAGCATTCGGTGATCGACGATGCGATTGCCCGCCTTAGCGGCCATCCTTCGCTGCCGCCCAATCTCGATCCGGCAGTGATCGACGACTTGCCCGAGCGTCCCGGTGTTTATCTCTTTTTTGGCGAGAACGACCTGCCGCTGTATGTGGGCAAGAGTGTTGATATCCGTTCCCGCGTGCTGTCGCACTTCAGTGCCGATCATCGCAGTGCGAAGGAAATGAGTCTGTCGCAGCAGTTGCGCCGCATTGAGTGGATTGAAACGGCCGGGGAGATTGGCGCTTTGCTGCTGGAGGCGTCGCTGGTCAAGGCCCGGCAGCCCATCCACAACCGCCGGCTGCGCCGTCAGGCGGATCTGTGTGCCTGGCAACTGGTGGACGACGGGCTGGGTGGCTGGCGGCCGGAGCTGGTCTATGCCCGCGATCTCGACCCGGGCCAGCAGGACAATTTGTTCGGTTTTTTCACCAGTCGCGCAGCGGCCGTCAAGGCCCTGCGCACTCTGGCCGAGGAGCACAACCTGTGTCAGGTGTGTCTGGGTCTGGAAAAGGCGCGTTCCGGCCAGCCCTGTTTCGGCTACCAGCTCAAGCGTTGTCGTGGTGCCTGCATTGGTAACGAGGCTCGCGGCATGCACGGCGCGCGCCTGATGGCGGCGCTGCACAAGCTGAAAGTGGCACGCTGGCCGCACCCCGGCCCGGTGGGGATCCGCGAGGGTGACGCCATCCATGTGGTAGACGGCTGGTGCTACCTGGGTACGGCGAAGGACGAGGGCGAGATGTGGGCCTTGCTGGAGTCGGGCAAGCCGGCTTTCGATCTGGATGTGTTCAAGATCCTGCAGAAGGCGATGGCCAAGAGCAAGGTGCTGCCATTGCTTCCGAGGCCCACAGCCGGCGCATAATCCGGCACGCAGCCGGGCTCACTTCGGGCGGAAGCTGCCCGGGATGGGTTTAGGGGCGAGCTTTTCTGCGGCGACTTCAAGCGCGTACAGGGTGCCTCCCGTGGTCAGCCAGGCACCGATCCATTCGGGACGCGGTGGAATGCCGTTCCAGGTGAGGGCGCGATTGGATGGATGCATGTAACGAACCGGGGCCGCTTCCTGGGCGGCACGCTCCGCTGCGGCAGCGGCCTCGGCTACCGCCTGTGCCGCGGCCTCTGCTTGGGCCCGGGCAAGACGTTCTGCTTCAGCAGTTTTCCTGGCCAAATCTTCGGCTGCCTGGCGTACGCAATCCTGCTCTTCTTGTTCCCGCTTGAGTATTTCGGCTTTGATCCGTTCCGCCAGGGCTTCAAGTTCAGGTAGCGGATACGACTTCAGTTCTGTCATGGGCGGCATTGATGGCCCCTGAGGGGCGGGTCGAGTGGGGTAAGCAGGTGGCGCGAACATAACAGGAGCAGGCCGCCTTGGGGCGCAACATTGCGTGACGTTCGTTTGATGTGTCACGACGACAGGAGGTTTCGGCTTGCGCTAGCGATGGCCGAGGCTCGATCGGTAGTGTGCGCCACGGTTTGGCATTGCTTGTGCCGGGATTTTACGCATGAAAAAAGCCCGCCTGTCTGGCGACCGGCGGGCTTTTTCTCCAAGTTGGACTGAGTTCAGTCCGACTCCGGTCGCATCTGCGGAAACAATATGACATCGCGGATCGCTGGGCTGTCGGTGAGGAGCATGACCAGGCGGTCGATGCCGATGCCGCAGCCGCCTGTCGGGGGCAGGCCGTATTCGAGCGCGCGGATGTAGTCGGCGTCGTAGAACATGGCTTCTTCATCGCCGGCGTCCTTGGCCGAGGCCTGCGCCTGGAAGCGGGCGGCCTGATCTTCCGGGTCGTTGAGCTCGGAGAAGCCGTTGGCGATTTCACGGCCGACGATGAACAGCTCGAAGCGCTCGGTGACTTCCGGGTTGTCGTCGGAGGCGCGGGCCAGCGGGCTGACTTCGACCGGGTAGTCGATGATGAAGGTCGGTTCCCAGGTTTCGGCTTCGGCGCAGGCTTCGAAGAGCTGCAGCTGCAGGCTGCCCAGGCCGCCCGGCTTTACCTTCTCGCCAAAGTCCTTGATTTTCTGCTTGAGCCAGTCGGCGTCGGCCAGCTGGGCGTCGTTGAAGCCAGGGTGATGCTTGCGGATGGCTTCGACGATGGTCAGGCGATGGAAGGGCTTGGACAGGTCCAGCTCGCGGCCCTGGTACTGGAACACTTCAGTGCCCAGCGCCTCGCGGGCGGCGTGGCGCAGCAGGCCTTCGGTGAAGTCCATGAGGCTGCGGTAGTTTGCATACGCCTCGTAGAACTCCATCATGGTGAATTCGGGGTTGTGACGGGGCGACAGGCCTTCGTTGCGGAAGTTGCGGTTCACCTCGAAGACCTTCTCGAAGCCGCCGACCACCAGGCGCTTGAGGTAGAGCTCCGGCGCGATGCGCAGGAACTGCTGCATGTCGAGGGCGTTGTGGTGGGTCACGAAGGGTTTGGCCGAGGCGCCGCCGGGGATGGGGTGCATCATCGGCGTTTCGACTTCGAGAAAGCCGTGGCCGGTCATGTAGTTGCGGATCGACTGGATGAGGCGGCTGCGCGACAGGAAGGTCAGGCGGCTTTCCTCGCTCATGATCAGGTCGACGTAACGCTGGCGGTACTTGGTTTCCACATCGGCCAGGCCGTGGAACTTGTCCGGCAGGGGGCGCAGGCTCTTGGTCAGGAGGCGCAGTTCGGTGCTCTTGATCGACAGTTCGCCGGTCTTGGTGCGGAACAGGGTGCCGACGGTGCCGACGATGTCGCCGATGTCCCAGCGCTTGAAGTCGGCGTAGCCTTCTTCACCCAGCGCGTCACGCGTGACGTAGAGCTGGATGCGACCGGACAGGTCCTGGATGGTCACGAAACTGGCCTTGCCCATCACGCGCTTGAGCATGATGCGACCGGCCACCTTGACCTCGACCGGCAGGGCTTCGAGGTCTTCGGCGGTCTTTTCACCGTAAACTTCGTCAAGTTTGCCGGCAGTGTTCTCCCGGGAGAAATCGTTCGGAAACGCCTTGCCGGTGGCGCGCCATTCGGCGAGCTTCTGACGGCGTTCGGCGATCAGCTTGTTTTCGTCCAGGGAGGGCGAGGGGGTCTGGTCAGACATGATGGGCTCTTCAATCAACAAAATCAGGGGGCGGCAGCTTCCAGAAACGCCGCAGAGCCCTGAATTTTGACACATCCGGGCCGGATCGTCGCGAACGGCGGCGGCCGGGCCGCATTGCGCACCCCTGCTACAGGAAAATCTCGTCGATGTCGGACTGGATCTGGGCCTGACCGGCCGGCGATGTGACGCGCAGCTTGCCGCTCATGATGAGCTCGTCGAAGCCATTGACCTGATTGCGGCCATGCCCTTTGGAATAGTAGAGCGCCTCGTCGGCGCGGCCGAGGAGTTCGGCCGGTGACAGGCGCGGGTCGATGCGCGAGAAGCCGACCGAGCAGGCCACCTGCCCGACACGGGGAAAGTCGTGCCTCTCCACGGCCTGCCGGAAGCGGTCAAAAATGTTCTGGACGTGGTCTTCGGCCACGTTGCGCAGCATCACCACGAACTCCTCGCCACCAAAACGGAACAGCTTGTCGTGGCTGCGGAAACTCTGACGCATCAGATCGGCGATGCGCAGCAGGACTTCGTCGCCGAAGAGGTGCCCGTAGTTGTCGTTGATCTTCTTGAAATGGTCGATATCGACCACGCCAAGCCAGCACGGCTGGGCGACGGAGACGCCCGGGCCGCGACGCTCAAGGGCGGTCTTGAGGGCTTGTTCGGCCAGTTCGGCGGCGGCGATCAGGCGTTCGAAGTCGTCGTCGAAAGTCTTGCGATTGAGGAGCCGGGTGAGGGTATCGAGGTTGGCGTATTCCCAGGCTTGCTGCTGGTTCTCGAAACAGCGCAGGAACAGGCTGAGGGCGCTGCAGTCGCTTTCGAGGGGCTTGGTGTGGCTGTGGATTTCGAGCACCCAGCGGGCCTGACCGAGGGTGCCGACGGCGAAGGCGAGGCGCCAGGTGTCGCCCTCGTGCATGATGGCGTGACCGAAATCGGTATGCAGGCAGTCGGCTAGTAGCGGATCGACGGGCAGCCACGACTGCCCGTCGCAGACGTCGTCCCAATATGTGTCGGTGCCATCGGAGACGCAGCAACCGAGCAGGCCGGCACACAGGTCGGGCGGCGTGAAGCGCACCGCGAAGAGGAGGCTGTAGCTGCCATCGAGAAAGCGCATGGCGGTTTCGGCCGCAATGCGGAAGATGCCGCGCAGGTCCCGCGTCCGCGACAAGAGCTCAGCCCCGGCGAGGAGCTTGAGCGTGCTTGACGGTGATGGCACGGATGCCGGGCGGGTGCGCATGGGGCGAATTTACATTACTTAACCAAGCTAATAACGTCCGGTTGCGATGAATCTGAAGCGCCTAGATGGCGCGCTGAATGAGGCCGATGGGGGGCGCCCAGTCATCGCCGGGCTTTTTCTTGCGGGTCACAAGGGTGAGCTGGGCCGGGGCGAAAACGTTGGCGTTGTGCGTTACCGGCGTGGTGATCAGGTACTGGGCGCGGGTGGCGCGCAGGAAAGTGCCGACGCGGTCGATGTTGGCAATGTCGAGGTGGGCAAAGGGCTCGTCGATGAAGACGAAGCCGCCGGGGCGAGCCTCGTCCATCAGCAGGGCAATAAGCAGGATCAGTGACTTCATGACCTGCTGGCCACCGGATGCTTCGCCGTCGTTGAGACCGACCGCGCCCTTGCGGTCGAAGTCGAAGCGCACTTCGAGGCCAGCAGCAGACAGCAGACGGTCGTCGTTCTCGAGCACCGGTACCGGGCAATCGACGTCCACGTTGGCCAGATCGCCGAGGGCGCGCAGGTTCTTGCCGTACTGGCGCACCGTGGCGCGCAGCTTGGCGATGTAGGCAGCGCGCGCGTCGGAGGTGAGGCGGCGGGTGGTGGCGAAGTAGGATTCCCGTTCGGCGTAGTCCCGTTCGCGCAGGTTGAGGTCGGCCTTGAGGCGGCTGGCCAGGGTCAGGACGGTATCGTCGGTGATCCAGTCGCCGTCGGTGAGGCGGCTGCGCAGGCGTTCGAGCTCGCCGCGGGCGCTGCGGGCGTCACCATAGCGCTCGGCGAGTAGCGCGGTTTGCTGCGGGTCGCGCCAGTCGGCGGGCATGCCACGGCGTTGCTGGCGCAGGCGCAGGATGCGCTTGGCCTGATCGCGGCGGCGCGGGGCGGCTTCCTCGGCAAGCTCGCTGGCACGGCGGGCGAGGCCGGCGATGTCGCGCTTGCGGCGGTCGAGTTCGATGTCGATGCCGCGCAGGCGCTGGTCGATGTGTTCTACATCGCCCTTGGCTTCGGCGCGGGCGGCGATGGCGGCGGTGAGTCGGGCTCGGGCCGCCGGCAGGGCGCTGTCGGCCTCTTCGAAGGCTTCGGCGCGGGCACTCAGCAGCTGGGCGGCTTCGATACCGTGCAGGCGGGCGCGCAGGGCGTCGGCTTCTTCCTTGGCGGCGTCGAGCTCCGGGCGCAGCGCACGCAGGCGCGCGTCGAGGCTGTGCATGTCGGCGTCGAGTTGCTTGAGGCGAGCGGCGCGCGCCAGTTCTCCGAAGTGGAATTCGGCCGGCCTGCCCAGGTGACGGGCGCCACGGCGCTCGCGGTGGTAGCCGTCGAGGGTGATCCACTCGGTTTCTTTGGGCAGGCGGCGGGCTGTGTCGGCGTCATCGACCCGCTGGATGCGGTTGAGCAGGTCGGGCAGCCAGCGCGGCACGTCGTCGGCAAAGCGGATGACTTCGGCCAGCGAGCCGCGGGTGGCTGGCGGGGCGGTTTCCAGCTCGGGCACCAGGAAGTGGCGGAAACGTTCCTGCTCGCCCAGTGCCCAGGCGGCGTGGCGGTCTTGTTCGCGCTCGAGCAGCAGCACGTGGCGGTAGGGGCGCAGCACGGCTTCGACGGCGCCCTGCCAGGCCGGGTCGGTGACCTCGACGATTTCAGACAGCGCCCGGTGGCCGATGCCGGCCTCCTTGAGGCGGGCGCGAAAGCGCGTGACTTCGGGATCGCCGGGCGAACCCCGGTGGTCGCGGGTGGCACGTAGCTGGGCGGTTTTTTCTTCGAAGCGGGCGATGGCTTCGCGTTCCTGGCGCTGCAGATGCAGCAGGCGGGCATCCGCTTTGGCGTAGGCGGCTTCCAGGTCTACTGCGCCGTCGCCGGCTTCGCGGGCCAGGCGGGCACGCAGGGCGCCGCGCTCGGCGAGGAGCTTCTCGTAATCGCGTACGTCATCGTGGGCGGCCAGATGGGTCTTGTCGGCTTCCAGCTCACGGCTGCGGGCGGCCTTGCGTTCGCTGTCGGCGCTGGCCCTTTCGGCTTCAACCTGGGCGCTACGGGCTTTCAGGGCGCTTAGTTCGTCTTCGTTTTTTTGATGTTCGGCGCGGCTGCGGCCAATGTCGTCGCGGGCCAGAGCGATGTCGTGGATCAGTTCGGCGACTTCGAGGCGCGGTACGATCTCGGCAGCGAGGGCGCGGGCTTCGTCGTCGAGCTGCTTCCATTCGAGAAAGCGGTCGGCCTCAAGGCGCTTGGCTTCGGCCTGAGCGCGCAGGCGGTCGAGGTCGAGGCCGAGGGCGGAGAGTTCGCGCTCGGCGTTGTTCTGTTCCTCGCGGGCGGCGGCGTAGTTGTCGAGCACTTCCTTGTCGCCGAAGACGTCGAAAACGAGCTCCAGAAGCGCTTTGGGTGAGTATTCGCAGAGCTTGTCGGTATCGCCCTGTTCCAGTGCCAGCACCTTGGCGATGGCGGGGGTCAACCCGCCCCAGGCGAGGCGGCTCTGGTAGTCGCGGTAGCCGACCCATTCGACCGCTTTGTTCTCGTTGGCTTCGAGGGCTTCGATGGGCACGTCGCCGTCGGCAATGGCGTAGTCACGGGTCCAGTCGCCGCCGGCGCGACGGATGCGACAGGCCAGCGTGACTTCGTCCTTCAGGCATGGGAAGAAGGGGCGCTTGCCGGTATTGCCGGGCTTGTTGGCGACCACTGCGCGAATCCACGCGAAGCTGCGGTTGGCGCGGCGCACGTAGCGGCGGAAGTCGCGCTTGCCCGAGCAGCGCAGGCCGAAGAGGGTGCGCAGGGCGTCGAGCAGGGTGGTCTTGCCGGAGCCGTTGGGTCCGACGATGGTGATGATCTGGGCGTCCAGCGGGAGCTTGAAGCGGCGCCAGTAGTCCCAGTGGACCAGTTCGAGTTGCTTGATGTGGAACATGTCAGTCGTCCTCTTCGGCGTCGTCAGCTTGCGGGGCGGTGAAGGCGTCGCGGAGCGGGGGCGGGTGGCCGGCCTGAGCAAGGACTTCGCCGAGCGTGCCGTAGATGATGCGGTCGGCCATGACGCGGTAGTCGAGCAGCACGTCAAGCAGCGGCCCTTCGAGGATCATGCCGCCCTTGCGTTCGATGAAGCCGAGCTGGGCGAGGCGGGACAGCAGCTTGCCCTGCACGTAGGTCTTGTGGCCGAGGACGGGGGCGAAGTCGGCCAGCAGGGAGGCTTCGACAATCGCGCCGGAGACTTCCTCGCCATGCTCCAGCGGGCCGTCCTTGCCGAACATGTCGCCCTGGCCGTCGTCGGCGAGTTTCTGGCGATTCACCTGGCGTTCGCGCTTGGGCAGGATGATCAGCGCCCAGATGACGACCAGCAGGGCCAGCTGGTCGCGGGTCAGGCCGAGGTTGCTGGCAGCGTATTCGCGGGTGGCTCCGAAGACCGGCTCGTGCACGTCGGCGGTGAGGGCGACGGCAACGTGGGCAGCGTAGGGGTTGTCGATGAGCTGCAGGCCGACGGCGGCGAGACGTGCGTCGAGGTCCACGCGGAAGGCTTCGTCCACCAGCGCGCGGCGCACCAGCGCGTCGGTGCGCGGCAGGCTGCGGCTGGCCAGCAGGCGGGCGGTGAGGGTCCGGATCTGTTGTTCCATCAGGCTTGGTCGGATAGGGATTCGGTGTTGTCGAGCGTGGGTACGACTTCGGGGGCTGGCAGGCTGCCGCGGGCGCCGATCAGGCCGGCCGACATGTGGGCGATTTCGTCTTCGTCGACCGCCACGGTGCCGGCCTCGAAAAGGACGTCCAGCGGCAGGCGCATGAAGTCGCCAATGGGGCCGTCGGCCGGGCTGCTGGCGGCGCTGTCGCCGCCGTCGGCGAGCAGGGCCAGCAGCGACAGCCGGTAGCTGGAGGCCGGAAAGCCGCCGCCGGCGACGACGTGGGC